>Ga0228710_1004256_pt1 | contig 22625 bp, 15 predicted proteins | sample MedpolnodulmetaG_FD_177995 | JGI IMG/M metagenome (GOLD analysis project Ga0228710, IMG submission 177995) | Root nodule microbial communities from Medicago polymorpha collected in Santa Monica, California, United States - pink nodules | ecosystem: Host-associated > Plants > Roots > Nodule...
TATAACATCCAAAATCACAAAAATATTTTTATAATAAACCTTGATTTTCAATCAAGTGATCGTTCTTTTTATTTTCTTTCTTAATCAAATTTCAAATCAACTTTAATTCTACTTTGAGTCTATTTTTCTTTTAAATTAAAAAACACAAACAAGCTTATTTGCCACTTGGCTTTTTATTTTAAAACCTTTTTCAAAACTAATAAAAAACACAAAAACAAATCAAACGTCAATTTCTACCCCGAACTACGAGGTTTTGATCCCTCACGGGTACGTAGGCAAAGGACCTAGTCCTTCCAAATCAAAAAAAAATGTAGATAAATAGGTCTCTTTTTTTCCTTTTATCATTTCAAATTCCATTTTTTAAATAAACAAGTTTATATCACATGAATTAAATAAAACCAAGAGGTTCCCATAGGATACTATGAACATAAAGGGTGCTAATACCTTCCCTTTGTGTAACTAACCCCCGAACCCTAAATCTTTCAATATGGGGTAGTTTGAACTTTTTCCCCCTTTTCTAAAAAATTTAAATGTTCAGTCGTGAAATAAATTAGTGAGTCAAACGCTAACCAAATAGCCTTGATCTCCAAAAAATGACGCGACACAAATGTAGATTTAAGTAATAAAGAAAAAACTAAGAATTCCTTTATCTGAAGACTCCCGAGGTATCAGCCAGCAATATGACATCTAATTGAGGAGGAGGAGGAAAATCCAAATCTTCAAAAAAATCGACATTGGTAGCACCAAACTTAACCAAGCAATCAACATGTGTTACCTTCTCTCAAGGTATGAGTAAAGATGACCTCCAAAGAAGATAAGAGAGCTTTCCAATGAGCGAAAGGTAAGTTGCGTGGAAATTGAATCTATTCCAAAGTAAGAGTCAAATTCCATGATAATAGACATATAACCAAGATCTCAAACAGACTAAATGTCTCTTCAAATAACTAAAAGCACAACCAATAAATTTAGAGTTGCCATGTTATCAGTGACAAAGCCACATCAACAAAATTGACTTCAAAACTAGGTGGGGACTAAAATTCAAAAAAATAAAATAATCAATGGATCAAAAGGATCCAAAACATCATATATTTTTTGGCTTAAATAGGTCTTTCCTCCCTGCAAATATAAGTCATTTGAATTTCCGTCCATGAAGTTACCAATCCTTCCATTTTGCCATTGCAAATATTAATCATTTGAAAAATGGTCATAATTACATCTGATTAGTAACTTCAGGGACGAAAATTCAAATGGTCTATATTTGCAGGGACGAAAGACCTATTTAAGCCAATCACCTTGCTCAATCATCACTTGCCACATTGGCACCATGTCGCTAATGACAACCCACCTCAACAAAAAAAACTTAATTAAGACCAAAAGTCAAATGATTAAATTTTGTAGTGGCAGATTGGAAGGATTACTAACTTCATGAACGAAAATTCAAATGGTCTATATTTACAGGGACGAAAGACCTATTTAAGCCTATATTTTTTAAAAATAGGGGTCCAAATGTAGATTTAAGCAACAAAAAAAAAACTAAGAATTCCTTTATCTGAAGACTCTCGAGGTATCAGCCAGCAATATGACATCTAATTGAGGAGGAGGAGGAAAATCCAAATCTTCAAAAAAATCGACATTGGTAGCACCAAACTTAACCAAGCAATCAACATGTGTTACCTTCTCTCAAGGTATGAGTAAAGATGACCTCCAAAGAAGATAAGAGAGCTTTCCAATGAGCGAAAGGTAAGTTGCGTGGAAATTGAATCTATTCCAAACTAAGAGTCAAATTCCATGATAATAGACATATAACCAAGATCTCAAAGAGACTAAATGTCTCTTCAAATAACTAAAAGCACAACCAATAAATTTAGAGTTGTAAATCTTATTTCCCTATCGTTTCTCAAGTGAAGAGGCATCCCAAACATATGTATTCGACAAATCCTCCAAATGAAGGCTTTGAAAATGCTATTGTTTCATTGGAAAAGGTCACGGTTGAAAACATTCATAGCCAAATATGAGTATTTCAGCATTACCAGTAACCATGATTTCTCCGGTTACGATGTCGCAAACATTACTAACACAAGTTTTCGCCGGTAAATGCTTTTACTAGCGGCTAGAACTAGAAATCTTTAGCGGCTTTGAATTTCCCTTTACCGGAGATTTTGGATTCCACAAAAATACATTTTTTTTATAATAAAAAATCCATATTGGCGGCTTTGGCAAGTAAAAAAAAACGCAATGTAATCCATAATATTCATGTGGCAACCTAAAAATATTTGAAGGAACTCATGTGGTAACTCTTTAAGATAAGTTTCCTCTAGACTACTGCTTCCAAAGCTATTAGCAGCATTTGGAAGGAAGTTTCTGATAACATAACTTGGCTCACTCAAGATGGTCGTCATGTTCAGTTTTGGAAATCTTATTGCATCAAACAATGCGGTACTTTAAATGAATTATAGTTCTATTGGTGTTCCCCCAAGGCCAAATGAAAATTCCAGTTTCTTATTGTACTAATTGGAATTGGGAGGTTTTAAACCAAATTGTGGCTCATGATATTTGTTATAAAATAGTCATCGTCAAACTCTCAAACCTTCTTCAAATGGTAAATAAATCAGATTTTCCGTGTTGGAATCTCACTGCATATGGAAACTTATCTTTAAAGTTAGCTTATATGTCCTTCATGGAAAGATTTACCCGTCTAATAAAGCCCCAATTTTTTTAGAATTTTTTTAAGGAAAATGCTAACTAGTACCCTAAGGGTACCAGTTAAGAAGATTAAAATAGAAATTATGTATTGGAAATTGGTGAAAAGTAGAATGTTTAGCTTTATGAAAGTAAAAAAATTATTGTTTTTGATGAAGATTTTCTATTTTTGACATCCTTAACCATTGCCCTTAGGGTATTGGTTAATAAAACCCTTTTTTTTAAAAGGGTTTGTAAGGTAATGACTCAACTCACGCTAAAAAATATGACTAATTTAATAGTTATTTTATTTATCAAGTAAAAGCACCTAAATTACTATTTAAAATATTAGTTTAACACCATTTATTTACTAATAGTTAGAAAACATCCATTTAGGTTTAAAGTGAAAATCATGAAAAATAAAAATTAACTAAACTAAGCGGAATAAAATCCACCTCCGCATTTCTAATTAAATTTAAAAAGAAAATAAAAACTATGCAATGGCTTATTTAATACCACATTTGTCCTTAATTATAGGCTCTTTTAAAAAATAACGGGAAATAAGAAAATTAAAAGTAGTAATAAATCTGTTTGTAATTATTATTACTTTTATAATTTTATCCTTAAGAGAGAGGATTGGTGCATGTTTTAAACATAAAGTCTTTTTTTCTAACTTTCTCGTTCACATATCAAGCAACATCATCAATTATGCATCTACTCATCAATACCTTAAATATTGGTCTAAGGGGTCAATTTTTTTCATTCATGACAAATAAAACTAAACACAAGGAAAACGAACATGAAATAAATAGCCTGAAAATCTTTTTGCAATAAAAGTGTTTAAAAATTATTAAATTACAAAAGTACACTGAATAAATTTAAATAAAATAATATGAAAGATGCATGCTCCTAAGTACTACATGATTCGTATACAACATTTGCCACAAATGAAACCTCCCCAAAGAAAAACACTCATATCAATAGGAATTAAAAAGTAATGATATTTATACAATTATTTATTGACAATTTTTTTTTCCGCTCTTCTTATTGATTAAAAATAAGAGAGAGAGAACAATATCATAATGTAAGTATAAGAGAGAAAATTATCCAAAATTTATCATAAAATGATTGAACAAAAATCATTTCTCGCAATTAAAATTTGCAATGAAGTTAATCTCCACAAAGAAATTATATGATGATGCTCGTTAAAACATATCCCACACAACCCACTAAGATCTATTTGAGCTCATTTTAGGTCTTGGGACCTTAGTTTTTGGGACTCAGCCTAAAAAAAAATTACACTATCGATGTATACAAATTAAGAAGTTGTTTGTTATAGATTAAAAAAAATACTTTATATTTTTAAAAATGATTTTATAAGGACTTAATAAAAAATAGTAAACATTATTTCAAACTTATTTGTTATAAATTAAAATAACAATGACATTCACTAACTTAGATATTCATGTTATAAGTTTTAACATAATAAAAAAATCACATATTTTGTTTGAAAATTATATCTCTCAAGAATGATTTTGAATAGTTTAGGGATTCTTTAAAATTTTATTATCCATAAAAATCATAACAAAATGATAAAATACATAACATGACATTTTTTTAATATAAAAAGCTATTTAAATTGATTTCTTATTTGAGGCTTTTTTTAAAAACACTCCCTTTTACAAAATTTATAGCAAAAAGATAAAACACCATAAAAGTTATTTTTTTTAAAAACCGAAACAAATTGGCCTTTAATCCTAAGTGATTTTGGTAGTGATTAACAACAACAACAAAAGCCCCTCTTGTAAATTCAAGATCGATGCTAAGATTTTTTATGCCCTGAACAAATCAGTAAAGTTGTGCCTTTTGTTATGTTTTGTTGCAAAAGATTCATTCATAATTAAGGTTCTCTAAAAATATATTTTTAATATAATTATTAAAATTAACGAGTTAAAAAAAATATTTATATAATATTAACTACTAAATAATAAAAAAAAATTAGTGTATTTAAAAAAATGGTGTCATAAACGGCCGCTCCTCATGTCCTTATTCAAGACCATCCCTATGTAAATAAATAAAATAAAAATAACAACAAAAATATAAAAGCTTTTTCGTGGGAAAAAGTTGAGCTATAAATAAAGTGATAAATTAAAAATTAAACACTGGTAAAGCGCCCAGAGACGGAACCATGCAGTGGCGGAAGTGTAGGGGCCAACTTTGCATAGAAGAATATTTTATTTTCATCACAAATGTTTATTAGAAAAACTCTTAAAACAATAATACTATAGAGAAAATATTCGAGTAGTACGAGTGTGATGAAAACTGTTTTTTCAAAGTTTATTCTTTTATTATGTAAAATTTATGTGAAGTCTGATCATTTTATATAAAATTTTAAAGTGTAAATTTACATTAATTTCACTCAATAAAAAAAATGTTATTAAAAAGAGTGTTCCTAGCACTTTTCATCACTTGATTCGTCAAATGTGTTATAAAATAGTCATGTATTATGCACAAATGTGTTTTTCACAATTTAATTAATAAGGTCCATATTTTTTTTTTAACAAGGCAAAATAGATATATTAACAAAAAATAGTTTTGCTCTCCAACATAAGAAGTGCCTAAAGAAGCAAAACAAAGTTACATCGATCAGTCCTGAAGAACAAAGTGAAAATTGAAAAATAAAAACAACAGCCAATCCCCAAGGTCCATCATATTTATTTGATTTAATTGTGAGATTTATTGATTCAATAGTGTAAACTAGTTAAAAAAATAATAAGTTTTTGTGGGAGATATTGTTATAATACTCTAAAAATCTTTATAAAAAAAGTCATTCACAAATATGAAGGGTACATGTGAGTTGACTTAAAACTAAAGACCAGAAATTGTGATGTAAAATATTTGAAGGACAAAACTTGATGAATTGTTTTAGAGACACTAAAATCAAAATTTAAAATATTTATAGAAATAAAAAACTCAGTAATCATTTATATCTATATCTATATTTATTTTTGCCTCATAACCACCGACTTTTTGTGATACTCTTGTGAAATAGTATTGTCGATTCTCATTATTTGTTTTAGTTTCTTATTTTAATATTTTTATTTTATAAACCTATTTGGGTTGACCCGGTAGTTTTGACTTACAGATTTAGAACATACTCTTTCTTAAGGTTTCTGATTCAATTATCCTCGATGTCAATTTGGAGGGACTGATTTAACTTTTTAGAAAAATTGTATTTTAAAACTGTCTCAATTTGTTTACTCAAAATTATTTTCAATTATTTTATATTGTTGTTTAATTCAATGGTGTACAAATAAAATAAGTATTCGATCAAAAAAAAAGTATTCTTCCCTAAAATAAATATAAGTATTCTGTTTAAAAAAAAGGAAATGTTAACTTGTGCACATTGAGTGTTATCCATTGAATCAATAAATTTTATCATTAAATCAAATAGATAACATGAAATTTGTTGGTTTAACGGTGAGAAATACAATTGCATATTTCAAGACTATTCTTTTTTTTCTTCAAGTAATCTATTGGTTAGAAATTCATCTTGTTAGTATGGACATGCATTGTTATATGCAGGGGCCGGGGTTCGAACCTCAGACACTCCACTTATTCATCTTAAAAAAGGTGAATTCTAGTCATTATGCTACTAGATCAAAAAAAAAATCATCTTCTTGACGTGAATAAATGAGTGTCTGCATTCAAACCACAACTTGTGAATATATTATGCAATATCTCTAACAACAAACTCACATAGACATTTTAAGAACATTTCAAGATTATTCTAATATGTCACATTAGACAAATCCTGTAATATTATCTCTATAGTATTGTTGTTTTATGAGTTTTTTTTTCTAACAAACCATTGTGAAGAAATATTCTTATATCACTTCACTTCACTTCTATGTAAAGTTGGCCCCTACACCTCTCAAACTCTTGGGTCCGCCCCTTTAAGGCTTTAAGCATCCATGGAAGTGAAAGTCATGGAAACATCGCTATCATTATCATTTTTGGATAAAAAGTGGACGTGACAAGTTGTACAACGTTTGTGGAACTGATCATAACACCTCCATCCTAGAAACTCGGAGTACACTGCAAATAAACAAATAATTAAAGTGGGGGTTAAAGTAAGAAACCCCTCTTCCCTCAAAAGTAGGGTAGATCAACTGTCGGGTTCGGGTGGGTTTGGGCCTGAACTCGGCAATATGTATGAAACCGAGCATCCAATTTAAAGATCCAATTCCGCCTACAAATTAATACGGTTTGTGCGGGTCTCGGTTTGTACGGATCTCGGTTTGATCGGGTGGGTTGATTCGGTTATTTCTCCAATATTTTTTTAATCATCTCAAATTCATCTGGCTATTTTTTTAACAAAATTTTCATCAATAAATTAACAAAAAAAATGTCATAGATCAGAGTATCATAGCAATCATTAAAATTTGACGTTATAAAAAATTTAATAAGAAAAATGTCAGGGATTGGTTATCATTGTTTTTCTTGTTCTCAATATCACGTGTTCATAATTAAAATATTACACCTTGGACTTGGACATATATGGATCTAAGTAAATCATGGCTAAATTTAAAGTAAAGTTTGCAGGTTTAAGGTTTAAGTAGATCTACATAGTAAATCAACAAATGATGCTTGGATATGGAGTAAATTTTGTTATACGCCGGTCGGGTTCGGTTTACGCGGTTTTGGATTTGTAAAAACCAGGCCCGACCGTCTAAACCCACACAGACCCTATGTTTTAGTCTTTCTTCACCCGAGACTCGTTTTAACCCACCCGATGGACCCGTGGGTGACTCGGATATATCGGTTGGTGGGCAGGTTTGAATTTTGTGCTCACCCCTACTCAAAAGAAAAAACTGATGGATGTGAAGAAAAAAAGTTATTCAATTGAATTTTTATTACGTAGATATTTGTGGGTAGTGGTGACATTGTGGTTGGTGTCATTGGTGACATTGGTCAACCACAATATCACAAGTGATTTTCTTCTTTCTCTTTCACATTGTTTTTTTTTGTACATTTGTGATATTGTGTTAATGTGGTTGACTAATGTCACCAACTACAATGTCATCTAAATATTATCTAATATTTGTTGAGATGTTTTAGAAAGTTGCATAATATAGTGTTTTATTGGGAGATCTAACTATATGATTATGTAGTTTTTTTTAGGGGATTATGTAGTTTTTTTATATGCAATTGGTAAATAGTCATGAAATTCTGATTTTTATTTTTATAGAAAATAAACTATGGTATTTCATTTAAAATAATGTCATCAATAGAGGTTGGCATATAATTGAGAGTCCCTCCTAAGATAATAAGTTACTATTAGTTTTTCGCCTAACAAAACTTACATTAAAATTGGGCATAAAACCTGTGGATTCGTGTATATGTAAGTTTAACTCGGTTATTAAAAATATTGCATAATATATGCAAAGAACGGAGTTCAAACCCTAAACAACTCACTTCTTTACCTTAAAAAGTGAATTTTTAAACACTATAAATACTACTTGACAAAAAAAACTATACATCTATACAAATCCTACTCACCTCACTTTGAAACTAAGTTTGCCAAGAATTGTATGAATAGATGATATTGTCTGATTAGGATCATCAAGCAGATACCAATTGAATTATCCAAATTAAGCGAGCAAATTGTCACTTAAGGTTCATCACATCTAAGGGAAACACGTGGTTTTTTTTATGTGGGAGCTGATGGCCTAACCTTCTCATGCTTTATGGGGGATTTTGGAGCATAGCAAGTGCATAATTATGGAATTATGACCCTTCACCATCCTAGTTGTCATTTTCATTCGTCTATAATATCCAACCATTTTATGCTGGTATTCTTGGAATTAAGTGACATTCCGGCATATATCAATTCAATTTATTCTCTCTTTAAGGGAAAGAAATCAAATCTCTTTTTTCTTTTTAAATCACAATATACCATAATTTGAAGAAAAAAATGTGAAACTTGATGAAGTGAGTCACATCATAATATTGTTGCATATGTTTAGATTTAGAATCTAAGCTGAAATACTTCCACTATGACCAATCGCGTGCCATCTAAAAATCACTGAAAAATGTGTGGTTAATCTCTTTTAGCACATGAGCTAATGTCACAACCTCATATAACTAGAGAGAAATGATGTTTTGATGTGAAATATGATATTTCCTTTGATTTTTATGTGTATTTTTTAAAGTTTGTACGTTATAAAAGATAAAAAGTAAGAGATGCATAAAAATAGATATATATTGTGACACACATTATTTGTATTTTTATGTTCAAATAACACAACTCGTAACGAAATAATAAGTGCAACTTGTATTATTTCATGCAGTGTAATGTTACCTTCAAACACCTGTAAGAATAGTGGAAGGTATTTCAATCAACATCCAAATCTGTTAAATCACAGCCCAGGTTTAGTCCACTATTTTTTTTAGTGTGAAAAATTATTGAATCCAAATATTTAGCCGCTTTTATGATCAATCTTGATGTGAAGTTCTTTTGAATAATAAACAAATCGCTTTCTTACTTGGCAATATATAGTGTCTTTTAGTAATACGAATCTTTCAGGTTTTATACTAGCAATATTTACAAAGATGCTCCTAGTTCTAATATTTTACGAAACAAAGCATCTCGATTATATAATATTGACTTCGTACCCTTTTATATAGCATTTTTATAAGTGGTATATATCTAACTGAACCATAGCTCAAGAACTTGTTATTTGGTTTTTCTTCATCGCCATTGTTAAGAGAAAGGGAAGCAATAAAACAAGAGATGTGGAATCTATCAAGGGAAGAATTAGTTTTTGTAGTGCAAAACTATTATGATATAATCGTGGTCTTGCTTCTCTCTATAGGATTAACATATTTAGCTTCAAGAGCTTGGAAACGAGCTACAAACAATAGAGAAGATATCCCTGGCCGGCTTGGATTACCTCTTATTGGGGAAACTTTTTCTTTACTTTCAGCCACTAATAGTACAAGAGGATGCTATGATTTTGTCAGACTAAGACGGTTATGGTAAGTGACTTCCATCTTAATATGTACAAATTCAAGAATCCTCTCAAGCATATTGTGACTGGTTATTGTTTTATCATCCAAGGCTAAACTTTGTTTTCATTTGGTTCCATTAACCTCAAGGCTTTAACAAGTTGGAAAAGTAAGAGTGATCTAACCTAGCATAATAGTGTATTAGTGTACTACATGTGCAAGTTAACTGTACAACTGAATTTTTTATACTAATATATAATGAATTCAATTAGAAAATAATCATTGATAGGTGTGTTCTCAGTCTGAAAACTCAAGTCTAGATCATACCACTGTTAAGGGCGAGTGACGTCCTGATTTAAAAGATAACCTGGTATTTTGAGAATTGCGTGATGTACGTCTCTATCCTTTTTCTCCTCTTATTATCATGTATAAGAGTGACCTCCCCTAGGATCTGGGACCTCTTCCCTTTGTTGAGACCAACCCTCTTTGGGGTGTGTGGTTTGCATAAGATATTTTCTCGCGATTAGTAATAATTAGGTAATGTAGAACAGGTGGACATGTATCATACAATGTTCGAAAGGAGTCTTTGGCCGTTGAAGCCATGTCTACCCTCACTGAGTGATTTAGTTAAAAAAAATAAAAATAAATTGAAAGTGTAGGAGTTCCTGCTTGGTCATTCATGCCCCTAACTTATCTTATTTGAGTCACATGTATGTAAGTCAAGGCAATCCTCCTTGTATATGCTCACTTGATTCTTCCTTAGGAAGAGCTTCTATCGATGTTTCGACTAGTCTTTTATATGTCGTGGACTGGATCATTTGGACCAATCGGTTGGTAACAAAAGGGAGAAGACACTATAATGAAAATTTCTTTTCTGACATATAAAACTTCCTAAAAACACATGTAAATGACGTTTTTGACCCAACGGTAGTTAACTACCACTGGATTGATCCGCGGTGGTAGTTAACTACCGTTGTATACCAACACAGCTTAAAAAAAAAAAAAAAAAAAAAAAAAAAAGAGGAAAAAAAAGAAAAAAAAAAAAAAAAAAATAGAAACTAAAAAAAAATTAAAAAAAAGTTAACTACCGTGGAGCATGAAGTCTGAAAAGATTGAAAATATAGGAACTGCAAAACAACTAAGTGCAAGACAAGGATGTGATAAGAATGAAAGGTTAAAATGCTTCTATCTCCTGTTTAAATTCGCTTGGGGCACGTAGGTGGGTAGTCCACCAACAAGGAAGCTTTCTGATTATAACACCTATGCTCGTCAAAAGTATACTGCCATCAGTGCAGCAGCGGATTAATTTTAATTTTCATGCTCCACGGTAGTTAACTACCGTTGGAGCTTTTTTTTTAAATTTTTTTTTAAGCTGTGTTGGTATACAACGGTAGTTAACTACTGCCGGATCAATCCAGCGGTAGTTAACTATCGTTGGAAGTAAAAACGTCATTTACATGTGTTTTTATGAAGTTTTATATGTCAGAAAAGCAACTGTCCACTCTAATTGACGGAGTGTCCCAACCATTTGGTACCGAACATAACCCATAAGTGTTATGCCCCAAAGGGCAAAGACACCTTAGCTGATCAAATGACCAAACAGTTTGGTATCGAGTATAGCTCCCGAGCTTTAAGCCCGCAAGGATGAAGACACTTTAGTTAATTGAGTGGCCAAACCGTTTGGTGCCGAAGAGGGTGAATTTTCCTTTTGATTTAAATATGCAACTATACAATAACTTTTGATTTCCTTAATAAAAAAAAACTTTTTATTATTATCCGTAGAGTTTTAAACCTGAATAATCCTAAGTATCTTTTAGACCACAATCATATCTATATTATAAAGTTTAGTAAGAATACTAATAATAAATTGAAAACATGAGCCAATGGAACACGAGTGATTTGTTGATTTGATGTGAGTAGGCATGGAAGATGGTTCAAGACACGACTATTTGGCAAGGTCCACATATATATTCCTACTACTGAAGGTGCAAGGACAATATTTGCTAATGACTTTGATCTATTCAACAAGGGTTATGTAAAATCAATGGCAGATGCCGTGGGTAAGAAAAGCTTATTATGTGTACCAGTTGAGAGCCATAAAAGAATAAGGCGTCTTCTATCTGAACCATTCTCCATGACCTCTCTCTACGCATTTATCACAAAATTTGACAAATTGTTGAGTGGAAGGCTGCAAAAGCTAGAAGAAAGCGGGAAAAGTTTCAAAACGCTGGATTTCTGCATGGAGGTAAAAACAGTTTTTCCCCCACTTTGATTATGTTGCCTTCTTAGTCAAGTATGATAAGTGGTGCATAAAAGGTATATTTAGATTGTATTATGTTTTTCTTCTGAAAGCACTCAAATGTAACTGCATTTAGATGGGAACTCAATTAATCTAACTGTGGAAACATTTTAAATGGTAACTCAATCTACAAACAACATACTGTGACAACTGTAGCAGCATTTATATTTTCATGTTTGCATTGCAACCTTAATTGCGGCTGCATGTGTCATAATTGACTGCAATTTTTTGGCAATATCCAAGGATCATAACGGAACTGTGATTGTTATTTAAAACCTTAAAAATACCAATTTCAAGTTAAGTATAATGATACTGTGGTGTGACCCATAACTCCTATGAAATGTTTGGCATATAGATGACATTTGATGCAATGTGTGGTATGCTGATGAGCATCACAGAGGATTCATTACTGCGGCAGATCGAAAAAGACTGCACTGCAGTCTCTAATGCCATGTTGTCCTTTCCTGTCATGATTCCAGGCACCAGATACTATAAAGGCATCACGGTTAGTGATGTTTACACAAGTATGTGATTTATTAGTTCTTCAATGAGAAAGGCCTACTAGTACCAGAATTAAATTTAAGTGATTGACTCGGTTATACGCTTCCTATGAAGTACTGATTAATTTAAGGGAAAAAATCAGACATAGTTTTTCTCTTTTTCTTCGCTGAACTTTCATAAGGTTGAACTAAAGAAGATACATGAAACAGGCTCGTAACAGGCTCATGGAAACCTTCAAAGAGATCATTGCCAGACGTAGGAGGGGAGAAGAGTCTACAGGGGACTTCCTGCAGTCCATGTTGCAGAGAGACTCATTTCCAGCCAGCGAAAAACTTGATGACTCGGAGATTATGGATAATCTTTTGACATTGATAATTGCTGGACAAACTACTACAGCAGCAGCAATGATGTGGAGTGTAAAATTTCTACATGACAACAGGGACGCACAGGATATACTCAGGGTGAGATGCTGCATAGTTGTAGTTGTGGTACAATATTGAACCAAACAAATCTACAATTATTACCATTCATATGTATCAGCGTTATACTAAACAACATAATTTAATTTAGTAAAACTTTCCTTCTTTATGTTCCCCCTTGCACGTTAGGATAATGTTTATCTTGACTTACAGGAAGAACAATTGTCTTTAACCAAAATGAAGCCAGAAGGAGCTTCACTTAATCATGAAGATATCAACAACATGCGTTATGGTCTGAAGGTTGGAATTTAGACTTAGACCCAAAGAAACATTACATAACCTATAAAATGATTACCTGTCTTGTCTCCAAATTGGAAGCACCTATTACAGAATAACTTAAATGTCAAGAATGTTTGTGTTCTTTCTCCAGGTAGTTAAGGAAACGCTGAGAATGTCCAATGTCCTATTATGGTTTCCTCGTGTTGCACTTAAAGACTGTACAATTGAAGGTAAAATACTCAACTCTTTTTGAAGATAATCAAATCAAGTTTTCATTAAATCTAGCTAGACTCAACCATTGGAGGGCTGTTATCATCAGTCCTTCTGGTGTTCATGATTATGCTATTAACTATACAAGTGGCAACAACAGGGTATGCAATAAAGAAAGGTTGGCACGTTAACATTGATGCAACTTGTATACATTATGACTCAGATCTTTTCATGGATCCACTGAAATTTAACCCACAAAGATTTGATGTAACTAGCTCTCACTCTCCCTCTCTTATTTTGCCTTGGTTTTTTTCTTTCTTTCTGTTTTCTGCCATGTCCTTCTGTCATGAAATTATTTTACGTATTTATACCTGCAGGAAATGCAAAAGCCATACAGTTTCATACCTTTTGGATCAGGACCTAGGACTTGCCTCGGGATGAATATGGCAAAAGTGACAATGTTGGTCTTTCTACACAGACTAACTAGTGGTTACACGTGAGTTTTTTCTGCCGTGCCAAAATATATATCTTTTTTCTTGAACAAATGGATGGAAATCAAAATATACTGCTGCGTAGGTGGACCCTTGATGATTTAGATACTTGCTTGGAAAAGAAGGCACACATACCTAGACTAAGGAGTGGCTGTCCAATTACGTTGAAGTCCATAAGCAAGAGCATGCCAGAGGCATAAACGGCCTAAGAATGACGCAGCAGACAGCTGTGTATATGAATATCTGCAGGTCTGAGATTTGAGGCAAACAGCATAACAGGAAATAAATCTGCCCAACAATTATTAACGCATTAATCAAATTTCTCCACTACTTACAAGAATTGATATTCCTAATCTATATAGTTTGTATCCTATATAATAAATATACTCTAATTATATTATATATAATATTAATTGAGAATAACTTAAGTTGCAACTATCAAGTTAATCTGGTTGTGGAGGAACATGAGACCTGTTACCAACGTGACGACTGACGATGGACTGACTAAGCTAAAAAAATCCTGTAGTTTTCTTACTAAGCATTATTGATTCTGTGCATTATAGGTTGTCCTAATCCAGAGTAAGGGTCTAATAAATAAAATTGTTGCTTTCTTCTGTTTTTTCCAATTATATAAACACAGTATCTATCAAACATGATCAATTAACACTCCCACGATTTATTGATTCTGTGCATTATAGGTTGTCCTAATCCAGAGTAAGGGCCTAATAAATAAAATTGTTGCTTTCTTCTGTTTTTTCCAATTATATAAACACAGTATCTATAAAACATGATCAATTAACACTCCCACGTAGCTATATGTACTAGGGATCAGGATGCTATGAAGTTTAACGTAAACCATCAACAGTAAAAAGCAGTGTTGATAACTGACTTAAGCATATACGACAAACTACAATTTGTTACAAAGCCCATCACATGCACTTTATTCTTTAAACTGCACCCTTACATTTGCTTCATCATTTCCAACATTTGTATTATTTAACTCTAGATATCAAACAGTGACAACAAGCCATTATTAGCAATGTAGCGTACAAAACACACTGGCATGATTAAAGTGCATACATACATATTGAACCTCAATGAATAGAAATTGACTTGTATTGTTTGACTGTACTAGTGATAGCCTGTTCAACGGGTAGTCTTTCCATGCTTGAAGCCCCATAAAAACCATGGACTCTTTTGGTTCTCTTCAATATAAATTCTGCCTCTTCTGGACCAGAAATCGGGCCTGCATATTCCAGTACATTATTCTCAACTGGGATTAAAAGTTGACAGACACAGACCGCTGCTCTAGACATTAAGAACATCGAGCAGTAAGGTTCAAAAACTACATTGTGACTCAGCCTTTCTAGTTGCCAAAAGTAATTAGGAAAAATTCCCCAACAAACTAATTTAAGTGCAGCAAGTAAGAGCAAACAATAACTTAACGAGGTTCAGAAAATTTTATCACAACCATAGCAAGAAAATAATTTACCATCAACAATTACAATTACCACTCTCAATGGATCTCCATCCAAAACACACTCAAGTAATACTTCTCACTGAAAATCATCCACGACAATTCCATAAAAATTACCTACTGGGTTTAGCATTTTTCACCGAAATCTTCCCGTATACTATCTTCACACTCTGAACACACATTACAGCTTCCTAGCCTAATATCTCCTATCACTTTTTGGCTCAAAGCCTTCTCATTCCATCTTACTGATGCCCTTCTACTATTGCTCTATTTTAGAGCCAATGTTCTGAATGATACATCGTGTTCGTTCTCATTTCCTCACCTACGGTCAACTTCAAGTCCTATAATTGAGCCTTCTTTTTCTTTTACCCCCCTTTTTCCTCTTTCTCACACTTTATAATGAGGGGCCATCTACAATTTAAGGCAATAATTTAAGCCAAAAAAGCTCAATAGAAGTATTTCAGCATGGATGGAATTATGATGATTCAGTACACGCACACAGCTCAAACTTAAGGCCCAGGATAATGGTTTTTTTAAGACCGTCAGTTATTGGATGCAAACATTCTAAACTATCGCTAGACCTACAATTTAAAAACTGACAGGAGAACGCTAAATTTACCTATCAAAATGTATTAATATACAAATAAAAAGGTTTCCAGGATATGTGCATACCTCCATGGCACAACACAATAGCATTAGGGTTGATCCTATGTGCTGCATCTGCAATAGCTTGTACAAGAACTACACTTTCCTCAAGTGAAAGAGCTGTTTTTGCACCTATGGAGCCTGTTGTGGTTAGACCCATATGAGCTACAATAATATCGGCACCAACTTTAGCCATTTCGATAGCTTCATGTTGATTGAATGCATAAGGAGTTGTTAAGAGACCCATTTTATGGGCTTTTTGGATCATCTCCACTTCCAAGCTGTCAATTTAATACGAAAATGAATTATATTATAAGTGGTCTAACGGCCCAACTTAAGCGCAGTGTTGAGAAATCTTCCCATAACACCTACCTGTATCCCATTCCTGTTTCTTCAAGATTTTGCCTAAAATTACCATCATACAACCCAACAGTTGGAAAATTTTGTACCCCAGAGAACCCAGTAGACTCCACCTGTTTAAGGAAGTGATCCATTCGTCGGAAGGGATCAGTTGCACATACACCAGCAAGAACTGGTACCTTCTTTACCACCTGAAAACCAAAGATCAGTATGTTAGACAGAATGGGAGATAAAGAGATTCATTGCTGACTTGACAAGGGAATTTCCTATCATAAAATTTCCAATTTATCACCCAAGATAACTATTCATGGTAGATAGTTATTATATCTATCTGCGCCTGATCTCAGGAATTAAACACTTCCTTAATTGTCATGAACCAACTCTCCCAAAAGCTTAGACTACTACATAAATAGCCTTTTACAGCAGATTTCTTACCATAACTTTCAGGTCAATTAATGAAATTTTAGCACTAATAATGTTTGAAGTTCATAGGAGAACTGAAGAAATCAAACAAAATCACCAATTCAGTTACTTATGTGGGTTCTTGTATGTAAGAATGGTTCTTAAGAATCCTACCATTAGAGTGAAAATTTGTTGTTTTTAAATTCTATTTGCCATTGTATGACCCACTAAAAGCATGTTAGAAATCCATTTAAATGGGTTTCTAAGAACTTACTATTGCCAGTAGTATATTGTTTGTGATGACCTAGACACAAAGTGCTTTCTGCTTTACCAACCTTTACGCTCAACAGCCTACTGTCCCCACTAACATCTTTCTTCCACACCCTCTCCCCAAGTGATTCCACAATTACAATCGAATTTGGCAACAATTAATTTTTTTAGTTTGTCCCACTTATCACCTATATTTAACAATAATCTTGAAAATGTTCAAAATTCAAATCAAGAAACATCTGAAAAATCAGCCACTTGAAGTGAACAATACTTAGAATTTAGCAGTTGGACAATATTTTCCTCTAAGAACAAAAGTATAGAAAGAAAAAGAAAAAAAAAAAGGCATACCGGCAAAACTTCATTGGCCATGTCAAGCACAATAGCATTAGCATCAGCAAATGGCAACAACCCAGCTAATGAACCTCTCCCAGCCATCCGGAAGCGCCCTGAGTTGTACAAAACTATTAAATCAACTCCTCCAGCTTCTTCAAACTTGGCAGATATCCCAGTCCCAGCACCAGCTCCTATTATAGGAATTCCTTTATCTATTTGATCTTTAAATTGCTGCAATATAAGCTGTGTTTTCTCCAAAGTTTCTGCCAATAGAAATGAAAACAGTACTTACAAAGTAAGACATATAGCCAATTATTTATTCCAAATTCAACAGAAGTTTAACACAAAAAGAAGCTATTGGCATTGAGTAAATGTTTTTTTAGGTCAACATCCCAGCACTAACTAAATTTCATGGAAAAATTAACACAGATAATGTGGAAAAAAGCAGGAAAAACAATTCTTCAATGCAAACGGTAGCCATTGTTGTAAAAGAATATGCATATTATTTGAAAGGTCGGACCACTAGAAAGTCCGAATTTATTCACATCTATAACTGTCATTAACAAATTACTTGTCAACAAGAAAAACATAATGCAGATCTAAATGAAATGAGAACCTGGTTTTGCATCTGGGAATTCACTAGGTGCATAGACAATGGTCCCAAAGCTTGAATTTTTCGAAACAGAACCCTCATGAACATGTTGGACAGTTTCAGGAATGGCTGCTGGTGGATGAGTAGAATCTTTAACAGTTTTCAGATTAACCTCTAAAAATGCATCAACTAGTGCGTTCGCAAATTCAAGGTCATTAATATGATGGGGATACGCCTTCACCTACACAATACACAACTTTAGACCTTAAGAAGTTCTTCCTAGAACCAAGTAAACTAAAATCTTAGAAAATTGAAACTTTACAGTTCACAGTTATTATGTTAAATAACACTGTTGATAAATTATAGTACCTGTCGAATATCATCAGTCTGAATAAGCCTTTGTAATTCATGAAGAAGTGTACCAGTTGCCTCTGGATCATAAAAAGGTTTACCTGGAGCATCTAAAGCAGATATACCCTTTTCTGGAAGGCAAACACAAATCTTAGATGATGACCTGTTCAGTTTATTTGCTATAAAATCAGCAAATTTTCTGTTCTCGTCCACTGTTGTTCGCATGAGCGAAACCTGGAAAGAACCAACTGATTTATTATATTAGCATGATGACAAAATCAGCCATTTCAGCACATCAAACATCTTTAATCCCAGTGAATTATAAAATGCAATTTGAGAAGTCCAATATAAGATCACTGATACATCTTGCTTAGGTCAAAGTCGTGGGATAGTAGGTATATGACCAAAATCCTATATGCATAATGAAAGTGAAATAGTAATCATGGTGCGTATGAGTAGTTTCAAGCAAAAACGAAATGTAACCAAGTCATATAAAGTAGTCGTCACCTAGTCACCTGCTTATTGTGTTCATATATATTTCTCTGCTGAAAACTCTGTGATATGGTATCTTTTGCTCCAAAGTTCACCATGTCCAATGCTCCCACACTAAGGACCAGGGGGATTTTCTTCTCTATTATGACATCAAAGCGGGAACTGTCGCAAGCCATTACACCTCCAACTATGTAGTCTGCTACCTCTGTTGTTGTGATGTCCAAAACACCCTAAGAGACAAGAATATGTATAAAAAATACAAATAGAGAGTTAGGAATGCATAAAGAAGAACCAGAAGCGAAACAAACAGAATACAAGTGACTCCACAAAGATCATTACAGTTCATCTTGTTGTGTACCATACAATTCAATAAAAGTTAAGTGTCTGTTTTTCCAAAACAGCCAATGTAAACACACGAATCTAAAATAAACCGAATATATGTTGGCAACCATGAGAGTAAAAATGAAATTTGAAATCTATATACATTTAATATCATAATAAGCAAGCATATCAATGTATGGTATAATATAATAGGTTTTGACCATGCAACTCAGATACAAACCTCTTATGCTTTAATTTAAAACAAAATAAAACAAAACAAGTTAACTAAAGACTAAACCACGAAACTAGTCCCTGACATCGTAGAGCGCTCTCAAATAGGTCTCAGATTATAAATATTACAAAAAGGTCTTTTACTCTATTAAACTGTCAAAATGGTCCTATATTTAACTACTTACTATAAACTACGTTCTTATATTGTAATAACTTACTATCAATTTGGTCACTATATTTAATTCCTAACATACTCAGATGAACTAATATGCGTAAAATTTGGCATTTGTGAAATATTCATAATTCATAATCCTAGAGACCTATTTGAGAGCATCATACAAAGTTGGGGAAAAATTTAGTGGTTTACTCGGTAACTAAAACTACATTGTTGAATGCATATAAAGTTAGCTATGTATTGATCTATAATACCTGTATAAACCCCTCTCTAATCAAATTCTCCATAGCCCTACCACCAACCCCAGTAGCATGAAAAACCAAACTCTCATAACCCTCTTTATGCAACCTATCTCTAACAGAATCAACACAAGGAGTAGTAACTCCAAACATAGTTATACCGACAGTAAACTTATCATCAACTCGCGACGAATCCCCTAAACTCCGAATCCTTCCAACGACCATCCCCACAAAAGCAGCAGCAGCATTGTTAAAAACCACTCTGCTAACACTATTAACACCGGCAACATCAACAATCGCCGGAAACAGCACCAAATCAGAAGTTCCAACGTAAGGTTCCGTTTGGCCACTAGCTACGGTTGATACAATCAGCTTTGGGATCCCTAGTGGAAGAGAAGTGAATGGAGATGATAACAGTGATGTACCTCCGCTACCGCCAATGCCGATAACTCCGGCGATGCTTTGATTGGAGTTGGATTTTTGTAAGAATTGGTGGAGTGCTTGGCACATTACGGAAACGGCTTTGCCTCTGTCTTGTGGAAGAGGCGTGTCGGCGGTGTCGTGGTATGAGAGAACTTCGTTTCTGGAGATGAATGTGAAATCTGGTGAAGGTTTTGGTTCGGTTGGGCCGGTGGAAACATCGACGACGATGATGTCGAGTTTGGGGGAAGTGTGATCGGAGAAGTGGTTGAGATTGGAGCGGAGTGAATCGGAGAGGAAACGGAGTTCGTTGAGCTTAGTGTCAAGGGTTCCGACGCAGTAAACACGAAGCGTGGTGGTGGTTGTGTGATTTGCCATATTGAAATCTTGTTGAACAGTGGGTGTGAGGAGGTGATCAAAGCTTTATAAGTCCGAGATAAGTAATAATGAAGAGTTATGTAATTTGCAGCGGGTAATTGTCAGTGGGTCCCTGAATTTGTAATGATTAGTTCAGTCCTTCATTGTATCAAAATTTTAAAATAATCACTGATTATGTATTATGTTAGTCAAAATAGTTTTTGACACTAAAATAACCTCTCAATATTCACAATAACTCTTTTCATATAGGGACTAAAATGACAATAAGCATGTATTTATAAGAACTAATATGACAGACAATAAGTACGTATATTGGAGTACGTATATTGGAGGACTAATCTGACAATATTAATGAAATATTTTAACATTAAGGACTATTTTGACTAACAAAATGGACAATCTGGGACTACTTTGAAGTTTTGATACATTGAAGGATTATTTTGACTACTCATTACAATTTCAGGGATCAAAGTGACTATTACCCCAATTTTTAGCATGTACAGCTCATGTGACTCTAAACATTATAGTCGGTTCAAAGCATCTTTAGAATCTAGCAGTCTCTCTTGAGATTCACATGGCTATATCTTTCTTCAACTTCCTGACAACCAATTGATCTTAGTGAGAGTTACCTCATCCATTAAAGCTGTAACAACACACCATTCAAAATACAAAGATCCAAACTTCAGGGGTACGACTACGTAGAACTTAACATGCATCAGTTGCCAGGTTAGGTGTTCGCCTGTTCCTCATGAAGAGTATTAGGGTCACATGCCCTTTTAGCCTATGACAATAGTCCTACCAAGAACTTAGTGCTTAGCTATAACTTCTTATAGCTTGCATGATCTTCTAAGTTCAAGTTAAAGTTCAAGCAGTCTCTCTTGATCCTTTCATTGGTCGGTGCTTAAGGAAAAACTCATAACTAACAAACATGTTCCACTCCCATACCGAGTCGAAACCAGAGAGCTATAACATTAGAAATAAAAATGATCATAATTTATTTCTAAAGATTTTGAGTTAAAGATGTTTGTTAGAAAGAAGCTTGCCACTACAGGTTTATATATCGCAAGTAAATAAATAAATCATAACTTTACCATGTCTAAACCACAAGAAGGGGTTTAACTCATGGTGAGCAGAACCATGAAAATGAAAATAAACATAAATGAAAACATTGAAAACTAAATTGATAGATTAAATAGAGCTAGTACAAGATTACAATCCTTTGAAGAAGAGTGGTGAGTCAAAGCATCACCAAGTAATCTAACTATAAACCTCTAGAATCTAGCACCCATGCTCATCTATGAAGATGAGAGGGAATGAGAACTCTAAAGTTGCTAACCCTAGCCATAACCTGAGCTTTCTAATTCTAAGATGAATTTTCAGACCCTTGACACCAACACATAGTTGTCCTTTTATAGTACAAGGTCAACCTCTACAAGTTGTACCCTTTGGTGGACAGTCCTTATCATATCCTACCTACTCCCTGGCATATTCCTTTATTATCCCTAGGATTCCAATCATTGGGGACAATTCATATTCTTCCTCATTATACAATGGCCAGGCTTGGTCCCACGTGTTCGAACTATGTACGACCCGACTAGCGATCCCAGACGCTGCAGCTTTCCAAATATTCTGCGAAACAACCTTTGTCCACGTTTCAGCTTCCCACATCTTCAAAGTCATTCCTTAACTTACATCATTAAACATCCATGACAAGCATTAATAGTTCAAAAAGATTAAATAACACTAAAAACAACTAAAACAATATAATCTTAAAATAGTCATTGATTGGATGTTTTAAGCAATACAATCACTTAATTTCTTGTCCATAATGAAAGTTATGTGCAACGTGATAACCAACTTATTTGCCGGTCATCACTACCCCATTACAATAGAAAAAATATTATACATTATATAAAGAGCTATTTTTTTTAGTTAACTTATTATAATTTTATTTGCTAAACATATTTTATTATAATATATTTAAAAATTGATATCTCTTTTATATATAGTTAACCGTGTACAATAGAAATGTCAAATAGAAGGATATGTT
>Ga0228710_1004259_pt1 | contig 22618 bp, 11 predicted proteins | sample MedpolnodulmetaG_FD_177995 | JGI IMG/M metagenome (GOLD analysis project Ga0228710, IMG submission 177995) | Root nodule microbial communities from Medicago polymorpha collected in Santa Monica, California, United States - pink nodules | ecosystem: Host-associated > Plants > Roots > Nodule...
GTTTATTAATTAATAAAAAAAAAAAAAAAAAAGAATGCTATTTACAGCGAATTATAAATTCAAGAAGACATCACGATTGTAATTCACCAATCATGATACACTATTTAGCATAATACACGGAAGTTATGAGAGTAGTGGAAAGTTTTTTTTTTTTTGGTGTCTAGAGTTTCAACCTTGGACCTTGCATATATTATGAATTGTTCAGCAACTCAGTTGGGCTCATGGGAACAGTGAAAAATTTCTTTACTTTTTTTTTTTTAAGAATGAAAGTTCCTTTACTTATTCACTCAGTACACGGAAGTTTGTTAATTAAAATAATGCTATAGGAAAAATAATTCAAACTCAACTTTATGGACGTTATAGATTAATCATGATTATAATTTTTTGAATGTTTTTCTTTAGGTCTCTCAATATCTTTAAGGCCTTATAAATAAACATCTGATAGTTATCTACCGGATGTATGTTTGACAAAAAAAACGTTTATCCAGTAAATAACAACCGGATGTATATTTTGGAGCCTTAAAGATATTGGGGGCTTAAAGAGTAACACCCTAATTTTTTGGCTGAAAAACAAGACTAAGCCCTATATGTAGAAAAGGTTTAAGGCCGACTTAAACATAGTCAAGCATGTTATATATTGTAAGACTTTCTTTTTCTACCTTCCATTCTTCTCATAACACCAAGACTTTTGCCAATAAATCACATTTCATAATCCTGTATTTTATTTGTTTGACATATAGCATTTGAATATAGATTAACATTTTAGTTTATGGAATCCAAATTGTGTCAAATCACTATAACACTAAATTTTAACAACATTGGATTCATTATATTGATATTTTGGATTATATAATGTATAAAATTATTTTTCTTAAAAAAAAAAAAAAGTATAAAATATATGTCTGGCACAAAGAGTAGACAATGTAAACAAACATAATTGTTAGCACGAAATATATTTGTAACACACACACTAACAACACACATTAACACATAATATCAACACGCATCAAAATATAATATAAACATAACATATCAAAATATTATAGATACATAACGAAATATCTATAAATACAAAGTCATAAAATCTATTGGGTAACACACCCTTCAACACCCCCTTCCTCCTACGACAATACACCATTCCTCCTCGAGTCTCTCTAAAATCTGCTTCAAACTCTTCTAGACTTGGATCCCTTACTCCACATGGCCATTTGCCATCAACCCATCTGCTAATATCTTTACGGCCTAACCATGGGACCATGTATGTATTTGGATTCTCTGCCACTTCAGCTGTAACTTTTACAAAGGCCTTATTGTCATATGGTATAGGAGGGTATCCTGGAGGCGTGTCCAACATATACAAATGTGATATCCTTTGATACAACCTCATGTAACTCAGTGTTGTATTCCACTCATACAACACAAGATCTCCTAGGTCCTTTACGACCAACACATGATCAAGAAAATTTTCATAAGCCTCAGACACCTGTTGTCGAGTCATCAGAGGTGAAGCGGAGATGGATGTATGCCTAGGAATGGTTTGGAAAAATTCGAACTATCGCAACATGCACTTCTGGAGATATCAGACCACGCAAGGTTCATATCTAATATAGCCTTAATAGAGGCTAATGTTCTCGAACGTGTGTGACTGGTGATGAGTGACATAGACGTATAGGACACAATCATAAGGTATTAGTCGATCTAGGTACTCGTGATAAGGGTCTATGATTGTGTAATCCTTAAGCGGTGTAAACATCCTAACACGTAGGTGTCGATCCTCCATGTACCCTTACTCAAAATCCTTTGTCCTAAGTCCCACCACACTGGAAGTGTAGGAACATCCATATTTGCATCAATATATATTTACCGGTAAACGACATAGAATAAAACATTTTTAACAATTACTCTCTCCGTTCCAAATTATAAGAAAATAAACTCATTTTCTTTATTCCAAATTATAAGCAAAAAAGATAAACTTTTGTCATACTTAATTATGTTATTTCATGAAACTAATTTCAAGGAGAACACAAGAAACTATACTCCAAATTATAATGTTTTAGTTTTATTAATAAGTGTAAAATGATTTTTTTTCTTATAATTTGGAAAAGTGGGAGTGCAAAAATAACAATGTGATTGTTTTACCTTAAGGGGTGTAAACTATACTAACCACCCTGCTACTTCATCTTGGAGGGAGGCGACATTAATCTCTCCCTACAAGTGGATCTCGTGATTCGTCCCCCGGGGCAAATTCATGGATCATCTCCATATCACAAATATACTCTAAGTATCTCACATCAACATAAGTGGTGTGGTGATGTCAGTGAAGAGAGTTGTATCCACCAGTATAGTATGTACACCATCCGGTTCAAGAAAATGCTCAAATTCTGGTACTTTCCTCAGACACTTTTGCCAAGCCAAGGCAATCATAACTATTTCTATGATGTTTAAATGGTCTTAATGATTTATGTATTTTATGTTTTATATAAAGAACGAGATGGAGAACATAATTAAAAAAAGTGTCAAAAGCTCAACTATGTGATTTTTTTTTCTCTCACAAATGAATGTATAAAAACCAAGCTAAGACTATCCATAAAGTGAGGATCTTACTCTTTAAAATTTGATATCTAACAAATACCCACATTGTGGAGCCAAAAAAATGAGTGCATATTGGAGAAAGGTGCTTTGTGGAACACTCTCTTTTGGTGAGATCCACATTTTTTTTTATATTAGAATGTTAAAATTTAATAATATAAAGTGTTTTTTTGTATGGATGATTAATGTGTCTCCGGTTTAAGAAATTTGAATATAGTGTTAGATTGGAGAAATTGAATATTTATTAAGTTTTATTATTAAAATTATTATAAATAAATGATTTCATTTAAATACCAAAATATATATATATATCTCTTGAATATCCTCTAAAAGTTAGGCACCTGACATTTACCGGAACACTATTGATAAGAGAATATTAGAGAAAAGTACAGTTAAAAAATCATCTCAAAACCATTACTTCAAGTTCAAAGCTTTATACATGGGACAAGCACAAAACAACAACATTATTCACCTACCCAATTGCAGGCTACAATAAGACATTTTAATAACATCCCCACATTTCGAATTATTAAAATGCATTACACAAAGTAAAGTAAAACAAATTAAAAGGGTATTAGTGTGAAGACTAATTAAAATGATCTTGGCTTAGCAACAATGGTTGAATGTTTGAGTATGTGCAGACTAAACTGTCCTCCTTTCTCAGAAGTGTCAATCTTTGATTGTCCGGGTGGAGGCAAAAGCTCGAAATTCTGAACCAGACGCCCAATAGTGATACCAAGGATAGGTAAGGCAAGAATGATTCCGGGGCAACTTCTTCTGCCAACACCGAAAGGAAGGTACCTAAAATCATTTCCATTAGCTTCGACATGAGACTCTTCCTCCAAGAACCGTTCGGGCCTGAATTCCTCCGGTTTTTTCCAGTGAGCCGGGTTGTTTGCGAGCCACCATGCATTGACTAATATCTTGCTCTCGGCTGGGATATCAAAACCATTGAGCTTTGCATCATGAAGGTTCATGTGTGGGACGAGGAGTGGGATCGCCATTCGTAGACGAAGTGTCTCTTTGATCACAGCTTGTAGGTAAGGTAGCTTTTGGAGATCTGGCTCAGTTACTTGGTGTCCTGGTCCAAGAACTCTGTCCATTTCTTCTCTTAATTTGTTTTGGATGTCTTGGTGGTTCACTAGCTCAGCAATTCCCCATTCAATTGACCATAGTGTTGTTTCAATAGCTGTTTAAGAAACATATTATTAGAGTAGAAAATGACATAAGAACTATAGGTATAATACAAAGAGCAATTTAATTACGTTTTTTTTCCATATATACGTTAAGAAAGGGTACAAGGACCATATAAATAAGTACACACATCTCAATTTTTTATATATTAAAGTTTAGGTTTCAACGATAGTCTTAAATATTTCATGCTTATCCATCTAGGCACTAAAGCACGACTATACGAAAAAGTTGAAGATCCACATAATTTATTTTCTTCTCGTAACTTCTATTCTAATCTAATCTAAACCAAAAGTCCAAAACAATCAAGTGATCAACATGTAACTTTATAGGGAGGCAGTTGCACCAACCAAATTTGGTGACCACCATTTTATTGGAAGGTGGTAGGTGCACCAATAAAATTTGGTGGCCACGATATATTAGAGCCATCACTTCATCAACTTGATTATAGTTTTCTCTTGAAAGGTTCATCAACTTGATTTTAAATAGAATTAGTTTGACTATAATGGATTTGATCTAAATAATTCATATTTAAGTATATTTTTATATATTATATATTTAATTGTTTTTACTCTAAAAGCAAATCTCATCTCATGACTACTATAAATTTTTCAATTCGACACAAATGTTATATTTTATCACTTTTAGTCAAAGTGATATTTAAAAGTAAAATCAATTTGACTTCATCAAAAACGCCAATATTTTTACTAAAATGTGTCTTTTAAAGTTATTTTGCATAAATAAAACATAACTTATATCAATAAATAATTTCAAGCATCCTCTCAAAAAAGTAAATCATCTTTTACCTTTCATTGAAACACTCACCTATGTAAAATAATTAATAATGTAAAAAACTAATTGACAAAAAGAATAGTTCATGAAATTTTAGAATTTGAAAATGACTTATAAATTACAGGAAAAACAATCAAAAAATGACAAATATAAATGAACATAAGGATAAGATTTTACTTATAGGAAAAAAAATTAAAAACACACTTTTATTTATATAAAAGTCTTCAAAACAAGAAAACGAATTTCCCTTTTACTAGCAATCTTATAAAAAGACACAAAAGTGTTTAAAATTGACCAAACTATGTCTACAAGGCACGCACATACAACAAAAGAATTGAATGATAGTTAGATCGAGTCCCCATATTGATCCAACCTGTACCTCAAAACTATAGGAGTCAACATCAAAATCTATTGCAAGTTGAGACTGAAGAATGAGTCCAGTGGCCCCATGGCCATACTGTTTGTTTAAGAAAAAGAATGGGCAGAAATGTTATTTACTATCTTTCACCTATTCTTCTTTCTTTATTAATGACTAATGTCTCATTGCAAAATCTACGTGTCCATTTTTCCTCCTTTAAAAAAATATAATTTTATTAGGTTTTTAATCTCTCAATATTACTATTTTTAATTGTTGTTCTATAAATAAGATTAAATACTCGTCTACTTATCATTTTACTTCTTAACTTTGTCGACACAACCACCAAAACAATTTACTTACATGTGAAGGGGTTCAATTTTTGTATAAACCTAACATTCTTTTTCTTTTCTTTAATGGAAGCTAACATTCAAATTGTTAGTGGAATGAAAAGTCGGCATGATCACGTTTAAATAATTATTTAATTAAAATGACAATTAGGTTCATGACTACATTATGACAATACATCCACCTTGTTGCCAGATTAATTATTATAATAATCATTATTTTAGTTCAATGTATGGGACTAAAATTCGATTCTAATACCCTTTTAATTATTATTTCAAATATTAATAGAAGAAAAAGTAAACTAAAGCATAAATCATATAACACTACCTAAAGCCAACAAAAATAAAAATCATATGCATAGCACTACATTTCTTTTGTAAAGGGATAGAGGTATATCTTACCAGCAACATTGATGTTCTCAACAATGTAAAGAACGTTGTCATCATTGATTTCACCCTTCTTTTGAGCATCCAAAATGTGATCAATAGCACATTTTAGTCCATCATTGCTTGTGGTGCTCTTGGTGCTTTCAAGCTTCCTGTTAACATAATTCAAATTTAATTTAATTTATTAGCTATACTAACAATCATCCCAAGTGCCAAGTGGGTGCTTCAAATAATTATCCAGAAATCCCTCAACAAAAAAAATCAGAATTTGACTCTTCCATTCACCTCTTTAAATGTTATTAAAATAATCAATCTCCTACTAAATCAAGAAAAAAAATCAGAAAAATTAGAATTCAAAGTGTAGTTTTGATCAAAATCTCAATGACACACTTATTTAGATAAAAATTAAGTGAAGAATTCACAATCAATTTTGACAAAAAAAAAAAAACTTGTCATGTTAGAAATGAGACATGTGGTTGGACAAAAACCAAAAATGTAAGAGGATAAAGTAGCAAAAAATGAAGGAAAAAAAAAACATGGGATATTCAGAAAAGGAAAATAATCAAAAAAGATGAAAAGAAGAAAAACTTACTTTCTTTCATCAACAAAATAATCCTTGAAAAGCTGCAACCTACGATCTTTAACCTCTTTACAAACCTTCAAATAGCCTTTCAAAAAAGGTCTCAAAATAGGAATAAAATCACCATAATTATACTCAAAACTTTGAGCCAAACGACTCCTTTCACCATTCAAAGCTTTCAACTTAACAAATAAAGGATCTTCTTCACTCTCAAATCTTCTATCAAACATAATCCTATACATAATATTATACATCATCAACTGCAACCTCTTCCTTATAACAATCCCTCCAACACTCGCTTCGGCGTTGTTCTTAACATCGTTAACAACACTCTCAGCTTCGGACTCCCACCCATAACGATACTGTTGAACAACCTTGTTTGTGAAAAACGGAACTGTCATGATTCTGCGCATTTTACGCCAATGTTCCCCGTAGACAGTGAACACCATGTCTTGTCCTTTACCAGTGAAGATATCGAAAACTACGTTACGTGTACGTGATCCGAATTCAACACCTTGTGTGTGGAGGACTTCTTTGGCGAGTTCTGGGGAAGAAACTACGACTAGGTTACGTTGGCCCATACGTAGGAGGAAGATTTCGCCGAAGCGTTTTGCGTAATCGGTGAGGTTACGGTGGTTGAGATCATCTCCGACTTGAAGCCAGTTACCGAAGATAGGGACTGGGATTGGACCTGGTGGGAGTTTGAAGCGTTTGCCACGGAGTTTTGAGATTGTGACGGCGATTGTGGCGGCGATGAAGAGGGCTAAAAGGGTCTTTTCAAGGAGGAGAAGATCCATTGTTGTGTTGTGTTGTGTTTTTTTTTCTTGTTTGTGTTTTGGGGTAATGAAAATGTTTAGAGTGGTTGTTGGGTTTTTATAGAGAGGTTTTGATGATGATGATGATGATGTGTATGGGTTTTTGGTTAGGTGGAATTACTGTAGAGGGTTAGGTGGGGTTTGTGGCCTTGGTGTGTGTTGTCTCTTTTTTTTTGTGTTGATTAGACTAAAAAAATTGCATTCTCTTTTGTCAATTGTCATCGAGTTAATGGTTGGATGGTCTTTGTAAGAAAGTAATTAATTAATTATTGTGATATGTTTGGGGTGGATTCTACGTTGAGGGTCCAATTAGGTCCCTCACCGGTGAACCACGAGAAAAACATCAATAGATTAAATAAGTGGTTCAGATTTATTTAAATTAAAAGAGAGAACATGTAGAACTGCTCACATTCAATCATATCCTGCAATGGTTTCACCCGTTGTTAACCGTAATTAATTGTTACGAACCGAACCGAACCAAACCATTACAAATCAATTAATTCTTTTTCACTCAAAAATCTGAACCCTTTTTCTAAACCTAATTCCATTTCAAATTCAATCAAATTCACCATCTTCAAATTCCTTATTCTCATGCCTGTGTAATTTCTCTGGGACATTTTTGGCATATCAACTCTTCAATTCAGGTGTACTGTGTACATATTCCAGCTTTGTTTTATACATTGAGAATAAGAGAAATTACACAGGCATGAGAATAAGGAATTTGAAGATGGTGAATTTGATTGAATTTGAAATGGAATTAGGGTTTAGAATAAGGGTTCAGATTTTTGTGTGAAAAAGAATTAATTGATTTGTAATGGTTTGGTTTGGTTCGGTTCGGTTCGTAACAATTAATTACGGTTAACAACGGGTGAAACCATTGCATGATATGATTGAATGTGAGCAGTTCTACATGCTCCCTCTTTTAATTTAAATAAATCTGAACCACTTATTTAATCTATTGGTGTTTTTCTCGTGGTTCACCGGTGAGGGACCTAATTGGACCATCACCCTAGAATCCACCCCGAAACAAATGAATAAATATTAATTTAACAAACTAATTATTAATATTTATCTTTGAAAAATTAATAATAATAAAAAATGGGTGGTCTTCAGATTCTCGTAAAGTCTGTCATGTCGTATCTTGTGGTCTACTTTTTTTTCTTCTTCAAGACTCGCACAAGTATAATTTCCTCTAATAATCATTTAAAACGCTCTTTTTTTTATGGGGGGGATGGTATTAGTAAAATCCGAGGTAAATTGAAATTCTATTTGTTCGGAAAAAGAGTATGGGGGTTTCTAGAACATGTGAGATTTTAATATTGCATTGTTAGAAAAATAGTGTTGGTGGATGCGGATGAGTTATGGAATAGAGTGTTGGTGGCGAGGTTCAGTGATGAGGGATAGAGGTTGATCGAGCGAGATAAGAATGAGTCTGAGTGGTGGAATGAGATGGCAAAGGTAAGGGGACAAAATTGGTTTAGGGATCAGAAGTTGGTTCGATGTTAATGTTTAATGGGGGATAGGAAATGGGTCAATACTTTTTTTTTCTGGACAAACTCATGGTTAGGTGGGGTCTCTTTTAGGGACAGATTTAGACGGTTGTTTGATTTGACCGTTGTTCCTTAATGTTGGCATACATGTTTTCTTTAGGTTGGGGTGATGTGGGAGGGGTTTGGAAGTGGCAGAGGATATTGTTTGCTTGGGAAAAAAAGTTGGTAGGGAAGTGTTGTGGTCTTCGTCTCAATGTTTTTTGCAGGTTGACGTATCAGATTAGTGGAAATGGAGGTTGGACTGAGTAACATGCTATTCAGTTAGATGCACTTTATAAGTTTTTGAAAAATATTGAACATCATGATCATTATATTTTCTCGGACATAATTTGGCATAAGAAGGTTCCTTTGAAAGTGTCCTTATTTTTCTTGATGTCTTCTTCATGATCGACTTCCTACAAATGACAATTGATTCAAAAGGGGCATCATTCATCATAATTCCTAGCTTTGTGTGTTTGGTTGTGGTGCTAATAATTGGTTCACCATATGTTTTTTTGGTTGTAATTTCTTTCGGCACTATTTGACATCATGTTCGTCAATATTCAAGCATCTGATCATTTTATTCGGTTTGGTCAATCAACAGACAACTCTAAATCTCGGAGTTCGTTTTTGCAGCTAATTTGGCTCTTCATTGTTTGGGAAATTTAAAAAGAAAGGAATGGTAGACTTTTTAATATAAGGAAGACTCAATTTATCAGATCCTATACAATATAAAGTGTCTTTCTTATTGGTGAATAAAGACAATCTTTTGCTTTTGGGTATCATAATTGGTGGTCTAGTCCTTTTACTTGTTTGGCAGTTGGATAATACTCCTTCCTTTTGCTTCTGGTTTTAGTTTTGTAACATTATGTTAAAACTCTTGTATTTTACGTAGGCATATTTTGTCCTACGTATAACTCTTTTTCGTTGATGATATATTCTTTTTACCTTCTTCAAACAAATAAATAACAATAATCTATGACATTTATCACGTCATTATTTTTATCTCTTCTCTTTTAAAATGTAGATTGAATTTGAGTCATCTATTAATCATTTTCCTTAATCAATATCCAATATAAAAGTTTTTTCTTACAAGAAATATATAAAAGTTTTCTTTTACAAGAAATATATAAAAGTTTTCTTAAAACATCCAATATAAAAGTTGTCTACATTATTAGTCCATCATAACCATTGACTTATTAAAAAAATGAATTTAATCAATTTGATTTTAAACATTTAACATCCATGATTTTTTGAGGATATAAATTTCGGGTAAATTGGAATTCTATTTGTTTAGAAAAAGTGTAAGGAGATTTCAGGAAGATGTGGGATTTTAACATTGCATTGTTAAAAAAATAGTGTTGGTGGATACGGATAGGCTGTGGTATAAAGTGTTGATGGCGAAGTACGGTGAGGAGCGATGGAGATTGATTGAGAGAGATATGAATGAGTATGAGTGGTGGAATGAGATGGCAAAGGTAAGTGACAAAGTTATTATAAAAAGTTTTATAATAATTTTGTATCAAAATTAATTAATTTTTATTTAAAATATATTTCAACTCTTTAACTTTTGTCTTTGCACGTATTTATTATTTCAATTATAACGCGTATAAAATTGAAGAGCGTTTCATTGAAAACTTACAAATTATTAGAATAGAAAATTATTTAAATTTATTCTTCATATATTTAATGTTAAAGATATTAGTACATAGATAAAAACTTACTATAATTAGCTAACACATTTTGTCCTATAATTAAGAAATCATTTAATAATCATATATTTGTAGGGAAAAAAAACTTTACACAAACAATGCATCAAAATTATTTAAAAATTATTCTTCATATATTTAATGTTAAAGATATTAGTACATAGATAAAAACTTACTATAATTAGCTAACACATTTTGTCCTATAATTAAGAAATCATTTAATAATCATGTATTTATAGGGAAAAAAACTTTACACAAACAATGCATCAAAATTAAGCTAAATGTATTCTCCATACTTTTGTGACTAAATCAATATTTTTAATGCTTATGAGATTACCTAGACATAAAAATTTCAAATAATATTAATTTATTTTTTTACAAAAAAATAATATTAATTTAAGAAAACCAACTTAATAAAGATAAAATCTATCAATTTAAATTAAATAAATAAAGTAGATTGCTAAAATAATTTTGTCCAACCAATTAGAGTTTGTGGTAGGAATAGTGACGGGTTAGATGACGTTGACTTTTTGGTGGAGAAGTGGTAATGGTAAGAGCAAAAATGAAATGAAATGAAATACAGAGAAAGGTTGTCATGTGTTCGTGCGACGGTCCACGTTGTCCTCTTGCATGTAGTAGGTGAGAGGGGTTGGTGGCTGGCAAAGCAAAATTAAAAAATGTGGCATATATTATAAGTTTTCTTTTTTTGTTTGACAGAATGTATGTATACACTACTTAAGCAAAATTAATCGATATTATAAGCCACTAGGACTGTAATGATTATTATAAAAATTACGGTTTTAAATGTCAACAATTTACATCATCAAAGTAATATTTATAATATTTAGTCTAATGAACCCCTAAAAAATATTTAGTCTAATATGAAGTTGAGATGCGCTGTACGTATCAAGTAGTACTCCTTAGGATATATTTTATACTTTTAATTTTTATAATTTTTCTATATTATTATTAACTTTTTTTGTTATATATCAGAGAAGAGAGACATCAAATGATTGAATTCAAATGTCTAACAAATTTTATTAAATTAGAATGAATCGTTCTATAAAATTTGAATTTGATTCATGAGTTAAACAATTACTAACCAACAACGAGGTTGTACAGTTTTTTGTCTTTTATTATCAGCACCATCGTTAGGTCAAAGATATTGTGTGGTCATTTAAGTTAGATATTAATAACAAGTTAGTTATTTACGTTTATTTTAACGAGGTGTCTTTTAATATTTTTTTATTAAAATTTGGTCACTTAAGTCATGAAATATTTACATATTTATTATGTATTTCATCCAACTGCATTAAAAAGTTCTTATGAATCATTTAACATTGAACTGATAATTGGATGGGGGGAGGAGGGTGAAGCTAGGAAGTGGAGGCGTAAGTTATTAATTTGGGAGGAGGAGCAAGTTAGGGACTCTTGTGAGTTATTATCTAATATTGTTTTGCAGCCTAATATTCACGACAAATGGTTTTGACATTTACATGCTTCCAACAAATACAATGTTAAAAGTGCTTATAATTACTTAATGTCGTCAGTTAACATTAAGGCAGAATGTTAAAAGTGCCTATAATTACTTATTGTCATCGGTTAACATTACGACAACTGGTCACACAAATGCAGATTGAAACAAGGACGTCCCTTTGAAGGTTAGTCTTTCTGTCTGACGTCTGCTTCACAATCGCCCCTACAATGGATAATTTAATTAGGAGACACGTTCTTCATCCTAATGCTCATGCCTCAGCTTTGTACGAGCTGGTGTGACACTATGGAGGATATTGATCATTTATTTATTTCTTGCGATTTCTTTGGAAAAGTTTGCCTATGTATCTCTAATTGTCTTGGTTTCAGTACAGTGCACCTTGAACATGTAGCAAATCACTTTCTTTAATTTGAAAATTTAGACGGGCTTCCAAAAAGCATCTGCGTAACTTTTCAACTCATTTGGCTATTATGTGAGTGATTTGGCGTTAAAGAAATGCTCGGGTTTTCATCAAAAAGAGGAATCGTTACAACAACTTCTCGACAAAATTAAGCTACATTCTTACTTGTCGCTGAAAGCGAAACACATTAATTTTCTTTTTAACTATCATCTATGGTGGTTTGATCCTTTAACTTGTTTGAGAATCACCTTGTAATGTGATTGATTTGACCTCTTTTTTCCCCTTCTTTTTATTTGACTTTGTTGTCTATTGTTGTAATTTTACTTTTTCATCATTTTTTTTTGCACCCCTTGTGCTTAATCTACCTGGACCTCAGCTAATGTAACCCATTTTAGCCTATTCAAAAGAAGAAGAAAAACACTGAAATGATTATCAAACAAAATTGCTTACTCACATTTTCTTCTTCTTGTTTTTGAATTCAAGAATAATTTAACATATAAATATTTCAGTAATAATATTATAAATCAAGCAATTGATCAATTTTGTTTCAAATTAAGACAAAATAACACACATTTGAACCCTAGTTTTAGGAGCGGGGTAAATTTGAACATGTCAACTTAACATTAAACGTTTACATATTCACTTTTTAATTGAATTTGATGAAAACATGATCATGGTGTAGATATTTTATGACTTAAAGAACTAATTTGTAAAAATAACTTAAAAGACTAAATTGTTTTTTTTTTTTTAAAGTTAAAAGACTTCTTGTTTTTTACAAATGAAAGTTAAAAGACTAAATTTTTATAAACATCTAACTTAAAAAGACCGCATATAGTGTTTCATTATCATCGTCATCATAATATCAATGATTAATACTTGTATTGGCGCTCAAACCCCTCAATGTACTGCACCAATCTATGTGGTTGTGACCTCTTGTATGCTTCTCTCTCTTTTTTATACAATACAATGGTACTTTCTCCGGTCTTGAATATAAGTTTTTTTTTAGGTTTATTAAATAAATGATATATTTAATTTATATTATAGATGAAATATATTATTTATTGAATGAACTTTAAAAAATAATATTTTTTTACAATCGAGACCGAAAGGCGTACTACTCTTTTAAAACGCCGTGTATATTACACAAATCCCCTCAACTTGACCAATCATAATGGTTTAATTATATGTTCTATTTTGACAACCCACGTTACTTGATCAGATAGTGTAGATTTAGCGCTTCGAAGCGTGTTTCTCTCCATGGAAGTTTTCATAAAAAAAAGAAGTGCTATTTTTACTTTGTTATAACTTTTAATAAATTGTTATTAGAAACATGTATGTTGAGATGATATGGTTAGGTGTACACGTCATGATAGATCGGGTTTCAATGAATAATACACTTAATATGATCAAATATTACATGTTATTTTTATTTTTTTTGTATGTAACCCTATTTAACCTAACCAAAATAGGAACGAGTTGGATGGGTTGAGTAATTGAGTATGACCCGAAAACTCCTTGTGCAGCATAAGATATATAAAAAATGAAGAAAATATACAAGAAAAGGGTCCAAACTTGTAATGATTTTGAATCCATCTTCATGATACCTTTTTTTTTTGGTTGTGAATCTTAAGAGCAAATTTAATATCAAGAAACAATTGTCGCAATTTTTATTTTTGCTTTTAATAGTAGAAGTTTGAGAAATAGAATTGAAGTAGAAAACTTTCAAAAATTCCCTAAAAAAAATGAATTCCTTCTACAAATTTTAAACAATGCCACCATAACCATAAGAAGAAAGGCCCAAATCATTGCATTCATTCATCTATATTGATATGTAAGCATATATCATCAGGGCTGCATGGGACTCGAATTTATTACGATTAGCATGGGTTCACAATATTATCAGGGAAAGTGTATTTATGAGAGAAAATCATATTGATATATCATTTGCTATCATTAAGCATGTCCAATTCCAGTGATCCACGAAGTGTGGTTCCATTCTAACAACAATTAATGCACAATATCTATATTTCTTGCAATTTATATAAGGAGATATCTAGCTTTAGGCATCCAGCCAAGAGATGGATTATGACGCATGACTATATAGCGACCTTGTGTCAACCTCTCTCTTATATTACTCCCTCTTATCTTATTTATCATTTCTCTTTTATTTTTCTCCCTTTCAAAAAACACACAAAATTAGATTAAGGACATTGTGACTTTCCTTCTTTAAAGTTACAGATCCTAATCCCCAAAACATATTAGCATGGATTCTTCAGATATGTTTAACCAGCCTAATTTCATTTGAAAGCCCTGAGCTTTTAAAACTCATCCCAGTTTCATTCTTTAAGCATCTTCTTTAGTCCAATGAATTTTCCTATCTTTTTTTTTTACTTCTCCACCAAAAATTACGGATAAGACTCAACTTTTTCACAAATGCTTTAAGCAAGTAGGAACCATCTTATTAACATATTCTGAAAGGGCTTAGACCTATTGGTGTTGCCAGGACTCTAGACTAAGGGGATTCAGGTTTTTTAATTTCATAAATATTTTTGAGAGAAATTTCAAAAATTTCAATTATATTTTTATAAGAGTCAGGTCCAAAGATGAATCTATTTGTATTTTTTTCATCATTATAAAATTCATTTTATTAAAAATGGTAAATGTTTACTTTTAGATTTTTTTTTTCCAAAGGTCCATATCAGACACCTTAATGGTAAATATTAGTACTCCCTCATCTTTATAAGTCATTTTGGAAAAAAAACTTGTCTCAATTATAAGTCGCTTTACAATGCTAATGAAGCAGTAATGTTACTTTTCTTATTATACTCTTAACCATTTTTTTTCTCTTTTCTTTTAATTCTGTAATTTATCTTCCTTATACCGTTTATTAAGGATAATTTTGTAAAACAATTCATAATAACTCTTTCTGATATAAAATTAAGGCAACATTACACTTTTAAGTAGTATAGAAAGTATCAATTTAGAATTTTAGAGGTAGAAATATATAGAAATGCCTCAAATAAAAGTGGAAATGATTATGTAACGTTTGACTTGAAACTATGGTAAAAAATAATCACCTTTGCCTAGTGTTTACGTCTTGAATCTTAAGATGATTCCATTATTTGGGTTTGATCCATAAGGTTGTTTTTTTTGTGATTTAAAAATGTTAATAATATGCAAAAGTTAAAGATATTAAATATATTAAATAAACTAAAACGTAAGAAAATGAAAAATACATACACTGATGAGTGAGTGTTGTATAACAAAAGTAGTCAGACAAGGATAGAAGTTGGTTACTAGATGCATGCGTGCAGTATAAGTGCAACTTTTACAGTCACAAAAGAGAGAGGTGATGCAAAAAAGGATGCAAGGGTTATATTTGAAGGTGTTCAAACCAATTCCTTGACTAGATATTTTGATTGTGATTTGTTGTGATTGATGAAGCAGTTAGGGTTTTGTGATTGAAAGATCGTTCTTAAGCATCAAGATATTCTCTCTAAAGTTTCACCACCTCCATCCAAACCTCAACCAATTTCTTCATAAATGAAAGATAGAAAATTGGGCTTGCACTTAGAACAACGTTTAACAACACAATTCTTCCCTTAAGATTGATATAATTATTCCCCCAAAATCCTAATATCCACGAGAGAACATCAAACTTCAATTTCTAAATGGAGAACTTTCATAAATTTTCTCGCACAAGCAACCCTAAATATTTGAAAGAGGTCGACCCAATCCTGCAATTAAGAAAACAAGACGCCATAACTAGGAACTAATCGAGTACATTAACCCCCACCAAAGTAACTCTTTCACAAATTGACTGTCATGCCTAAACCCATTTCAAGTTTCCTAAATGTCACCTTGAGCAGCCACAATTGTTTAACCTAAATCTACCATGCATCTAGTCAAGGAAACTTCAATCGAACGAATCTTGATCCTTTTCTAAACTGACCTTTAGAATCATACCTTTTTTTTATCCAATCTTTTAGCAAAATCATTGACGCAATTGATGACGAACACACCATCCACCAGTACCTCCCTTTTGTGAATGCAAAATGTGTTTTTGGTACCAATGAACCAATAACCTCAGTTAGTCTCCTTGATAACACCTGCAACAACTTGTACAAGCACCCCCAAAAGAGAAATGAAACGAAGTCCCCAGGATATTGGGGGAATGCTTCTTCAAAATCAAAGTAAAGAAGTAGGAAAAAAACTATTGGAAAGGCACACATTCACCTGAAATTGATCAAACGTATTTTTTTACCTTCCATTTAATTACATCCCAAAACTCTTTGGTGAATGTGGAGCTAAAACCTTCAGACCCTGAACTCTTACTATCTTCACAATCTTTAACAATTTCTTCGATTTCCCGAGCAGAGTCAGCCCACTATTACTCTTATAATATTGCTATATAATTTGACGATAAAAAGTTTTTTAATGGACATAACATTCCTATTGTTTTTTTTAATGGACCCGCATTCTTACTAGCTTTACAAAATGTAAATAAAGTAAAAAATAAAGGAAGGCCCGACTAATTAGCAACAACTTCAACTTTGAAATTCTCTAACCTCTCACTAGCCTTTCCTTTTTCTATCCCTCTCCCTCACAGATCCAAATCTAAGCTTTCATGATGTAGCCTCTTCTTTCGGTGGTGCGACGAGTGACTTCCATCCTTCGCACCACCGCTTTACCTCCTTTCCGGCGGCCGTTCTTCCTAAGCTTCTGTCACCTTCCTCCACCGTTGCTTGGTTGTTGTGTTCATCGGCCTTTCCTTCATCGGCGTTTCATGAAGGCCCGACGTGTTTGGCGGTTTCTTGGTTGGTTGTGTTGCCACGGTTGTTCGGTTCCTTTTCTCTAAGGTGGTGGGTTTTGCTCCTTGGCCGGTTGGGTTAAGGTTTGTTGCAACTCCACCGTGTCGGAAGGGTTGTCACTGCTTTGTTCTTTCTGGTTTTTTTGGCTTTTGCGTTTGTCGTAGATGTTATGGGTTTTTGGTTCGCTGGTGGTGTCCTTGTTTTGCGGTTCTTTGCTGCTGTTCTTCATGGCTAAGGTAGTTGGTACGTGTGTTTTCTTTTGTTCTGTTTCGGAGATGGGGTGGCTGTTGATTTTGACCTATGGTGGAGTTTCAAAAACCCGCAAGGGTTTGTTTTGTTAACCCATTAGGGTCGGTGGTTCGATTAACCCGAAAGGATTTGATTTTTAACGTATTGGACTCATCCTTCGATCTGAGTTCTTACGCGTCTGTTGGAAACCGTTGTGTTTGGTGGCCTGGCCTTCGATTCTCTGTTGTTTCCAGGACTGTTGAGTTCTGCAGGTTTCAAGGAGTTATGATTGCCTATACTTTGGTACTTGCTCGAAAGAGCTTTCACGCTTGCTGCTTGTTCAGGGAGCTGTTGGCACTTGGATTCGTTACCGTGCTGGTGGTTGATCCATTCGCCATTTTTGATCCTAACTGTTTGTGCAGAGGTTCACTTTTCATTTTTTTTGTAGCTTGGTTTCGTGCTCGTACGCGGGTTCGCAGGGTTGCGCCTGTGACTAGTGAATTTTTGTTAGAATAGATTAGGACTGATCCATTTGGTATGGTTTATCACGATGTATTCTCATATGAATTGTACCTAGGTCAGGTCTCATGCCCCCCAGTCTTTGTGTCTTTCTTTTTATTTTAACTTAATTTTCATTTTGCATGAAAAAAAAAGATTTGATGATAAAAAGTTAAAATTAAATATGTCTTCATTTAAGGGGATATTGACTCGAAAAAATATAAGAAAATATTTTAGAAACATTCCTATATAAAATGGACATGTTGAATTACCTTGGTTACTATTCCTATCAAAATAAATCATAAGATTCTTTGTCCTTAATGAATCAATAAAATTATCATATTTTAATTATTCAAATATCTTTCTTCTTGCATTTCTTGTTGCAAAGATTCATTCATAATCAAAAATAAATAAAAAAATGTTTTTATTATAATTAATCAAAATGAGTTAAACACATATGCTCAATAAAATTAATTACAGAGTAAAAATAATAATTTTGACCTCTCTAAAAAATGACGTATTAAATAAACCGTCTTCCCTCTTGTTTGTGCTCAAGACCATTCTGACTCGATGTATGTGAAAAATGTAAACCAAACTCGTATTAAACAAATTAAGCTGGCGCTGTCGGCACCACTTTACAATAGCCGCCAGTAGGATTTGAATAACACGCTTAAACATGTTAAACAAATTTTTTGTTACTTTCTCCTCAGGGGGGTTGGCACGGCACCGACCGGAAAATATAGTCAAACTATAGTTAGTTGAATTTTTGACTTTTTTATACGACTAAATGGCCCTTCAAAATATTCAACCTAGTTTCTCACTACTGCCAACACAAGTAGTCAACCAAGTTCGATTACTTTTCGTATTCTATTCCTACATGTTTCTTTTAGTGGCTACTCCTACATGTTAAACAACGTGGTTTAATATATAAATAAACTTTATTTTATTCCCTACAACTCTCCAAGAGACCAGGGCCGTCTTCGACAATTCAAAAGTCCTGTTGTAATCTTGACAATTTTAATTTAAAAAATATTGAAAAAAATTCAACACTATTTAAAGTGACAAACATCTGTGTTCTAGTTAAATATAAGAGTCATAGTTTAAACATGATTTTTACCCACAGATAAATAGTTGAATTTTGAACTTTTATCTGCAAAAACATGACATTTAGTGACAGATTTTGTCTGTACAATTTTTTCTTCATTTTTTTATATAAATTTTGATGCCTCTTTAAGTTTGAGGCCGTATATCAAGGGCCTTGATGCACTTACATATGTCGGCCCTGCGAAAAGACTAACATATAAATCGATAAATTATTACCAATATTTTTTGAAGGAAGAAAATTATTACCAATATTGTTTAACTAGTTTGATATTTAGATTCCTAGCATATGCAGTTTATCTCTGTAATGGAATGAAGAGAAATTCTAAACAAATTTAAAAAATGTAGTTTAACTAAATGGACAAATTATTCCAATTTTGTTTAACGAAATGGCCATTCCATGTAGTTTCTCACTACTGCCAACTCCTAAGAATAATTTTTTCTTTTTTTTTAAGGATCCTAAGAATAATTTAATTAGTCAACCAATTTAAAAGTTCGATTCTTTTTTGATATTATATGCCTGGTTACATGTTAAACAACATGGTTTAATATACAAATAATCTTTATTTTATTTTCTGAATAAAAAGGAATCTGTATTTAGTCCCTACATGATCTATAAATTCATAAATTATTACCAATATTGTTTAGTTTGGTCTTTAGAGATTCCTATGCATAGAACAAGTCAGTGTGTCTAGGCAAAGGAATGAAGAGAAATTATAAAAAAATTAAGTTCCAAAATAAAAAACTATACTGATTCCCATAAAAAAATTTAGTAATTTGATTGGATCTATGTAGGTTGATCATTTCATCAACTGAAAATTTTTTAATTTTAAAATTTATTTGAAATTTTATATAGTTGACATGAAAAAGAGTTTATTGCATGATTATATTCACTAACAGTGAATTTAACTCAGTTGGTACTAACATTGCATAATATATGTAGGGGGTCAGAGTTCGAACTCCAAACACCTCACTTATTCAGTTTAGGAGATAAATTTATAAAAGGCGTAAACGCACTTTTGACCCCCTATGTTTGCCATCGTAGCAATTTTGGCCCTCTAACAAAAAAAATGCAATTTCGACCCCCTAATTTTGCCATGTTTAGGGAAATATGCTCTTTTGACCTCTTACCATTACAAAATAGTTGCAATTATGGTCCCTTTTTTGGAACATCTGGCAACTTCTCAGCATAGTTGGAAAAATTAAGGGGTCAAAATTGAATCTGCTAGGGGTCAAAATTGCTACAATGACAAACATTAAGGATTAAAAGTGCATTTAAGCCTTTATAAAATTGAGGACACAATTTATAAAATTCCAATGAAACTTAGTCGTTAAATCAATAACAATAATCTATACCAATATACCCCCTTTAAAAAATGGATAACCATGATTCTTTAATCAATAGATAACCATGATTTTTCTTTAATCAGGTATCTATGATCTAAGAATAAAAAAAGGAGTCCAAATTTAAGACCTTGATCCAAAATGCTTTTTTGTTCTTGAAGAGTTCCACAGAGTCTGAGGCAGCAAGCTGTAACTTCTGACCTTTGATGCTGGCTCACCTACTTCCACAGAAAGAGACACAAAAACAAACCTTTTTGTTTTAATTTATTTTACACAACACAACAAAGTGACAAACCTAACTCAAATTAAAACACCACCCATTACTATTCATCATATGATGCCATCATTTCTCGTCACACTTTATGTCATCAGAAACTTAATATATTCAATAATGGGAGACAAACTACATTTAAAATTTATTAAATACATAATATATTTGGTTTATATATAGACCAAATACGATATACATTAAATGAATCAATTTTTTTTTTTTTCTTTTAAACATGACCTAAGAAAATATCTAATATAATTGGTGCAAAAGCCGGTGCAAAGTTGGGTGAAAATGGAAAATGGATCTGCTGAGTCTTTTTCTTGTCATGTTTTTTCAATTTTTTAATCTCAACCCTTAACCAACTTTTCATATTATTCCCTCGTGTATTTTATGTATACTAGACTCTTGACTCACGCTATCGCACGGGTCGTACCGAGCTGAATTTGGACGAATAAGTCGCCACATTATTAACATATAATCACAAATAGAAGACATATGATAAAATGTAAACACAATGACTTGTACCACAATGATAACATGTAATTAATAAGGTAAACTAAATCTTTATTTAGTCGAACTTAAATCATCATTCATTACGAAATATTTCATGATAAACAACATTTGAGGTCGTAGTGGTGTTGTCGCCATCTTCATTAGTGATTAGTATCTTCAACCCGTCTTTTGAAGTGACTCTGAAAATTGCAACGTATAACTAACCATGCGAAAACACTAAACTTGGCAAATAAATTTCAACATTTTTAAATGATTGCCCCTGACTCTAATTAATTGTCATTGCAAATGAAACAACTAAAGGGAACTGTTTTCATTGAAACTCGAAAGGAATTTTAACGTCAGACAGTGAAAGAGATAACCTAGGTATGAACACTTATATAGTTAGTGATACAAAGATGAAATTAGAAATGACAGAGTATAAACTAATAAGTGCTAGTTATATAGTCTAAATGATTAATGATTAATGGGTTATGGACAACCAAACATTTAAGGATGCTACTACTCAATGGCGGAGCCACATTGATCCCAGGGTGTTCAACTGCACACCTCAGATTTTTCAATTTGGCTTAAATTTATAGCTTTTTGTATTCTACACCTCCTCAAGATTTATCTTTGCACCTACCTTGCACCTTATTAACTTTACTACTGGATCCTACAACCCAAGTGAAGTTTGTGTCCTAAGCTTTAAATTGAAATTCCTAACTGCTATGCTATGGAGTATGCAAAATGACATCAAATCTCCCCCAGATTTGATCGTGTTATTTTCATCATCAAACTCCAGTTTCAGTAACCAATAATGTCCTCAATCGTCTATCAGGCCAATATCTGTTGAGTCTTTATTGATGATGTCGTCGACAAATTTAGCATAAGTGAAGGCCTAAATGTAAAAAATGTGTGCATATCAGACATAAGCTACCAATTCCAAACAGGCGCAAATAAATGAAATACTTATACTACTCAAAATAATAAGAGTTGGATCAACCAATGTCACATACCGATTCAACGAATGACCAATCTCCTTTGTGAGACTTGTGCCTAGTTAACATAACTCTGTTGATAGTATAAAAAGCGCATATTAACTATTTGAACATGCAGTAGAATGACCATAAATTATTCATAGTTTCACAATTTTATTTATAATGTAAAAACAGTTGCACAGTTCTAAAAACATATCAGTCGCATAATGAGAAAAGTGGAAAATTCTTTTAAGGTGTTTTTTAGGCATTCCCATGCTCGTCACATAAAATTTGGATGCAACTAAGTTAAAAAGGTCATTGAATTGGCAATTTATGCACCAGTGAATTGCTCACATGTGCCATTCAATGTAGAAACTTGTTTTTGTTGTAAACTTATGAGGCTTGGCATGAACTATAAATAACAATACGTATATATGCAAATATCACTTGATGAATCAAAACATGTGCTTCAAGATACAATCAAACCTGTCCAAGTGAAACTCTACGTGATAGATATGCCACTTAAGACTCAATAGCTGCATATAGGCTTGATCAGTTATGCCAAACTCACAGGGCAACTTCTGACAATGGATGAATCAAAATAAAAAATTTAGCACCACCTTTTATCCATGAAGCAAACTCGATGGTTATATAGCTATTTCTATATAAGATTTATCCAATATAAAGGGAAAACAAAAATAATACCT
>Ga0228710_1004260_pt1 | contig 22616 bp, 10 predicted proteins | sample MedpolnodulmetaG_FD_177995 | JGI IMG/M metagenome (GOLD analysis project Ga0228710, IMG submission 177995) | Root nodule microbial communities from Medicago polymorpha collected in Santa Monica, California, United States - pink nodules | ecosystem: Host-associated > Plants > Roots > Nodule...
AAGGGCACAAAACATCAAAACCAAAATAGCTACACACCAAAATCAACATAGACCAAAACAGACTTAGGTTACAACAAAATTAAAAGTCCAGTTCACAGACATGACCAAAACATGACAGTCCTTTGTGTGTTATATACATGTGTCATTAAGCCACGTGAATTATGAATTTACTACTCTGTGATATTTTGGAAGTTTGATTGCACAAATACCAAACCAGCAACACTTAGAAAATGCAGAAAAGAACCCTCAAAATCAAAATTGAAATTGGGAAGAAAAAATTGAAATAATCCAATCCCTAAATCCTAAAAAGAAGTTAAGTAATTAGAAGAAATTAGATGGAATTTGACAAAAGGGGATGAAATACGGTATTCGAAAGAAGGTATACAAGAATCAGTGAAGTGGAACCGCAAAATCAGAAAAGAGGGAGAAGAAAAATCAGTGACAAACATGAATGAAGAAGCGCGCGTGAATGATGGAAAAGAGGGAGAGAATGGTCACATGCTTGGCACATGAGTCACTTAAGTGGTGTTTTAATCTCATTCATTGCTTTTAATCGGATGGCTGCAATCTATTCTCACCATTCTCACATAAGTTAGCCATTCTCATGTGATATGCCCCCTATATATATATATGTCTGTTTTTTTTCCCTTTATTATTTAAAAAGTGTAACAAACTAGATGAATATATTTATACTTACTTTTTCATTATTCCAATTATACCCTTAAACAATTTTTTCTATAATAAAGATTGTTGTTGGTGTCATTAAAAAAATTAGATTATATATTTTTTTGTTATATTGTTGGTGTCATTGAAATAAATAATCATGATTAGTTTGGTTTGTTATAACTTGAAAGCAACAAACATTTATATTTTTAGTTTTAATCCAAATCAAAATTTCATAAAAAGAACACCGTTAATAATTTTCAAATGTTAGCGCAATAAAAAGAGCGGAAAGACTTTCGCTAGTTTGGATAAAAGAATTCATTAAATGTTTATTTAACAAATGAATATCATATAAATTTTTATCAACAAGTATTTGAATTCAACTCAATAAGCTAACTTGTGTATGGATAAACATGTTTAAAAGTATTTCAATTCATTATTCATGTTTTCACCAAAGCAGTACTTGTGGTGGATGAAAATTGGGTTAAGCTCTGAAATGTTAGAGGATTTTATTTAAAGAAGTTACAAACTTATTTAAAAATAAATGAAATTAGGAAGTGGAAATCATTAACTTCTCGATGGAGTTAATTTTAAGTTACAAAGTCAAGTTGTGTCCAAAATAAAGGTTACAAAATCAAGTTTTTTTTATCAGTTTACACCTCTTGGACAAATAAGCTATAAATAGCTAATATTATAAATTAATTTTGTAAATTATTACAAATTTAACATTTACACAAATGTAGTGTAACAAGATCAACACATAAATTGCCAAATAAAAAATCAACGCATAAAAGCTTGAAGGAAATTGGATCACATGTATTCGCGCGCGCGTGTGTGTTGTTCACAATATATCATATTTGTACCAGTTTGTCACTATTCAAAAAGTTAAATACTTTCAAAGAAAATGTTTATGTTATTGAAAAAGTTGTACACTCAAAATAAATTACAAGATTCATATTAAAAGAAAAAGAAATAGAGGTAGCGTTTTTTAAAAGGCCAAATAATATATTAAGATGCCTGTGGTATTTTTATTTTTTTGTTACTAAGATAACTATGGTATTAGTAATATCTTGCGTCCGAAAAAATATGGTATTAGTACACACTAAATTAGCTCGTCTAACAATTGATAATTTCTTTCCTTTTTCCTAAGGTAAAGCTAAAGTGATAACTCCATCGAACAATGTTTTCATGGATAAATAGTCATTTTCGTTATTACATGTGTATGTTCTCCTAAATGAAATATAAACAAAAAAAAGTAGTTGTAAAGTTGGCGTATGTGGACTAAATGAAATATAAGCAAAAATAATAGTTGTAAAGTTGACGTATGTTAACTAAATTCTTAACTACATACATTAACTTTTCAACTATTACTTTTGTTTATATTTTATTACAGATGGAGTAATGAGTAACCATAATCGATATATCAAAATTCTAAAATAATTCATAATTGTGACTATGTTAGTTAAAATAGTCGTTGACGTTAAAATATCACTCTCTCAATATACGTACTTATTGTTATATCAGCTCATACAAATACTTACTTAGACTTTGTTTGCGAGTTTGGAGGAGAAGAGATGAGAGGGTTTTGGAAAAAAGGAAGGAGCGAGTTGAAGAAATAGAGTACATTGAGAGGGGAGAGCTTTGGGGGTTAATTTTTCTTCATAATACAAATTCATCCTCATTTGGGGGAACTAAAAAGTTGTATTGGATGAGGGTTTTTGGAGGTTTTTGAGGGTTTATATGAATTATTTAAATTTATTTTATGTTGTTATAATATTCTTAATATTAAAAATATATGAATCATAAGTATTAATTTATCATTCTATAAAAGAAAATACTCTTTCAAAAAAATAAGAAAGATTTATCCATTTTCCTTTATATTTTCCACCCCCCAAAGTTTTTCTTCCCCACCCCTCCCCTCCAAACTCTTAAACAAAGTCTTAGTGTCATATCAATTCCTATAAGAAAATAATTACTATCAGCATTGATGGTCTATTTTAACATCATAAATTATTTTGACTAATGAAGTACACAATCAGAGTATATTTTAAAAATTTTAATATAATGAAGAACTATCATGATTTATCACTACTTATTACAAGACAAACATGAATATTTATCCATGCCTTCATCGACTAAAAAAATCACATGGTTTATTTGTTCTCCTCCGTTCATTACCTTTTCATGGGTCAGTTTTCCCAAATCTATTTTTGGATACTCCGAAAAAAGGATAAATGAATTATTAGTTGCAAATTATGATAGGATTGCATGTAATTATGAATTTGTGATTCAGCTGTTAAGATATGTAGAGGAATTGGAAATTTTTTTTCTGACCCTAATACCAAAAAAAAAATTCATGTTTGATCCCCTATGAAAATTATTCAACAAAATGATCCACTTTTATTTTTCGGGATTTTTTTTTGTCGTTTTCCTCATTCCCGCCATTTGAAACGGCGGGAATGAGCCCCCTTCCCAGACACTTGTCTGCGCCTGACAGGCGAGACAGGTTCAAAATTTTTAATTTTTTTTTTGGCAACATATGTATAATTAAAAAACAAATAATAATAAATAAAAAACATATTAATGATAATGATGATATATTTAATTTATTAATTTAAAACACTAATTAGTTTATTCATAAGAAATAAAAATAAAAACTACTTTCTCCGTGGCAACCATTTACGCCAATGTAAACTATGACCTCCCGTAGCACATAATTTATCTTTTTTATTTCGTACGGGTCGTTGGTCTTGCTCTTCCTCTTCCTCGTGCTCTTCCTGTTCCACATCATCGTCAGGAATTTCAACATCATCATTAGTTTCCATAGTGACTTCATTTTGCACTTGTGAAGCTGAGTTGGTCCAGATTTCATTAACGAAGTTATCGTCATTAAACCCTGCTGCCAGACTTTCTATGGTATTAGTTTGTGAATTTGGCCATTGAGGTGTGTAGTTTGTTTGGGGATAATTTACAATGTGTGGAGGGGTTGGTAGGTTGAATGAGGAGTATTGTGATTGGTCTGGGTAACTAGTTTGTGTGGGTAACTAGTTTGTGATTGGTAGGTTGGCAGGACATGCCCTAAACGTACCCTTGTTTGATTACTATCGTGGTGTAATCCAGTAGGCAAATCAGCGTGCATTAGATTGGGTGGACGATATTCCGAAAGAAAAATGGACTCAAGCATCTGACGAGGGTCGACGATGGGGCCACATAACAAGCAACATCGTTGAGTCGTGGAACTCTGTGTTTAAGGGAACACGCAACCCACCTGTTACACATATAGTTTAATCAACCTACTATAGACTGGCATGTCTCTTTGCCAATAGGGCTCAGAAAGCGTTTGCAAGGGTAGGTTCCGGAGATTTGTTCAGTGAATATTGCCAGAATGCAATTAAGGATGACATTGTTAAGTCCAACACCCATCATGTCGAACAGTTTGATCGAGAAAGGTATACCTTCTCAGTCCGTGAGACCGTCAACTATAGGGAGGGAAGGCCAATGCGAACTTTCAAGGTGGACCTACAAGCGGAGTGGTGTGATTGTGGAAAATTTCAAGCTTTACATTTGCCTTGTTCCCATGTCATAGCTGCGTGTTCTTCATTTCACCATGACTACACAACCCTTATTTCAGCTGTGTTCAAAAACGAGAGTGTCTACTCCATCTACAACACATCATTCAAAGTAGTCCACGACAAGAGTTATTAGCTCCCATACGACGGTCCCGTGCTTTGCCATAATCCAAACATGCGAAGACTAAAGAAAGGTCGACACAATAGTACCCGCATAAGGACTGAAATGGACGAGGAGGTGGTAGAGAGGACTCCGACACCGAGACAGTGTGGGTTGTGTCGGCATACCGGTCATATTAGGAGAAATTGTCCGAGTATAAATAACCGGTAGTTAATAACGTTATGTATTATTTGTTCAAATAAATTAATATTTATCATGTTTTTTATTTATTATTATTTGTATTTTAATATGTTGCCAAAAAAAACGAAAAAAAAAATTAAAAATTGAGTCCTGCCATTTGAAATGGCGGTAATGAAAAAAAAATCAAACTTGTCTCGCCTGTCAGGTGCAGACAAGTGTCAGAAGGGGGTTCATTTCTGCCGTTTCAAATGGCGGGAACGAGGAAAACGACAAAAGAAAAAACCCCAAAAAATGAAAGTGGGTCATTTTGGTAAATAATTTTTATAGGGGGTCAAACATGAATTTTTTTTTGGCATTATGGTCAGAAAAAAAAAATCGAGGAATTGTCCCAATAATATGCATCATGACATGCAAACCATGGGACAAGAAGATTGAGGAAATCTTTATACGGGGCATCACTTGAAGGTACCATATTTGTCACCTTCCCTTAATCCTACGTGGGTGGTCGTTGTTTTGGTGCCAACTGGGTCCCCAACCTTTATTCTATCACCCTTCTTTCCCCATTGTCATAAATCATAATCATTTCATTTAAGCTCGTTATATATAGTTGAAGAAGAAATTTGATTTAGATTTGATTTGTTCAAAATGAAAATTAAACGCAATAATCTAATTGGGGATATTCTTTAAATAGCAGCACCTAGGAATTCTCTTTCAAACATAAATTCTCATTCATAACCACAAATATCTTTTAGAGAAATCAATTTGTAATTTGAACATTGATAAGGATGTAAGTATAGCCTGACAAATAATAATTTTAATCTATGATTGTGAATTGTGACACGTATTTCTTATTTTATACTTCACATTTTTATAATTCTAAAACATAAACAACTTGTTCAGGAGAATGGAGTTTGAATCATGACTAAAACAATCATTAGTCAAGTAAAAGGGAAAAAAAACTATGTTTAAATACACTTTTGATCCTCATATTTTAAAAAATTAATAAAGTTTTGATCCCCTGTTTTAAAATTTAGCTTTTTGGTCACTTGTAGATGGCTAATCTCATGTAGACGGCTAATCTCGTATGAACTTGGTCGAAGAGAAAATATTAAGACAAAATAAACCCTACAAGATCCTTCAACATTAAGACAAAAGCCTTAGTGAAAAGGCCATAAGGAGAGAATCGAGTCTCAGTAAAGGGATAACAGTTGCATATATAAAAACAAAAAGAAATAGAACATAAGAGGGAATGTTTTTCTAAAGAACAAAGAAAAAATAAAGGGCTACAATATTTACAGACCCAAATATTCATCCCAATAATAAGAGTCTGTCGATCAAGCAAAGAAAGTTAGAAGACCAGCATGAGTATTAATCGGTTGAATCAGATAAACAAAAGTTCCTAAAATATATTAATAACAAAGAAAGATACAAAAAGAAAGAGGGGGGACAAACAACCAAAATCCTCCAAGGATTAACAAAACCTAAAATACGGAAAACATAACCTATTTCTAGAGAAATCCACCCTAATTTGCTGAGGTAGATGATCCCACCAGAAGTAGGTATTTAAACAGAGACCAATAGAAGCCAGTTGATTAGCACAATGATTTCCCTCCCTATAGATGTGAGTAACCATAAAAGACATTGATGATGTAAGATGAATGCAATTTTCCCATCTATTTCTTAAGTGCCAAGGGACAATGTTCTTAGACCTGAAAGCTAAGGTTACCAACATGGAGTCGGTTTCAAGCCAAATACAATTCCAACCTTTCTGATGTGCTATTTCGATGGCATACATTGAAGGGATTTTAAGAGGGGTTTTTCAAAATTTTAATCCTCTTTGCGGAAGAAATCCCGTTGAAACGGATCTTGATTAGATCATTAATCACAAATCAAACACATACTTAAACAATTTAAGGATTCATGTGTTTACCTCTTGAAGAGCAGAACCTTTGTAGTAGAATTGTTCTGATCACGAGCAAAGCAAAGTAGCGATGCCTCTACTTAGTCCACACGAACAGAACTTCTCCGATGACCGGTGTTAGCCAATTCCAATGGAGATTCAGAGAGAACAAATTTTAGAGAGCGGCGACTAGGGTTTCACAACTTTTGTGAATTATGTTAAGCACTCAACAAAAGTATGTAATGCTTTAGCGCAAGGTATCTATTTATAGAATCACTTGTGTGGTCAGCAAGCCAAACACTCAAGTACACTGTACCTTACGGTGCACCAAATTCCACTTAAACACATTGTACCTTACGGTGGACCGCGTTTCTCTATTTTCATAAATTAAATAATAAGACATACTTAATTATTTAATTACTAATAAGTCCTACTTATCATTTTATAAATAAGTCCTACTTATTTATTTCTTTCATCTATCTGTACTTTGTGTGTGACCCTATAGGTTCCCGTAACGTTAACAATAATATTAAATCACATATTTAATATTATAAACAGTGAGCGGTATTTAGCAACACATCACTGCTACCCAAGTGACGAGAATGTCATGTAATCTGACGAAACCTTTCCGTGATAATGATCATGTGTATACTTACCCTTTTGCCCTCACGTCTATATTGAACACAAGGCATAACATGTCACCCTTGTCCAGTTCAATATTGGGCCCGTAGACATTTCTCTTGTTATGTAGAAGGGGCAAATTCCATCTAGGTCACTCATGTCTCTCAGCATGATTCGTGGAGTACCCATTAACCAACTTTATAGTCATCTTGTTACAGACAACGTTTAAATTGTGACAAAGCACTCGACTCCAACATCTAGGGTACACAGTGGTTTCAAGTCAAAGGGTGGAATGCACCACTATCACTATGAGAATTCTTATGACACTTTTCATAACTTTTACTATGTAGTATTCTCATGTTGGGTCAATCTAATATAAATATTACACCTAATATTTATATCTATGTGTAGACTTGATAACTCTTTATTCATGATCTGTGATATGTGATCATCAGTCTATCCATATAATAGTCTCTATGCTTTAATGATATCTCACTTCTCAATAAAGCTTGACTATGGATACTTTAAGAATGGTGTCCTTATGTTTGATGGGGTCTCACAGTTAAGTTATACTTAATGTTCCATTAAACGGACTAACTATTCTAGGGACTTTATTATTTTGAAACAAAACAAAATCAACAAAGAAATGTCTTATTATTATATATTCACAATATATATTTATATCAATATCATGATACAAAGCCAAACTCAATCAATATAGATTGGCTATTAGGGTTACTCCAACATACATATCACCATTAAGCTCAACAACTATAGAGTTTGTCACTCCCAAATTATAAGCAAAAGCTCCAAGGAATTCAGCATTTATATCTCTGAAAATCCCTCCACAAGATGATGGTCCAAGATTGCCAACTGAAGCACCATCTATGTTACACTTAATCCAATCTAAAACTGGGGCTGCCTAATAATCTCCTTGATTCTAGGGGCTCTTCCGCAATGATGAACTGTCAAAATCATAAGCACAACGCTTAATGAATTTGCCTTAAATTTTCAAAATTCAGTTCATTGTTGATTCACTATTGGACTCGGATAATTTTTCAATCATTTTGAACCCTAAACCATCATGTTTACTGTCCTTTGCCTTAGGATAGGGGAACATTCAAATAGTGTTATGTTTTATTCAAGTTGGGGAGAAAAGGGAGGGGTAACTTAATTGTCAAGTAAATTGGTGAATCTGAGTTGTTGATCAAGACAAAAATGTTGTGTAAATATAAAAGAAAAAGAAGAGAAAAATGTGTACATGAAAAAGAAAAGAAAAAGAGAAAAAGAAAAGAAAAAAAAAATCAAAAATAGAATAAGTTGTCGAGATCAAGGTGTAGAATGTTTATCACCAAGGGTTTGTTTAGAATTTAAGGGGAATCTTGTAAATTTATCTTTTGAATGTAAATAGAAAGAATGTTCCTCTATGTTTGGCCATTTGAATTCAATTATCCCACAAATGTCCTTTCTGTTGTAGCCGAGCCAAGTTACAACCCTAAAAAACCTTTTGATCCATGCTTTTGTGCTTTTTGAGATGATATTTAAATGAACACATAATTTGATCTGGATGTTAACTTGATTGCCGGATCTGTGCTCATAACCCTCATTTATTGATTTTACTTTGTTTATCTACTTACAAAGAAGTGTGTTAGATGTGGTTGATATATAAGTGTGTTATTGACTTGAACTTTGTGCTTAGAGCTTGTTCATATTTGCTTTCTTCATACATGCATCTGAACAAACCATTTGCAAAACCTTTGTCCTTTATGTCTTGTGATGAAACTTTGTTCTCTTATGAGTATTTTTGTTTGAGGACAAACAAAGAGTTAAGTTGGGGAGAGTTTGATAAGTTCTAGAAAGTAGTAATTCCATGACATATATTAAACACTTTTGGTTACTTGTTCCACAACTTATCCAAGGAAAAACCAGGAAATATTGATAAAATGCAATTTTATACTCCTTGTGTCTTACTTGACCCAATTGTGCAGGAAAAGAATGGACAAGACAAGAATCAAGGAAGGAAAATCCAAAAGAAGTGCAAAGGCCAACTCGTCATAGCGAGATCTGTCGCCATGGCGTATTTGAGGTCCAGAATGCAAGCTTCCAGCTCGCAGTCAAGCTCTCCACAACGAACAAGAAAGTGAGATGTTACCATAGTGAACCAAAGGCGAGCAGGAGGGCCTGAATGAATTCCAGGGACCATGTTTTTGAAGATCAAAGTTCGCCATGGCGAGAAATTCCTGTCAGGCGAGCTAAGGCGGTTTCAAGCAACTGAAGGATGACGTGACAGAAGCCCACTGACAAAGAAAGGTCAGCTCGCCATAACGAGAAAATCCTGCCTGGCGAGACTGCAAAATTCTGCAGAAGTATAAAACCTCATTCCCTCATTTCATAACATATCTTATCACATTTTTATAGAGAGAATAGGGCGAAAACACTGTTCTTCATTGGGCAAGAGTGATTGAGTGTGGATTCATCAAGATTCTTTGAGAAATCAAGTTCTTAGCCTGGATCTTCGTCTTGTATTCCACTTTTGTAATGTTATCATGACAATGATCAACTAATTCTCCTTTGTTGGGATTAGAGGTACTTGATCAAGCTTAGAATGTAATCTTTTGATCTTTTTAATATATGATTCTAGCAATTTACATGATATTGAGTTTATTCTTGCATTGCATTCTTATGTCTGATTTAATTGTTATTGAGAAATACTTTTGAATCTAAGTTTAGAGTATCCATCTATCAAAACAATGATTCTAGACATAGGATTGATGTTTTGATAATCACACAAAGTATCGGAACTTAAAACTTTCAGATCGTTAATAGGTTGAGAAATCGTCGATTGAACGATACGATCGATCTCACAATCCCATTTAGACATGAATGATGTTGTTGAGTGATACGTAATAATATCGGTAAAAAGTTGGAATCCATATACGTGATCATTAGGTTATATTTGAGGTTTCATCAACGAACTCTAATCCCAATGCTTTTACGCCTTATTACTCTCCGTTTTTATCTTCGCAATTTAGTTCTAGTAGTTTTAAACTAACAATCAATTAAACCCTAACTTAAAATGATAATCGATGTTGAACGGTTTATGATATCGCACTAGTCCCTGATGAGACAATATAAAATACTTACTTTTGATTGATAGCAAAATACTACATCAAAATAGCACTAGTCCCTGAGAAAAGATTTGGAAATCTACGGTTCCCAAACCTATCATTTATTAAAATTATTCTAATTAATATTTATTTAATTATTTTAAAAGTAAATCAATGGTATTGACAAAAACAAAGTAAATTAATGGAATAAATAAAAATAACAATGACATGGATAATTAATTGGCCACATATGCAATGTCATATCATTAATGACTAAGACACATCATCAATAAAATATATATAAAATGGGATAGGGAACTAATTTTTTAAAAATATTAAAAGAGGGGACCGAAAAACTTATTTTTCAAATATGGGAACCAAAACTTTAAGTTTTTAGAAATAAGAGGACCAGAAGTGCATTTAAGTCAATGACTTTTATTTGAATTTCATATTTTATTCATAGCTAATACTCTTTAACTATACTGTAGTTTTATAATTAATTTTAGTTTATAAATATAATTGTACGTATTAGCTTGTAAAAGTATTTGAAAGATATGTTTCTTTTACCAAGTAACCAAATAATTGGACTCAAGTAGTTATTGAACTTTAGATTAAGACAAATTATCCGAGAGAATTAAAGTTTAAATCATTACTAAAAGGATCACTAGTCAGCGGGTTATAGAAGAAGAAATAAAAGGGCTACAACAGTTATAAACCCAAATATTCACTCTAATAATAAGAGTCTTGGTATTTTAATATGAGTAGTGATATTTGAACAACTCTTTTGGTACAACTTTTGGGACAACCTTTTGTTCTCTCTTCTCATTGGTCAAAAACAATAGAGAGAGAAAAAGGAAGAGAGAGAATAAAAAGATAATGTGAGTATGAGAGAGAAAATTGTACAAAAGTTGTATAAAAATGGTTGTACGAATATCATTTCTCTTTTAACATTGGAAAAATATGTACCGAGTCAATAGAATGGATGTCATTGGGATGGTTGTTCATAGTAATTTAGGTCGAACAGTGAAAAATATGAATTGAATAAGGTTGAAATGGTTGATAGAATGGATGTACTGAGTCAATAGAATGGATGTCATTGGGATGGTTGATATATTTTACCAGAAAAAATAGATCATCAACACAGGCGGAACCAACTGTTATAGAGGCAAAGTCACGAGCGAATCGATCGTTCAATTTTTTAAGAACACTCTAAAATGCATCATTTTTCGAAGTCTTACTAAACAAATCAAACACCTTATGACTCAAGCAATAAGAAGACATATGGCAGACAAGCACAACAATTGTAATAAATTGAACCGGAGCTCAACAATGGTTGATCTTGGGTGGTTATAGGAACTCTACAATCTTCAACCCAAATCGTTGGAGCATGGAGAAAATAACCACCAAATTTAGCCCTCTTTAGTTGACAAGTTCCAGCATTTCAATTTCAAAAGTCGACACTCGAGGGGCACATATTAGGGGACATGTTCAATTATATTTTTAGTTGGTAAATAAAATAAAAAGAAACAACCAGGTGTAAGAGAAGTCTTGTGGAAATAACAGATAAAAAAAACGCAACAAGTTTAACATAACAAGAGAAGTTATAGGTGAACAAAATATCAAGTGTGCTAGTTCGTCGATAAGTAGTAAAATCTATAACGTTTGTATGCACAAATATTGCATAATTTCAACAATACTACTACGATTATGATTATGATTAGGATATGTAAAAGGGGGATCACACTTGGCAATTGGTTTGGTTGAATTGACTTAAAAGAGATATTAAGGCAGATAGGTAATATCAGATTCCCTTTTTTGAAATTGTTTGGTAACTACAAACAATGAATACTGTTTGAACTGATTACTTAATTATAAGACATTTGAACAAAATGGTTAGGCAAATGTATTGGTCATCAACTCTAATCAATTATTGTGACTCCTTAATGTTTTCGATCAGTCCATAACCATTGAAGGTTTAAGAATGGCGAATTAAGTACACAGTTCATTATTAGAATATGTCTAAAGCTAATAAAGATTAAACGGTTAGATTATGTCAAGTCCCAAAGTTAGAGTTAGTAATCATCGAGACGTAAATCGATTAATGAACATTCGTAAACGCATAAAAAACATTGAAGATAAATTTACACAATAAAATACCAAAGCAATCAATTGTGTTCAAAGGATAATTCAAAGTTACATGGTCAAACAATTACAAGGAAGCTCCTATTTCACGACATAACCTAGTCATCCTCCCATCTTAGCTTTAATTCTCCCATCTCCATGTCAATCAACGCCCTTCCTATAGCTACGAACGATCTTCCTAGAAGAAGTGGGACCTCATAGTCTTCTTCAATTGTCTGGTTCAAGTGGATTTCCATGGTTTCAAGGCTATTTTTTTTCTTTTGTCCTTTCATGATTTTTGAACGATTTCTTTAAAAAAACTCAACTAAAATACACATAAACTACATACTTTCACTCTAAAATGACTCTAAAAGTGGATTGAAAAGCCTATATGATTTTTCGTCATCACTCTACATAAGTCTTTTTACAAGCCAAACACATTCTAACCACCCGCTCTAATACGACCACCCTCTATCCCATATTTTGCTATCAAAATTTTGTACCAAAACGGACCATTACCAACTTGTAATCTCCAAATCCATTTTCCCAACAGTACAATATTAAACTTCCTAATTTTTTGGACTCGCAAACCTCCTAACTTCTTATCAGAACAAATCTTATTGTAGTGAATCTAATTAATTTTGTGAGCATCCTCACTCCACTGCCCCCTTAAAAAAAGAAAGAAAGATTTATAAAGGGATTCTATTTATAAAGAGATTCTGTTAAGGAAATTATGCATGTGAGAGCCTTGAAGAATGAAAGATAATAAACTGAAAAGGATGACAAAACAAATTCGAGCAACGGACGTTAAAAATACTGACGACGAGAGTTACCATTAGTAGGAAGACCCTGGTAAACAAACGTTAAGTGGCCAACTTTACAATTCAAAACCATGACAGCTTCTGACAACTGAGACTTCTCCACATTAACCCCAACAAGAAGGCCAGCCTCATTTGCAGGATCAACCATTTCTTCATCATATCAATTAAAAAAGTTACATTATTTCCCCCCTTCGGCTATGACAATATTCAATAGCCAAAAGCTTAAAAATAAGTAAACTTGAATGCATAAATCAAAATAATGATTGATTTATATAGCCACCCCAAAAATATGTCCCATGAGTTCTTATTTGTCCATGTTGTCTTTAGATGTTGTTATAGTCAACATCACAATCTTCGTCTTATTGAGTAAGAATCATGACTTAAGGCGTAATGTTGTGTTTCAAACATTTGAGTTAAGGTTCTCAAGAATGTTACGAGGGATAATTGAAAGAGTTCAATGGGGTAGAGGGAAGTGGAGAAGAACGGAGAGATATGTGTGGCGACATAAAAACTTTTAGAATTCTTTACCGAACGATTTCAACCAGAAAAAACCATTTTTACTTTTTGTAAAATCAATTATAAACAACAAATTAATAATATATTATGAAATTTTAAATTTTCTTAAGTATTTGAAGTCTTAAAAACAAAAAAAATCAGAAATGGCATCATGACATCTACAGTAGCAAAGTATTTATGCTCATGTCAGCTAAACACTTGTTACATTATCAAATATTTAAATGTGAGTTCAGTTTCAAAAATTTAGAATTTAGGGGATCAATATTGTGAAGTTAAAAATAGGGGCTAGATTATTTTTTAATGATAAAATTATTAAAGGATCAAAATGTAATTAAGTGTTATAAGTAAAAATAAACTGTTCTGAATTGTGAAATGCGATCTAATAAGAAAAATAAATATATTTTGTGATCAATTTTAATGTGTGGTCATGGTTTTTTTATGCATGTAGCATTAATAAGAATATATGCCTATTTGTCTGGTTAGTCTATTTCAGCGTGTGATTTAGACTCTTAAGTTATTGAAAAGCTAACAGAATATTTTATTTGATTTGAAAATGATATCGCAAATATATGTTTGTTAACGTTCACGTTCACGGCTCCTTAGAGTGATATGGTATAAAAATTTATAAACTATAATTAATTTTAACTTTTGAGAAGAACATTACAAGCACAAATTAGTGAATGACATGTCATGTAAAGCATATTGAGCAAGTCTAAACCTGAACTATTATTGTTACATTTAAAAATGAAAACTTTGCTAAAATAAATTGGATATAATATATGTAAAAGAAAAGGAGTGAATAAATTGATGACGGTCACGCACATGAATATAACATCGTAAAAGAGTGTAAAGTAAGTTATTTACTAAAATTGACAAGTGAAAAGTGTAAAGAGCTAAAAAAAAGGGGAAAAGAGAGAATGGGAACAGAGGATAGAAAGGCATGAAAAGGGGTTAAGTAGGTAGTAAAAGTAAAAGCAATAGGAAGGAAGGAAAGGACAGAAGATAGATGAGTGAGCATCAAGTTACCATGAGCAACAATAGTAGCAACTAGCAATAGCAAATTGCAAGAGAGTTTATGCTTTATCTAATGTGCTTAACGATATTGGTTTTACACCCTATATTAATCTCTTTTTTTACCATGAACCCATATATGTCATTATATTTCATTTGATTTAAGAGATAGACTTATTATTAATTTAATGGTAAAGATAAACTTATACATGATCTATAAGTTTTAATTTAATTAATAAAAATATCAAAATTATTAGATTAAATGTTGTAATTGAATTCAAACTTCGACTCTTCTGCAATTATTATCATTTTATTTATCTACAAAAGAAATATTATACAACAGATAAGATCTACCTTACTTACTTGTGCATCATAAAATTGATTGGATATTCAACACGGAAAGTAGTAAATTACAAAATGAAGAGTTGCCTCTTTTGAGGGGGCGTTGGGTTGAGTAGCAATTTGCAAGAAAGGAAGGTAATGTGTTATGTGACGTGCTATATCAACTATCAACCAAAGCAAGTCATTTCATTTGTTCCCTATAAAAGTGAAATGGCTCAAATAAGGGTCAGTTGCGTATTTTCGTTCAAACAGAAACTGTCACTTACCATTTAATGCTGCTGCTGGATTTTGGGTCACTTCCAGCTGTACCCAATGACATAAGATGACTTCACCTCTCTCCCTCTATACTTAACTTTACTTTCTACCATACCTTTTTTTTGGGGTACATTTCTGTCTTTATTTTCTAATAAAGGCGTACTATTAAGAATATGGGTTCCTTCTTATTTTCATATATATGATAGTAATAAAGTTTACTTAAAAACATTATTACTATACTTTTTTTTCCTAAAAAAAAGGTTATAGTAATAGTGTTTTTAAGTTTTTTAAATGATATGTTAAATTAATTTTTCTAAATCAATTGAACTAACCAATCTCTTAATAATAAAGTTTTAAGTAAGTAATAGGTATGATTAGTAAGTTAATAACAACACAAGTGGGAGTAGAAATATACAACTGATATGTTTTAAGACCTTTTTCTTTCAATTTTTTATTTTATTTTAGTGAGTTTCCTAAGGATAAAAAATAAAATGAGATAAAACTCGTATAAATAAATTAACACAGTTATGGTCTCTATGGTAATTCCAATTTTAAAGTTTATAATAGATGACTTATAATTTATAAATGTATATGATTAAAAAACATCGATCTATTGAATAGCATTATCTTTATTTTGTCGTAGTCGCACGTCTACAAATGAGATTGCCGTTAAAATGAGAAGCAATTATTTGTTGCGTAAAAAAAAAAGTGCGTGTGTTGGTATGGTAAACGCGGAAACAAACATAGAACGTATCTAACGAAATACGAAATCACGGACATTGCAAATTACACACGTCCAAATTTAATAACAAACGAAATAAAAGAGTGCATTAGGTCTTGGCCGGAATACACGGGTCAATGCTTAATGATATCGTTTTGCTAGACAATCATGAGGAATTTTTTCGCTGGATGATACATTTCCGATTTTTTTTACTAGTTTATAACATATTTTTATAAGATACTTCGACTACCGTTTGAATTTATAACTCATAGATTTCTTCTCAATTCTACGTTTATCCTCTTAATTAAAAAAATAAATCTAATATAAGCTAAAAATTCCTTTTATGTTTTTTTCACATTAATGATGTAATTTAACAATTAAATTTACCATACATTAAAAATTCAACCAACCAATTTTTGAGCTATCAACTCATTGTACTAACTCATTCATTATCCGTTTTAAATTCATTCCCTATCCTCTAATTTACTAGTTATTCACAACATTTTTCCATAATAACAATGTTTTGGTTGGGTTAGACAAAAGCGATTAGTCCAATCCAACAGAACTAAGCATGGCTTGTCATTATTTTAATCTAATCTAATCTAATCTATATGGTTAAGTGTGAGAGTAGTTTTGTTTTGTTTAGAAATGAAAGAGTTAAAGAAAGAAAGGATAGTTAGGAGGAGAAAACGTGAAAGTGAAAAGAGAAGAGTTGAGTATAGTTTACGCCACTCAACTCAAACAAATGTCGTCTTATTCTTCTTCTTCATCTTCCTTGTCAGACTCATTGACCCATTACTATAAAAGAAGACACACTTCATTTCACTCTTCTCCATGCCCTTTTCCTTTCCTTTCTTTCTTTCTTTATTATTAATAATAATTCATCAATAATAACACCCTTTTTCTCTTCCTTCTTCACCTTTCTTTATTCTATTCTTTCCTTTGCTACAACTTTTTAATGGGTTTATAAGCAAGAAAGAAAGAACTTGTTTACCACACGAGTGGCTTTGACATTTATTTCTTTGTAAAGAAAAAGAAAAGATGGAGAAGATGAATTTTGTGAAGAAGAATGGTGAAGTGAGATTGCCACCAGGTTTCCGTTTTCATCCAACAGATGAAGAACTTGTTGTTCAATATTTGAAGCGTAAGGTCTTCTCTTTCCCTTTACCTGCTTCCATCATCCCTGAAGTTGATCTTTGCAAGTCTGATCCTTGGGATTTACCTGGTCAGTACCTTTTCTTTTCTTTTTTCATTTATAATCATAACTTAACGAAGCACGGACGCAGACATCAGACACAACATGGACACTGACACCTGACACCGGAACATGATAACTTGTACTACTATTGCAAGCAATGTTATGTGGATTAATTAATTTGAGTGTGTGTTGTTGTTTTAGGTGATATGGAACAAGAGAGGTACTTTTTCAGTACCAAAGAAGCGAAATACCCAAATGGGAACCGATCTAACAGAGCTACAAACTCTGGTTACTGGAAAGCAACTGGTTTGGACAAACAAATCATGAATTCAAAGAGTCATGAAGTTGTTGGTATGAAGAAAACACTTGTTTTCTACAGAGGCAAACCTCCTCATGGTTCAAGAACTGATTGGATTATGCATGAATATCGCCTCACTTCCTCTCACTCCAACCCCTTGGTCAGTCTTTCTTTCTTTCTTTCTCTGAATTTGTGTTTAGTACATTTGCAATTAATATTAATATGAATGAATTGGGTTTTGCAGAATGAAAATTGGGTTCTGTGTCGCATATTTCTGAAGAGAAGAGGTGGTGCTAAAAATGGAGAGGAGAGAGTAGTCAAAGGAGTGAAGCCAAGCAGTGGCAGCAACTTTGGTGAGGTGAAGAAGAAGAACTCAGCTTCAAGTTCAAAAGTGGTTGTTTTTTATGATTTCTTGGCAGAGAAGAAGAACAACACTGATGGATCCTCCTCCTCAATCACAATCTCACCAGCTAGCAGTGGAATCACAAATGAATTGGATGAACATGAGAATGAAGACAGTAGTAACTCATTCACAGTGCTCCCATCCTCTTTTGGAAATGCTTAATCCACCCCCCTCCCCTTCCTTTTTGAGTCTCCCTTTTTAAATTGTCTTTATTATTATTAGGTCTGTCTATGTCTATGTCTATGTATGTAAGTAGTAATTATCTCAAATGTCCCAAAATGAGGTCGGCATTAAGAGTAGTCTAATCTGAGCTCTCAATTGAAGAGTATGTATCTTAGTAAGTATTTTCAGTTTCAACAATGTAATCTAAGAATCCAAATCAAAATTCTTTATTTTCCCCTCCTTTTTAAGTGTATGTTTGGTATCACTTTGGCGTGTCACAATCATGGTATCGAACAATACACTTATAACTTCTGCAAAATCAATTAAAATGAGTCACCGAGATTCTAACATACAGCAACCCAAGGGTTCTCTTTTTACCTAAAAGCAAACTTTCTTTTTCATTTCAACAAGGTAGGTGCTTTCTTTCAAAGAGCAAAAGTGGCTAGATGGATGGAAAGCACAAAAAAAATAACACTACAATATGGTTGGTTGTGCATAATTATTATTTAATTAAAAATGTCCAACCATAAAATAAAACAAATGGTAATACCAATTTTGAGGAGAACATAGAATAAGAACATGATCTTTGGGAGATCAGCATCGCACTAGTTGTTGGTTGCTCTTAATCCTTTAATAAGGAAAAACGAATCTGCAAATGGGTCAAGAAAAAGAACCCAATTCCACAAACATTGATTCTTGCCATATCTATTTTTATATAACAAGAAAGAATAAATTGATATTTATATCTGTCATTAATTACAACCTGGAACAATAAACTCACCAAAATCTCAAGAGCCTACTACTAGTACAAAGAAAAATAAACAATTATTTTGTTTTTCTTTAATGTACATTTTTAGAAATTTTAATCCTATCAGCAGACAGTAGGCTGAACAGTAGATAGGGGTATGTTGGTCGAGGGAAACATGGATAGAAAATAAAAAAAATTAGACTAACCTGCTTATAATTATAAGGGCAACTACACCTAGGGTGCGTTTGTTTCAGCTTTAAAAAAAAAGATTTTGGTTAATAGAATTTAGAGATTTTATTTTTTAGAGATTTAAAAAAAAAATATGAAGCTATTTTTGTTTGTTTACTATCATAAAAATATTTTTTTTTAAAATTTGAAACTCTTACACTTGAGTTTCTTATGTTTAGAAAAAAAAAAATAGATTTTGGAAAAGCTACTTTTTTTGAAATAACTTTTCGTTTTGAGGCTAAAAATGATTTTTTTTAACAAAATGGATTTTTAAAAAATCTAAAACAAACACTACAAAAATAAAAAAGTGATTTTTTTAGATAAATTTTTTTTTTTTTTCAAAAAAATTCAAAACAAACGGGCTCCTAATTTCATCACCAAAAAAAAATAAGATTATGTATGTTTTTATCATTAATTTTAAAATACAAGTACAAAAGCTTACATCAATTTACGTTTTGTTTTTTCAAACGATCTCGTTGCAACGAAAATATAGAGGTATTGTGGTTCAATATATCAAATGTTTATACATATTTCATCCTAACTTATATGTTGTTTAACGCTCACTTGATATATGAGTCATATGATTTATATGTTGTTTAATGTCCCCTTTTCATATAGGGTGAGATTCTAACTTATATTTCATACACCGATCATCTCTCAAATATGAGTCCATTCAACCTAAGTGTATGTTCTCCTTCAAATTGAAGTTTTTTCATCTACATACACTTCATTTGGGAGTATAAGAACCAAACCAATGATCATATGAACCTAAAGATCTAACCCAAATTAATTAAATTATTCAATTATTGTCCATATTTGAGTTTAACATCCATTTTTTATTTAATGTATAACTTCTTACTCACTCTTAAAACACAAACAATTTATAATACATATAATTTGTCTATTTTATATATCAGTGACAATAGTTTAACTATATAACCTCTAAAAATAAAGTTAAAATTTCATAGAAAATGTTCAAGCCTATTTTAGCGAGAGGCCTTCTAAGTGACACATCCCAGACTTGCACGAAGTACTAGGATTTTTTTTCTTTCTTTCCATCATTGCAATATGGGGCATCCAAAGTATAGAGCAATTCAATCTCTTGCCTTAGATCTTCAAATTTTGACAAAAAACATCTTTAATGACATGTATTATTTACTAAATGAATGAATTAATATAAAGTTTGTAGTAGAAGATTCTAAATTTATTGATCTAGGTCCAATTTCGGGACGCCGTGTTCACAAGGATGCGTATCTTATCCATATCTTTTTCTTTGGCTTATAATCCTTAATGTTTGCAATTCGATATTTTTCAATTTTTTCAATCACCAATATTGACTTTCCTCAAACATGGAATTGCTTCTCTAACAAATAAAACTCCCCATTACTCAATCATTCACATTTTTTTCCTTTATCAGGCCAAACAACTATAATGCTTTGGTCATATCATAGCAATTTTTATCTTTTCTTATTGTTGAGGTTTTCTACATCTAACATCCTTCAGCACATTGACGCATCAACATTTTCCATCTAAAGTGTTTCAAACATCAAATTCTAAATCATCCCTTAGGCAAATCCACTAGTTCATGAAAATGATCTAAAACTCCAAACCAAAATGGTGATCAAATTGACTCTAAGACATACGTAGAAAACTCAAACTTCCAAGACACATCAATTGAAGTCCTGGATGCAATCTTTAAACACCCAAAGTGGTAAGATTTTACGAAAGTCTGTGCATTTATTGCATTGAAAATTGAAGTCCTTATTTTTTATAAAGAATTATTTCTTTATTACGAATATTTACTAATTTCTTCAAATAGTAAATATTTATTGAAATTGATGCATTCAATGCATTGAAAATTGAATTATTTAACTGTATGTACAAATATTTTTTTAATTAAAAATCTTTAAAAAGTGCGATTAAGACACTCGTTAACAAGATCTTTTTAAAATTCGTCCAAGTCATACAATACGAAAAAATAAGTAAGATAGAGATAAAATTATAAGGTTTCAAACATTAGATGTTCAAAAAACATATTTTTTTATTAAATATTTTAGATAATGTTTATGTATTGGATAAAACTTGCCTATTTTCTTGTAAAACTTAACTATTCATACAACACATTGTACACGAGCACCACTAGCCAGCCAGGTTGGAGTTGACTAGCCGTGCACAGTACAACTCAAACAATTGATTCAATTGGCACTTTTTAGACGAAAGCAAAAAATTATGCAATTTGCAGATTCAATAAAACAAGGTATCGTCATCTCCAATTAAAAAATGTATTGACTCATACAATAATAATGTTTGTCTCGCAATTATTGTGTGCATGTACGTATTAAAATTAAGGTGAGGCTTATGTTGTCTTCGAAAGATTGCGAGTAATAATCAGATATGCAATAATAATGTTAAGTATGAGTTAAAATTTCACGTAAGATATAAGAATAGATATTCAACAATATACAAATAAGAAAACTCATATACTTAAAAGTTTAAGGTTTTTTAAGATGTGGTGTCCAAAACTCACCTGTATGACCTTTTTTAATTTAATGAAATGATCCAATTCAACAATGCTTCTTCGAAAGTTCCAACAATGATATCAGAGTCTGATTTGACTTGGAGGGGGACTGAGGGAGTGGAAGTCGTTTTTTTGTTTCAAATCAAGGACGTGGAGAGTCTCACACTTGAGGAAGAGAATATTGTGATATGTTTAACGTGAGTTAAAATATCACATTAGGTAGAAGAGAAGATGTTATAATTAATATGTCAAATGCGTGATAAATGTGAGTTAAAATCTCATACAAGATAGAAGAGTTAAAATCTCATATTAAAATATTGTGATATGTCAAATTTGACATGAAATCTAAGTTGAATGTGAGTTAAAATCTCTCAATTCTTCAAAGATAACGAAGAAAACCCTAAAATTAATAAGTTTAATAGTAAAACAAGCACATCATGAGTTTAAAACACTTTATAGTCATGTCTTCTCTAATGACTAGAAATAAACTATGTGACGAAGCCATAAAACAACAAGTCCTGCCAAGTGGATACCAAGAAATGCAGGGACGGCATAAATAAAGCTTGTTTATGTTGATATATCCTAGCAAGGTCACTTTCTTTTTAAACTATATGATATGATATGATGCAATACACTCCCACTGGGTTACAGACTCTGAGACCTAGTTTCCTCCTCTCGTTAGCCAAAGACACTCCATGAGATTCATTATCAGCATCGATCGGGTTCATCACAACTGAATTAACCCCAATATGTGATAGGTGTTTGGCAAGTGTACCAAATACTATCGAAGTAGTAAAAATATCGTTCTCACAAGGACTGGTTTTAATCTCAAGAATTCAATTACGTTATTAAAAAGGATGTATAAAGTTTCTTTTAAATTGCCACTAGGCGGTTGGTTTGGTTTGATTGATTAAATCAAGTAACCTAAAATAAGATTGATTAAGAAAATATAGAGAGAGATGAGATCAGGTCTGTCGAATCCTCTAATGTTTTCCTAATTGGTAGACTGTACCTATTTCTTACGAATGATTCTCTAGTTCCACGATAGTTAACAAAATAGTCCTAATCAATCCCTTGAGTTAGGACCCTCTTCGCAACTACAGCCCCTAATTC
>Ga0228710_1004261_pt1 | contig 22615 bp, 7 predicted proteins | sample MedpolnodulmetaG_FD_177995 | JGI IMG/M metagenome (GOLD analysis project Ga0228710, IMG submission 177995) | Root nodule microbial communities from Medicago polymorpha collected in Santa Monica, California, United States - pink nodules | ecosystem: Host-associated > Plants > Roots > Nodule...
AGAAGAAGAAAGAACACAAGCAATTATACAGGTTCCTTCCACAAACCGGAAGTAGTCCTGTCCTCCTTGCACTTCCAAGGAGAGTTCCACTAAAATGTAATCTCAAATTACAAGTTGCTCAATCACATAAGAAAGAGACTTATCTTTGCTCAAGGACACCTCCAAGAGACTTCTATGCTCAATCACACAAGAAAGAGACTTCTATGCTCAAGGACAACTCCAAGAGACTTCCTTTGCTCAATCACAACTGAAGGAGACTTCTAAACAATTACAGAGAATTGAATAAGGTTTTGAATACTTGATATACAATCAGAGGTATTCACAATACAGTACGAAACAGAACAGACTCTGTTTTTCTAGACACTTAGGAATTCTAAGATAAAACAATTGAAAGAATTCTCTAAGTTGTTGATGTTTGTATTCGACGTTTTTGCACAGAGTATTGGCCTTTGCTTATGTCTAGATCTTTTTTCTTTTTTTTTATTCTCTAAGTCTTCATCCCTATTTATAGAGGAGATGAGAGACATTGAGAATTTAGCCGTTACATCAACGTGTCTTGCTTTGAAGCTTTGATTCTTCACCCTTGATCTTTTGCCTGATTTGATAGTTGTCCTATAAAGAACTTAATTCGAATCCATTCCAGAACAGAAGGAACATAGTCTGCAGCAATGTTACTGTTATCTTTGTCTTGATGTAGAGACAAACATTGCAGAGAAGGTGGTTGCAGAGTTCGTGGCCGTACACTTCGTACAATGTCCTTTGTCAACTCTGGTGAGGTAGCTTCTGGCGAGATATGCTTCTGATGATCAGTGCTTCTGATGTTCTTGCTTCTGATGACGTGTCTTCAGGAGCTCTTCTTCAGACGCATTCTTCAGACGCAGTTCTTCCAGATGCTTTAAGCTTCAAATAAATTCCTTTGCTCTTGAACTTGTCCAATCAGAATCTTTCAGAATAGTACTTTGATTATGGATCCTGTACACTTGAACAAATTGTTTAGCATATCCAATTGATTATTTTTAATACCTTGTTATTGTCAAAACTCAATAAGTGGCTTGTGAAACACCCTTTGTTCCAACAGAATCATCCCTTTTCTTGAAAATATTTCTTCTATTACCAAATTTATTTATTTTTTACTTTTTGAAAGAATTTTCCATACTTTTTCATAAGAAGAGTAATGTTATCATCTGCATCCAAACTATCTTCTTGTTGATTCACTTTTGACTCCGCCTTCAAGGAAATATCTATATCTTTTTCACCTTCTTCATGTTGTTCCAATCGAATAAGTTCAAAATCATGTTCTTGTAATTTTCCAAATAGTGCCTCTAGTGACATATTTGATAGGCTTTTGTTTCTGAAATGGTCGTCACTTTCGGTTTCCATGCCTTTGTTAATGATCTGAGAACCTTCAAATTTAAATCACTGATAGTAAAAGTTTTTCTTAGGGTAGTGAGATGATTGGTTAAATGAGTAAATCTTTTTTGCATATATAGAATTTTCTCTCCATGTTACATTCTAAACGTTTCATATTCTTAGGAAAGGGTGTTGATTCTAGTTCTTTTTACTTCTTCGGTTTCCTCATGGGTGGTTTCTAAAGTATCCCGTATTTCTTTGGCAGTCTCACAATTTGATATTTCAAAGAATTCATCCATTCCTAATGAGGATGTAAGGATGTGCATGGGCTTCTTGTCATATAGAACCTTTTTGTAATCATCATCATCCCAGGTTCTTTAAGGTTTTTGTGTACTTGCGCCATTTACAACTGCATTGGGAATGTGAAGACCATTTTTTACTGCATTCGAAATTTCTGAACCTTGTGCTTCAAGAAGCATTTGCATATGGATTTTCCAAAAATCATAGTGCTCATTGATGAGTCAATAATTAGTGTTTTAAATATATTATTTGAGTCTATTTTACTTAGACTTTATTTGTTTTTCTTTCCTTTCTAGAACTATTTTACTTCAATTGCAAGTTATTTAATTTCATGAACAAATATTCTAAAGATTGAGTCTTGGAGCAAAAGAAAGAGGATTCGGAGCTGATTCCGGCTGAAAATACAAAGATTGAAGACAAAAATATAATTCCCCCAAGTCAGAAGCTTGGCACGGCCCGTGCCACCAGTCACACGGCAGTGCCAATCCCCAAAAGCCTCTTTTGCTGCTTTCTGCTTCATGGACAAGCTACCTATTAGTTTATTTCTGACCTAAAAGCCCGTGGTTTCTTGTTGAACATTCTAGTGACATATTTCTTAGGGCTTAAGTCATTGTAAACTATAAATAGAGTAGCTAGGAATCACAACAATTCATCTTTTGTTCTTGAAATTCAATAGTGACAATTGTTTTCTTTAATAAAAGTTCTTCCTTTATTTTCTTGTTATTTTATTTATGTTCTTCTTCTTCTCTTCTATGTCTACGATGAACATGAAAGAGTAGACTCTTCTTGTCTTGGGATTGTTGGATGAGTCTAATGACCTAATCCTAATCAAACCAAGCCTCAAACCCTAATTTTATATAAATCTACTTTCTAATCTAATTTCACTGTTTTTATAATGAATTAACAAGTATCAAACTCATAAAGCGACAACAGAGGGTTAGTACTTGTTAATTCATCATCACAAATATCAAAATGAAGCATCGAAAGAAGAAGTTTTGATATTTGAACAAGTGAAATTAGACAAGGATTGCAAAACATGAGAATAGTCTAGCAAACCTTGAGACAAATAAAGTTTCATTCTTCAAGGATTTCAATGACAATAAACCATGAGAATAGGTGTGGTTGCTAGAGGAACACACTCACTAAAACTGAAAGGAGATGTGATAGGCTTAAGAGAAACTTGTCTTTAGAAAGTAGGTCCAATATAAAGTTCTAGGTTTAGGATTTGGTTTGTGAAGGGTTTGTCATCAAGATGAACCAATAATCCCAAGGCGCTTTTTATTATTCTTTTTAAACCGTTAAAATCACAACTTTGCGACTGAAACTCTTTTCTAATCATCAATAAAAGTTAATTGAATTGGACAACTCCCTGTTGGAACGATACTCTCTTTTTACTACTTCGATAAACCGTGTACTTGCGGATTTTCCCCATCACTCATCGGTGAAACTTGGTAGACGGTTTAAGTTAGACCCTTCATTCAAAAATGGATTTGCAGAAGCCATAATCTTGGATCAAAGGAGCAAGTTACCTTATTCTTGCTTTGATACCGATTGTAAGTTTAGAGTCCAACCTGGGGGGATTAGGTTTTGATGTATACCAGTTCTCCTTCTAATATAAGGAAGAGAAAGGAAGAGAAAAGTACGCAATGATATATATTAGTTCCCCTTCTAACATAAGGGTAGTCAAGTCCCTTCACACCCCATGAAGGATTTTACTATGTTAGAATCTTTGTTACAAGCAAGCCTCACCCCAAAGGCCCCCTAACAATATTTATGAACCATCATAATATAGCACGGTGTTATCTTTAACAATAATTCCCACCAAACAATGATGAGAATGTTACACAATAACAATGAAGAAAACTTTGTATTGTTGTTATCTGATCAATATCACTTTAACACAATATGACTTTGTGGTCAGAAAATTTTGTATGAACGTTGAAAATATATACAAAGTTTTACAAACTAAGAGTGTAAGAGTTTGACAGAAAAGTGATATTGAAAATTGTATTTGAGAATCTTAAAGTTGTTGTAAAAATGTATTGGTCTCAAACGTATTTATAGAGGCTGTAGAATATGTCCATGAAGCAAGGCTACCCTTGAAAGAGGCTCCACAATCAAAAGGAACATGTTTGAAATCACATTGGTTCAAAAAACTAAGTGTTTGTAAGTGTTAACCGATTACCACAAAACTTGGTTCAAAAACTAAGTTTTTTGTATGTTGGTAACCGATTACAACATATGATGTAATCGGTTACACCAATTAAAAATATCAATTTTCCTTTAAAACAACAACTTTCTTCACATGGACACTTCTATTTAACTTAGAAAATGATTTGTGATGATTTTAAAATATTTTATGAGCATTCTAAGTTATATAACTATTGAAAGAAATAAATCAAAGATAAAGACACACAAATATATTATCTATGTAGTCTAAGTCTTCAACTTCGTCTTGTGTCTTGTATTGCCTCCATATTCTTTCTTCTTTTTTGTGATGTGGTTTTGTTGTCATCAAAGTCAAGCCAAGTATTTAAGAGAGCGATCATTTTCACATTCAAAATTTGTGACATGATTCAAGTCTCTTAAGTTACAAATAAATAAATAATGCTTCGAGGGTAATGGTGGTTTCACAAAGGATATAGCGATAATAAGTCAGGGTGGTTTGAATAAAGGCTCAATGTACCAAAACAAGTGCCTCGTGTGTATGATAATATAACTGATAGTCCGTAGAGAATGACCAAAATTTCGAGCAAAAATTGCAATCCACATGGAACACACTTATATGAAAGAAAATAGTAGAAAGTGGAATATATATTTTACTCTAAATCTCACCGGTTAAGATATACAGAATTGAAATGGTCAATATTTATGAGTATCTTCCGTAGCAAGCCCCAATAGTTATCGTGCTCTTGAAATTCAGAAGTGAGCTAGCCCTCTATTTTTAATAGTTGAAATAATTCTCCAAGACTAAAACAAAAAAAATTTAAATTTTTGGAAAATGAAAGGTTATGCAATTCATGTTAAAACAATGAGTCTAGTCGTGAGTTAGCAATCAATAAAACTAAAGAAATTGTTAGATGGAATGACTATGTAAAATAAATTACTGAAAAATAAATAACTAAAAATAAAGTCATGGGTTGCCTCCCATTCATCGCGTGTTTAGCGTCGTGAGTTTGGCGAATTTGTCTAAGGTGAAATTGGAAGCCCTAAACCTTCAGGCTCCATGTTTGCATCTTGTAAGTATATTATCTCTCCATCATCTTCTAGGTCCTCTTCCCATTGTCCATATTTCAGATATATCTCCAATCTTTGGCCGTTAACTTTAAAAGTGATCTTATTTTCAGGGTCCTCTAACTTCACTGCTCCATTAGGGAATACTTACTTTGAATAGTACGGTCCATTTAGATCTCAACTTCCTTGGGAATAATTTCAATCTAGAGTTGAACAACAATACCTTTTGTTTTGGATAAAGTTGTTTCCTGACCAGCTACCTATCATGATATTTATTTGTCTTCTCCTCGTAGATCAGTGCATTCTCATATGCATTCATCATGATTTCTTCCAACTCATGCAACTACAACAATCTCTTTCTTCTTGTTCCATTTGCATCAACATTTAAAAAATTAAAGCCCAAAATGCCTTATGTTCAAGTTCCACTGGTAGATGACAAACCTTGCTATAGACTAATTGATATGGTGACAATTTTAGTTGTGTTTTGAAGGCTATTCTAAATGACCATAAATCATCATTTAACTTTGTTGACAAATCCTCTATAGACTTGTTAACTGTTTTCTCTAAAATCAGCTTGATTTGTCTATTGGATACTTCAACCTTCCTGCTTGTCTACGGATGATACAGTGTAGCCACCTTATGCTTAACATTGTATTTAGCCAAGAGTTTTGCCAAAAACTTGTTGCAAAAATTTATACCACCATCACTAATGAGAATTTTGGGTACCTCAAATATGGAGAAAATTTTCTTTTTAAAAAGTCAACCACAATTTGTATCATTGTACGAGGATGCCACAACTTCGACCCATTTTGTGACATAATCCACAAATACTAGGATGTATTAGGTTAGTGTGAGGATTTGTAAATGAGCCCATGAAGTATATCCCCAAACAGTTAAAAAGTTCAATTTATAGGATTTATTTAAGTGACATTTCATTCCTTTTTGCTATTCCCTGGAATCCACTTTGCAAGATTTTAGCCACAATCCTACCCCTAATGCGTGATTTCCTCCGTACGGTGAACTATGACAATGCGAAAGAATATCCTTTCATTCTCTTTCATCAAAACACCTTTGTAATTGTCCATTATTTATGATTTTAAAGTGGTAGGGTTCATCTCAGATGTACCAATTCACATCCTTGTAGAACTTTTTCTTTTGTTGCCAAGATAAACCATCAAGTAAGATTTTTCTTGCTTTGAAATTCGTCATATTTGCAAACTATGGTCTTTGAGAGACTGCAAAAAAATGTTCATCATAAAATTTTTCCTCAATGTAACTTTTTTTTAGTTATTAATTGATTTTCCAGCCTTGAAAAATGATCAGACACAACATTTTGTACATCCTTTTTATCTTTGATTTCCAAATCGAATTCCAACAATAAAAGAATCCACCCGAGCAGTTGGGGTTTTGAATCCCCCTTGGTTAGAAAATACTTCAGAGTTGCATGGTCAGTGAAAACAATAACTAACCTTACTAATTATGAACGAAATATATCTAATGCAAATACTACTGCTAGGAATTCTATTTCTGTTGTTGCATAATTCACTTGATTTATTCAAGACCTTGCTCGCATCATAAATTGAATGATTTTTTTTTTTTATTTGCCATAATACTGCTCCTACCGCGTAATCAGTAGCATCACACATTAATTCAAATGGTAAATTCCAATCAGATGCAATAATTACAGGTGTTGTGATTAATTTTTATTTCAACATTTGAAATGACTTCAAACAGTTGTCATTAAAATTAAACTCATTCTCTTTAACAAGCAAATTATAGAGAAGTCTAGAAATTTTAGAAAAGTCTTTTATAAATCTCCGACAAAATCCACCATGGTCTAGAAAGCCTCTAATTCCTTTAACATTTGTGGTGGTGGTAACTTTTCAATCACCTCAAGTTTGTCTTGATCCACCTCTATGCCTTTAGTAGAGATTTTATGCCCTAAAACAATTCCTTCTGTTACCATAAAATGACATTTCTCCCAATTTAAGACTAAGTTGGACTCTATGCATCTTTTTAAAACAAAATCAAGGTTATCCAGGCAACATTCATAAGACTTACCAAAAATAGAAAAATCATCCATAAAACTTCGATGGAGTTTTTCATCATATCAGAGAAAATAGAAAGCATGCACCTTTGAAATGTAGCAAAGGCAGTGCACCTTCGGTATAAGAATACTCTGAAGCGACAACTATTCCTGATCATTAGGATCAACTAAAATTTGATTTCCATCCAAGAATCAATAGTATGCTTGTGATTCTAACCATTGAAACATTTTATCCATATGGTAGTACGAAGTGATATTTCTTTGTTTCCAAGTTTACCTTTCGGTAATCAATACACATTCTCCACTTGTCACTGTTCGGGTTGTGATTAGTTCATTCTTGTCAGTTGTTTATAATTGTCATCCCTCATTTCTTTGGTACTATGTGAACATAGTTCACCCATGAACTGTCGGAGATGGGGTAGATCATACTAGTATCTAAGAGTTTTAACACCTCTGTTTTCTCTACCACTTGAATAATAGGGATTTTATGATGGACAATAGATTTCCTCATATCACATGCCTTCGAGAAGCCACCAAAGCTGGAATTGTATGATGGATCAGGTGATCCTGAAAAACACTTGGAGCAAATCGATATTGTCCTCAATTATCATTAGGCATGGGAGTGGTCAAGTGTAAACTCTTTCTCTTCACACTAGAAGGTGTTGCCTCTCACTTCATTGCAAGAAGGAGGCAGTTGGAGTCGATGGCAGCGTTAAATGCAGTAATCCAAAGGAAAAATAAAACTCTTATGGAATACGTGGAATGGTTCAACCGTGAAGGCATAGAGGTCTGAAGCGTTTAATCTTTGAGAAAAATTTGCGTGAAAGATGTAAGTTTAAAGAGGAGTTGGGGCTTAGGGAGTCTAGAAGCATGAGAAAACTTATAATTTGTGCATATACTTGCATCAACTATTAGGATAAGCATTTGTTAGCAGAAGTCCTGAAGAAACAACCTCATAAAGGAAGTGATAACAAGTGTCATGATGATGGTGAGAAAGGAAAGGGGCATCATTCTCCAAGAATGTGCGAGCACAAAATTCAAAGATGTCGGGTTCAAAAACCATGCACCTATGAAGGAGATGGCGTGCTTGGATAAATCCAGGTACTGCAGATTCCATAGGTACACCAGCCACGAAACCAACGATTAATAAAGAAAGGGAAAGCTCAAACGCTTCGCCAAAGATGACTATCACAAAGGTGATAAGAAGAATTACAAAGATTCTCCATGAAAGCCATCACACCGCATCAAATTCCCAAAGAGGAATTGGTCTCCTACTTGAGAAGATACACTACCAAGAAAGGTGATCAATGTCATTGGTTGGCGTGAAAAAGAGCAGGAAATTAAAGTGACGACGAAGGTAAGAAGAAAGGCAAACGTGTTTTCCTTGACACCATCATGAAAGGATTCCCTACACCTAGGAACGCGTCCAAAGGAATAATGTAGAGAAAAATTGCTCAAATGTTGGTTGTTGACGTCGCTAAGCCATCCAGGCCATCAAGTAGCATCGCCAAGAAAAGACCCATTATTCTTTCAAAAAAAAATAATCCTTGGTTCACTAACGACGAGAAGATAGATGGCACATCCAATAAAATCTTCCCACTGGTCGTGGTGGCCGCCATGCGTGATCACAACATGGCAAGATGTTTAGTCGACGAGGTAAATTCGTGCACATCATGTATGTCTAGACCTTTGAAAAATTGGGATCGAAGAAAGAAGACTTAATGCCATACAACGACACCGATCTGCAAGGCTTCAACTTAACCATAACCCGCCCTTAGGAGTACGTGGTACTCGGGCCATTTGGATTGAGCTTATACAAAAGAGCTTATGCAAATAAATAAGTTTTTATTTGTTATTCATGAGTATGTTAAGGTAGTTTATAAAAACAATTTATGAAGATAAAAATTTTGCTAGTCAGAACTTATAAATTAACATAAAAACTTATTTATTTGCATAAACTCTTTCTCATAAGCTCAAAATAAGCTTAATCCAAACGGAGCCAAAGTCTCTTTTGGTGAAGGCGACAACAAACGCAACGTTAAGTCGTTATTCTTGGTTGTCCCATGCAAATTCATTTACAATTGAATACCGAAGGCATACAAAGGCAGCCTACAAAAGATGTTGGACGTAGCTGCAATCCAGCAAGGAGCGTGAGATTTTGTTTCTTTTTTAAAAAATTCTTAAAATCTAAAAGATTTATATGATTCGTATAAATTTATTTTCTTTCATTGGTTATCATAATGAAGATGTACTTTGGTATTTGGCTAGTTAAGTCGGTAGAGAATCTTATATCTTCATAGATTTTGCAAATGGAGTGCTGTGGTTCATTGCACAAACATATAGATACAAGATTTTTGTTGTTGTTGAGAGGAACAAGCATATAATACAAGTTTAAACCCGTCTTCTAATTCTTTAAAACATTGTCTAACACTGTCTAACAAACATTAATTAATTTTTGTTGGTGTCAATGAATACTCATGAAGTAATAACATTAATTTTATATATCTTGGTCATAACAAAATCAATTTAGGATTACAAAGAAGGTTTTAGGTCAAAATTAGCCATGCCTTGCATGACATGTGTTACATTTAAGCTTTTACTTAATAGAGCAAGAAGATTTGGGTGGCTTATTTTTCCAATATTTAATTGAATAGATCTATTTCTCTGGGATTTAGTAAACTTAGTTTTGTTTACATGCTCTTAATTTCATCGCAAATATTTCTGTTTCCGCTAGACATAGGCTGCCTAGGAACTCTAAAATACATAAGAAAATAATGTACCATACACATTAAATTGAGTGCAAATTTAACATATGCACATTAAATTGAGGGAAATCTCAAACACAATAGATGTGAGAAAAATAAATGTAAGGCTAGATCAAACCAATTGTACAAATGGACAAATATTTGCGGCTATTCCAATAATGTAAATATTATTTATAGTGAAATTTTTTGTCCCATGTGCAGATAGGGTGTGTGAATGTATATACAAAAAGATAAGTGGCAGTCTGTCTTTCTTGAATCAGAAGATAAAAATTATTCACTACTAATACTATATGATAAAACATGCAAATAGGGAAAAATGCATGAAGTTGACACCAATATCAATGTAACATTGACTCCATGGATGGCTATTCATTTTCCGACAATTCAACATAGAAATGCTTCATTACTCTTCCATTGGTTGGCTAAAGACAAGACAGAGTTTGAAAAGATATACAACTTTAGTGACCATCTCATTTGAGAATAAACCAGTTGTTCTATGTCATAGATGTGAAGTAACAGCATATTTAATCCTTTGTAAAAATATTTAATTTCACGTTACTAAGAATGATAATTAATGGTCTACAACCCTTTGCTCAACTAATAAAAGATGCTGAAATTGTTAGGTCAAATATAACGACTGGGGTTAAAATATGACTACTCTATTTATATGTGTGAATTTACGATAAATGATAGTTAAATGTAGTTAAATTTTTTAATTTCTTGAAAAAAAGAAACACTTTTATTTTTATTTTATTTTTTTGATAAAAAAAACACTTTTATTAACCTACGACTATTTATAACATCACAATTTAAAAAAAAAAAAATTAATTTAAGAATATTTTTGAAACAATAACATTAACTATAAATGAATTAGTTGACATCAACTTGTTTGAATCTAAGAAAATATACACTTTTCTTTTCCTTGTAATTGAATCTAAGAAAATATAAGTGGATTCATTCACCAAATTAGAGACACCCTTGGTATTCACAAACGTCTATCGTAATGGTATTATTTTGTTAGAATTGATTAGGGTTGGATCCACATTGTTGTTCTTTTTTTATGTATTACACCCGTTAGGGTTGATTCACATGGAATGACTGTGTTAAATTTTCTGCCTCCCAATTTTTATGTAATTTTTCCTTTTTTAATAACATATATGAGCAATTGGCAAAATATTATAGTAGGTATCAACTTAGTTGGACACTATTCTTTTTGATGTAATTTTTCTCTTGACTTATAAAAAAATTCAACTTGTTTCTATAAGATATTAAAAAAGTGATGCTTTCCCCTAAAAAAAAAGCTGTGCCTCTTTCTTTCAATAAAATACTCTCATCCATTTAATTTAAAATAGGATCTAAGATGTAATTAGACAAAGAATAAAAAACTTGGGGATTGACTTGACAAAAATATCTTCAAGATAGCTTATGAAAATAATTTAACTTTAGTTTTTATAAAAATATCGTAAATATAAATGCTTAGTTGAGTTGTTTATCTATTTTCTTTATATACCACTCAAGCAATCTAAGTTTAAAACAAACTCCCTTATTTGTCCTTCTTTGGTGCTTTCACTCAATTTTACATACATTGAGTCATTTAGTACCTATTGACTTTATTTAGAAGAGGTTTGATAGACCCCCTTAGAGTCATTTAGAATTAGAGCATTTGATTTGATGACCCCAAGGTTGGTTTATATGATGATACAACTAGGTTTGGATAGATCCCTTAAAAACTTTTCTACGGAAACATTGATTTTTTTAAAAAACTTTGCAAAACAAATAACGACTATTGAATTTGTAGAAGTTCTCCCAATCGTCATTGCCATGCGGTCAATGATTTCTCGGTAAACAAAACCACCGAAGTTTGTCGTAGTCTTCCACGCTGATATAAATTTACAGAGTCTATACAATTATTCCTTGAGCTACTAAATCCCACTAGATCTAAAGTCTTCAACTCAATGCAAAACTCTAAGCTTTCCAATCTTCAAGCACTTCTTCAAATTGGAACTCCAATGTCTTCAAACGTTTATGTTTTTAAGCATTTCATGAGCATTCTTCACTAAGAAACTTTCAATGACTTGAATCTTCCTACAATTTTCCTCAACCTAGAGACTTTGATAACATCCTTCGTACTTTCCCTTGGAGGAGAAAAGATCCACTACTTTTTATTTGGAAGCTTGATTTCACAATCAAAATCATTGAATGAACCGAATTATTTCCAGTCTTAATTGCATCATATCAACCTAGATCAATTCTCTACACTCATTCTTGTGAAAGTGGTTAGACAAGAGTTTGAAAATAGTGATAGTTTTGAGAGTGTGAGAATAATTGTTTCAGTAAATTAGAAAAAGAGTGGTAAAATATATATTTATAGTTGGGAAGGTTTAGAAATGGTTAAAAACCCTTATATGATTAAATTCACTCATTTAGTTATTTGAATCATGTGTTAAAAAACATATGGGCTCGTTTGAAGAATGATTCGAATCACAAATTTTATGGTTTCAAATCATCAAATGATCTAAATGAAGGTGATTTGAATCATAAATTTGTGATTTGAATCAAAGCAAAAACTAAACTTTCTGTTTACAACGATTTAGTCATTTTTATGTGTATCTTTTATTTGGTGGAGTTGGCTTGGCCCATCCTCCCTATGGTTTTGGCACAGGGGGAAGGATTTTTATTATCATGAATTTGTTGTTTTGTGTTGCTTTGGTTTTTTGTTTGGGATTTTGGGTTTGTGTCATGAGTCTCTCTCTCCACACATTTGTACATGATCTTTGGTTATTCAAAACACTTAACAAGAGACATTTTCACCCTAATCTCTAAATCAACCTGGCCAACTCACACACTTTCCCCACTAACCATGTGACATGAATGAGTGAGCTAGTGGATGGGTTTTCTTTACATTTCAACCACCAAAAATCAGCACTATGTCTATGCTATTCTGAAATGTATCATTCTTTGTAGGCGTACACCACTATCTATATGTTTTTATTTTCCATTCTTCATCTCGAAACTATTCCAAGTCAAACTTAATTGATTTTATTCACACTAAATCACATCATGTTTTGCTTTTTTCAATTGACACCACATGTTTGCCACCTTATATTTGATTTATACAGTGTTTCAAGTACAGAACATTCTAATAGTAGATGGTATACTTCGTACACCAAATCAATAACATTGATATAGACAGCCCAACAAGAGGCCTAAATCAATAATTTAGAGAGATCCTTTTTAAAATTAATTTTAAAATTAATAATAAAATTTTATTTTGAATATATATTGTAAGTTTTTATAGTTTTAAAGCATGAGTAAACAAGTATCTCTCTCACAAAGTGAAGAATCAAAGATTTATAGTTCGACACGACTTAAATAAAATTAATGTAGAAGAAACCTAAAAAAACCAAAAATTAAAATAAATGTACGTTGTTGTAGACAAAGGAAGAAGTTGATCAATTTCTTTAAGCAGATCAACTCATTATACTAGCATTTTAATAACTATTTTAAGGAAGGCAGGCAGGCTGAGTTTAAATTAAATCCAATGAGTGGTACTACTATTTTACTTTGTAAGTAATTTTCCTTTACCCTAATTTTTTTTTATTAATTTTATTAGAAAAAACTAAACAATAAGCAAACTAGAAATGACAAGGTCGACTCCACCACGACAAAGCAGCAACTAAATTATTTGACAGAAAAATGGTCTTACTTATGTATTAAGGTCATATTGTTAAAAAATTCAAAAGTAAAATATTTGAATTGAAAAGAGTATTTTTTTTTTCTCTTCTATTTTTATGAAAGTTAAAATGACTATCGTAAATTCTTGACATGTGACTTTAGGATTTTAGTTTGGGCCAGTATGGATAAGAAATTATGAGAATTTTTTAAGAAAGTTATAGTGAAGTATATTACAGAATTTATATTATTAACGGGAGAAATTTAAAGAGAAAACACGTAAAATTTCTATTTAAATTTGTGTCACTTGATGAAAAAGTCATAATTACACAATTTTTTTTAGGTACAAGCTAACACTTTTAATTGTTTAAACAATACTCTAAGAACATTTGTTAGCATTTTCATAAGAAAATTAAAGCATGATTTCATCAATTTATTTTTTTGAGTAGTATTTTTAAAAATTATGCATATATATGTATAAAATATCTCTCACCGCATAATAGTGAATACTCTTGTTCAAACGGATTATCTTCATACATACTTCCTCCGTCCTAAAATGTAAGTAAAGAAAAAACTCATTTTCTTTGTCCCAAAATGTAAGTAAAATAGACAAACTTTTATCCTATTTAATCTTATTTATTTATTTTTAAAAAAAACTACCTTTTCGAGAATTTTTTTTGTTTATTCTCATGAAATTAAATGCAAATTACATTCAATTTTCCCTCTCTTCCATTTTCTCTGTAACCAATAGCCAATGAATTATTTTTATGTCTTCCTATAAAACTTATTTAAAAAAAATACAAAAATTATACTCCAAATTTTTATGTTTTAGTTTTTTTAATAAGTGTGATTTGATTTTTTTTTTTACTTATAATTTAAAATGGAAGGAGTATAATTCAATGACCGAACCAACTGACCACTTATTTATAGTGTACGAGTCAAATACCATCTAGGAAAGGATCTTGAACCTTTGAGGAAAAAGATACAATAAATGATGGACAATTGATGAAGAATCTTTTAAACCAATAGAGAATAATATTTCTTTTAGCCACAAATATACTTGAGCATTCTATAAGCTAAATATTTTTATTTATTTTTTTTGACAAAATAAGCTAAATATTTTTGTAGAATATTTTATATGCGTCTCTTTATTGTTTTTTTTAACAAAAGACTATTCTATGTGCTAATTCCAAGTATCAATCTTTCAAAAAAATAATTATTCCTAGTATCAAGTTTTTTTAGTAAAAAAAAAAAGCTTTTCTTTTCTTATCACAAAAAGGGTTTTCTTTTCTTTTATTTTTATAATAAAATTAATAATGACATTAATGATTTGGTCAAAAAAATTAAATAAGACTAATGATTAATTAGAGCATAATTCAATCCAAAAGTTATTACTCAATTGAAAAAAATACAAAATTGATCAACTGAATGACGCGACCGCGGTTAGAACAGCGGTCTCTCCTTATATGCATTGGTTTTAAATGGTTACTATCATTTCGTTAATAAAAAATGCTAACAATACTATTTTTTTAACACTCTCTTTAACATTCACTTATTTATTAGATTAGATTAAATCAATGTATCTTCCACCACTTTGTGTAAGCTCATTTTCAAAGTTGAGACTCATATTGATTTAACCTAATAAAAAAATAAGTGTTAAAGAGAGTATCGTTAAATTACTCTTTCGTCTATTAAGAAAATCAATTAATCACATAGTTAAAAGAAAGAAACAAACAAATACCAACAAACTTATAAATTTCAAAAAAGAAAAAGCCAAACATGACATGGCCCTCTATCCACAAAAACACATCAGCATCTGAGAAAAAGTGTTTCAATGAATCCAAACACTTATTTCAGTCAAATAAAAAGAAAATCAATAATACAACAAAACTTTCCCAAACCCAAAAAAATTATTTAAACCAAATCCATCAACTCACATTCCCCACACCCTATAATCACCATTATAAAACAAAGACCCATCTTCATCATGAGTGAAACTTCTACCCACTTCTTTTAACCACAATTTGACACTAAACCAACCATAGCAAAAACCACTCTCACCCATAGCAAAATTTTCATGTGTAGATCTAATAAACTTCAAATTCATTAACCATACTTAATTCTTAACCTTCTATAATACTCATTCTATAGGATCACACCCTTTTCTCTCTCTCTCTCACAACACCAACACTTATAGGATCATTGATCAAACAAAAATATTTTTTGATCAAACAAATTCTATAGCATCAAACTCTTTTCTTTCTCTCAATTATTCTCTCATTTTACTCATTCAAACAATTTCCCAAACACATGATGCACACAATCTAACACCACTCCAAAACCCATCAAAACCCAAACACCCACAAAGAAAATCCACCAACCCATTTTCATCAAATCCACTCTTCTCTTCATCTCCACAAAAAAAAATCAATTTTTTCAATGGCCTTAGAAACTTTACTCACAAGATTCAAAACAGCATTTTCAACCACTTTCAACTCAATTCAACCCAAAACGACACCGTCTTCAAACCCAAACCCAAAACGCATCGCCGTTTTAGCCTTCGAAGTCGCCGGAGTAATGTCGAAGCTTCTTCATCTCTGGCAATCACTTTCCGACGCTAATATAATCCGTCTCCAAAACGATGTCGTTACACTCGAAGGTATTTCGAAGCTAATCTCAAACGACAAGTCGTTTTTGTTAAAACTCGCCGTCGCTGAATTTTGCGACTCAGTTCGTCTCGTCGCTAACTCCGTCGCTAGATTCAGTCTCAATTGCAATGACCCATCAGTCAAATCCTTCAACCAAGTTTTCACTGAGTTTGCTGAATCAGGTTTTGACTCATTTGGGTGGAAACTCACAACCCCTAAAGAGATTGAATCCAAACATAGAAGAATGGAACGTTACGTGTCTCTCACGTTATCTCTTCACAGAGAAATTGATGAGCTTTCACTTTTGGAAAGCACTTTGAAAAAAACACTTCTCAACAACAACAACAAGAACAAAAACAAAATCAGTGAGCTTGAACACAAGATTGTGTGGCAGAAACAAGAGGTAAAGAATTTGAAAGAAAAATCTTTGTGGAACAAAGGTTTTGATAATGTTGTTTTGTTGTTAGCAAGGTTTGTTTTTACTTCGTTAGCAAGGATTAAGGTTGTTTTCGGTATTGGTAATGGAGACAGTTTACCTTATTTCTCACGAAGTTTATCAGCTTCTGCTAGTGTTTATCCTTCTGATTATAAAGATCATAGCTTTGTATCTGGGCCGTTGAAAAGTGAGGTGTCTGTGTCTGAGTCTGTGCTTCATAGAAAAAGTTTGAAAATTGATGTTTATCCTGGTGATCACCAAAAAGATCAAAAGTTTGTATCAGGGTCGTTGAAAAGTCAGGTGTCTGTGTCTGAGTCTGTGCTGAATAGAAAATGTTTGAAACTTGATGAGAAAAAAGTGGATTTAGGAAATGGGTTTTTTGAGTCAAATTGTGGAGTGTTGAAACCACCAAAAGGTAGTTTAGGTGATTCAGGTTTGTCTTTGCATTATGCTAATTTGATTATTGTTATGGAGAAGATGATAAAATCACCTCAATTAGTTGGTGTTGATGCAAGAGATGATTTGTATGCTATGTTACCAAATAGTATAAGATCATCATTGAGGTTAAGGTTAAAAGGGTCAATTGGATTTTCTGCTTGTGATCCTTTATTGGCTAATGAATGGAAAAATGCTTTGGGAAGGATACATTGTTGGTTGTTACCATTGGCACAGAATATGATTAGGTGGCAAAGTGAAAGGAGTGTTGAAGAGAAGAGTTTGGTTCCTAAGAAATCAAATGTTTTGCTTTTGCAAACTTTGGTTTTTGCTGATAAGGTGAAGACAGAAGCTGCTATAACTGAATTGCTCGTTGGTTTGAATTATGTTTGGAGGTTTGAGAGGGAAATGACGGCTAAGGCTTTGTTTCAATGTACCGATAATTTCAATGGGTATTTGAGTTTGTACAAACCTAGCTAAGTGCATGTTTATTTGTGCGGTGATTTATATGAGCGCAGACGTGCTATGAGATTGAAAATTCAATGTGTAGCTTAGCAAAATTTCAGTCTACATGATAATGGGACGTGTGATATTTATAATTTGGATGTAGAACCAAACAAATGCTGATGAGGGTTTTGCTTTTTCGTTTCGTTTTTCATCTCTCCATTGGGTGGTAATTCTGGAACTCTGATTCTTTGCCGGAATTTCCTACTGTCATGCCATTGCATTCAATCTAAGTCATTGAGTAGTAGTGATCGACGACTTGGACTGTGACCTTAATGAATTGTTAAATCAAAATCTCATCTGTTTGATTATAGTAGGTATTGACAGTAGGGAATCTGTTTCCATAATATTTTCTGTCTATAAATTTTATGGTGGTTTTTGAGAATGGAACTGAATTCAGATTCTTGAGGTAATTTTACTTCAAAGATGTATATGAAGTGCAGATGTATGTAAAAGTGTATGAATTTTGAGGAAAATGTATAAAGAAATATAGGGGATTTTTCTTGATCCATGTCTTCTAAAATCAATATAATCCTACTGTTCTGGTATAGTTTCATGATCAAATATCAATATACTTTATATAGTTGGGTTTAGTTAACTATCATTGTTGGTTTTTGTGTGGGTGCATGAACATTTCTTGATTCAGCTGTGTGTGGTTTATGAGGTGGGTAATAAACTATTCAAAGTGGAGTAGTGGTCCCTCATATTATTGAAAATGATACTTAAGTAGTAGAATTATTTAATGATTAGAACTTAGTATTGGTTATGGATTGTTGATGCAACTGCAAAGACTAATTTTAGAGCCAGATAAGACCGCAAAGGATGGGAAAACTTTCTCAAGAGGTTAAATTTTGCTGCATCCGAATCAGGACATCTGGTTAAGCTAAAAACAAAAGTTTCTTACAATCTCATAGAGGTGCTTATCTAACAATATTTTTATTGTCAAATAGCACTGTGGCTAAAAATTTACATTTTTAAAGTGAATAACTACGGTATACAGAGTTTGAATTTTAACCCCTACATATATTATACAATGTCTCTATTAATTGATTTACTTAACAATATGTAAACACTTCATAATTTGACTAGCAAGTAGATTAAAAATTAATAAAATGACATGAACTTCATCAACACCAAATATAACTTGTTGGACCGTTCTTTAAAAAAAAAACTTGTTGGACCGTGTAAGAAATCAATTAGATTTTTTTTTAAGGAGTTAGATTTTTTTTTTTTGAGGAAAAGGAGTTAGATTTTAATTATAAATGTTAAAAAGAAGATTAGTTTAAATAAGCCCAAATATATCATTTTTATTTAAGAAAAATATATCATTCATTCAAATTAGGTATTTAGTAAACCATCTCATCTCATTTACTAAATTCTGTTCACCCATAGGTCATAACATTATATTTGAAGCAAAGGGCATAAACTAACAAATGCTACTTGAGATTAATTTTTTTATGGAGTTCATCCGGAAGAAAATATAAGAAAAAAAGTAGTTGAAAATATGTGGTTAAAACATATATCAATTTTTCATAAACATATTTGCTTATATTTGATTTCGAAAGGGGTATTATAGTTAGCAAAAATATTTTTAGACTTTCAATCGATCATTAATTATCATTTATACAACTTTTAAGGTATGTATGATTACCATGCCCGGCCCTTAGCAAGTGCAAGGTGAGCTACGGCACCGGGCCTCGCAATTTTAAGAGCCTCAAAATTTTTTTTCTTTCTAATATAACATCCAAAAGTGTCAAGTATATATAATAAAATATAAAAAAACAATATACACCTTGTAATGGTTTTGTGGTAAAATAGAATGCACTTAGGTCTTTGGTCTTGATGTTCAATCCCGAACATTTGTGTAAATTTGAAACAAATATAAAAGTCTCAATTACATACACAACTATTTAGGCTATTACTTTATCAAAAAAAACTATTAGGCTATTACGATTTTTTTTTATCAAATCTACAATTTAATTTATAAGAATAACTATTTTTGATGTTATTTACAACTTAAATAAATGATTACTATTGCTTAAAAAAATCTTGTTATTTCATTAGAGCCTTTTTTAATATTTGAACATGGCCTCCAATTTTATCGGAACGTCCCTGATGATTACAGTTAGATATTTTCAATGTTCAAAGATTGATTAACATGTAAAAAATTTTACACAGTCCGTTGGAGCATATCAATTCAATGTATATGAATACCATCAAGTCTATTGAGAAAATTACAAATTGAATTGTGATATTGTTACTTAATTAATGGAATGTCTATCTTGGTGGGGAACATGTATTATTTATCTTTATGCGTTGATTATCCTATGCCTTCTAATTGTTTATCATCATTACAAATCAATCCAAAGGAAAAAAGTGATGGTAGGATAGGATAGATCAATCATCCACATATATAATAGTAATGCGAAGGTATTGGGGTCTAATTGTTTGATTAAACTATTCAAAAGCATATAAAGGACAAAATCCAATTTTTTTTGGCTTCAACTTGTTCGTATCTATTGCTATATTTTAACTTCATTTTCTCTCTTTTCTTGTTCTTTTTAATCTATTTTTGTTCATCTTCCGTTATTATTGATTATTAATAATAAGCATAGATAGATCACGGGCATGTAGATAACAAGTGGTCCAATTAAATATATAATAAATATCACCCCCTTTTTCCATCTTTAAAAATCTTTCCGTCCGTCCTCGTGGGCATATCTTAGTTGGTTTAGATAATGCATAATATATACAAGGTCTGAGATTCGATCCCAGACCAGTTTTAAAAGTTATAGCGCTAACTGCCCATACATTCGTTTCAACAATGGCAACATTGACACGTCCAGAATGAGTGGCTTCTGTGCCACCACCAATAACCTTACCTATGACCCCTAGCGGAACCAATCCCTTAATCGGAAGTTATGTGGATAATAAGTTCCGTTTTATGCCCCAATTTACATTACCAATGGTCACTAGGGATTATCCAATTGAGAATTTGTTTAGAATTCCTAAATATAAGACTAATAAATCTCTGTTCCTAAATATAAGACCCTTTTGAGATTTTTTTTGTCTTTTTTATAAGTCCCCTTTGGTATTTCCAAGTACATTAATTCTTTACCAACATACCCTTATTTATTTTATATTTTTTTCTTCAATCAACCTTAAATACCATGTTGAAAACATACACTAACTTTCTTTCTTAAAGGATAAATTGTAAAAATAATAGTAATTACAAACAAATTCATTACCACTTTCAATTTTCTTAATTCCTGTTGTTCTTTCAAAAGGACCCTATAATTAGGGACGAAGGTAGTACAAAATAGCAATGATAGTTATACTAAAATTCCTAAGGGTCCGTTTGGTTCGAGAACTAGGAGGGGAGGGGAGAGATTTTAACGGATGGGAGGGGAGGGGAGATATTTTAATTAAAAATGTGTTTGGTTTGCAAGGGAAGGAGAGGTGAGGGGGAGGGATTTTAAAATTATTTTACCGTTTTACCCTTAAACTTAATTAAATAAAAGAAACTACTTGTTTTTACAATTTCAGAGACCGACGAAAGACAAGCACGCATCTAAGCCGCTTATTTTTTTTTATCTAACTAGCTCATATATTTTGCACAACAAGACATGAATTAGTGAATTAACAAGGAAAAAAAAGGGAACAACAAGTAATAATAAGCTGAATTAAAATAAGATAATAATAATAATAATAATAATAATAATCAATAATATATATATAAAGTAAGGTTTTTTATGCCACGTGTCGCTTCCACATTTATTCTAAATATTTTTATTATTTTTTATATTGTCTAAAACTAATATTTTATTTGGCATAAATATCTCAACAAACTTCATTGTTACTTTGATCTTATCAACTAACTATTTTGTTTAAATTTTTAATTTATTTTTAATACTTATGCAGCATAAATATCTCAACAAACTACGCAATATATTTTATAATTTTTTAACCATCAATAGTAGCAATCAACACTTTATCTTTTAGTTTCTATTTATGAAAGTTAATCACTAGCAAAAACACAATTTTGTCTCATCCTAATCATCTGACATATCAACATATTTTAACTCTTTTGTGTCTTTTATAACAAAAAATCATGACTAGAGGAGAGAGAAATAAAGTATTTTTGTAACAAAAAGTTCCTTCTACATAATTTTACTCAACAAACTATTTTATTTTTCCAAAAAATGATTTTATTACGATAACCAAACACAAAATAGATTTTGATTTTTTTTTATAAAATGTAAAAAAAAATCTCTAAATTATTGAATGTCAATCATTTTTATTCATATCCTATGAGTTTTTCTTTTTTAGGTAATCCAATGAAAAATGACAAAAAATTAATTTATTCAATAATTTTATTACTGAATTATTATAATAAAAATGATTTTAACATTCCATAATTTAGAGATTTTATTATTATAAAATAATTGAAATTATGTAGAATTTATTCCTTAAATTTTCTTATTAATAATTGTGGTACTAATGATCTATTTACAATTATTTCATGTGAGATTTGAACAATATCTATTGAAGTTATTTTTTAATTCGATATCCGATCAGAGAACCGACTCATCAGAGTGGATCAATTACACCGCCCACTTGCGGGGGGGAGGGGGCATTTAAAGCCAGAGGAAAGCTTTGTATGGACTTGCCCACCAATATTGACACCAGGGGAAATGAACCTGAGACCTTGAGAGGAGCAAACTCCAAGATCCTAAGCCAACCACTAGGTCAACCCCAAATGCGTTCAATGTTTATAGAAGTTACAAAGTATGTTTTTCGAGTGAACTGACACATATTCCTTCTATTTTGATAAGACAAAAATATTATATCATGCACTTTCACTTTGACAACAAATTACTAATCAAACAAAAAATTATTAATTATTAGGAAATCCATTTATATTTTTATTTCCTGACGAGAAAATTCTTATTTTTTTTTTTTGAAAAGGCTAAAATGAATTATATTACCAAAAATAAGGTGTCCTTCTAAGCACAAGATGTGCAAAGAAATCGACACCAAAGATGAAACAATGTTTACATAAGGAACCTGTACACTAAATTAAAAACACAGGAACAAAATAAACTCTAGCCTATGCCCAAGATGGCGAACGGACTAAGCCACCAGCCATGGTAATTGAAGGGAAGTGAGACAAATTTCACCTTCAACCACGAATAGGCAAGAATCTTAATCTTTTCTACCACCT
>Ga0228710_1004262_pt1 | contig 22613 bp, 11 predicted proteins | sample MedpolnodulmetaG_FD_177995 | JGI IMG/M metagenome (GOLD analysis project Ga0228710, IMG submission 177995) | Root nodule microbial communities from Medicago polymorpha collected in Santa Monica, California, United States - pink nodules | ecosystem: Host-associated > Plants > Roots > Nodule...
GATACGTGGTAATATCAAAGGAAAGCTAGAATCCATGCATGATCTTTAGGTTACGTGTGACGTTTGATTAAGGAACTCTAATCCTAACAAGTTTTACGCCCTATCAATCTCAAGTTTTAATATTATAACTTAGATACTTAGGTTTTAAACAAACAAACAAATCACTCTTTCAACTTAAAATAGTAATCGATGTCGAATGATCCATGATATCGCACTAGTCCATGAGGAGACGATATATAAATACTTACTTTTGATATACGTAAATATGCTACATCAACGTTGCTAACAGAACATCATCTAGCCACAGATCCTCCCAAAACAGTGTGGTCCTTCCGTCCCCGACCTTCCTAACAATATTGACGACCAACCACCGAGCATCCGCCATCCCCACCCCGATCAGACTTGGTTTAAATTACGCCACCAAATCGATCCAACTCCCTTGCAAAACCGCACCCTCCCTCCCTCCTCTCCATACTTCGCACGAAGCACTAAATTCCACAAACTCTCCCTCTCCTCCAACATCCTCCACACCCATTTGCTCATTGAAGAAATATTAAACTCCCTCAACCTCTTCACACTCAAACCTCCATTCTCCTTTTTCAACACAAGTAGTATCCCATTTTTATAATATAATTTGAAATTAAATCTAACTAAAATATGGTAATTCCACAACAATAGAAATAATATTTTATTCATTTTTTAACAATCTTCCACTTTAAAGGGGACTTCTCTTGATTTATTTATCAAAACATTTGATTGTGGTATATGCTAAATTTTATAACAAGGGACGAGATCTTACATTAGATACCGCTCAATTTTAGTTGGGAAGTGAATGCCTTATTTTTTATCGCCTTACAATTTAAAAATTGGTACACCATGAGCCAATCTCTTATCGGTTCTACCACCACGCCACAGAACGAGAGCTCGTTTGGAACCTTTTATGTTTGGCACAACAAAGGTGGAACATGCGTAACATGAGGACCGAAGGTACAATACACTTGGTCTCCTTTTGCCAGTATTAATGATATTTAATACTTATAGTCAGAATTGTTTTAACCAATTTGAAGTGTGTTCCTTTCAAGGTTTTAAGTTCGATATCTTCCGATGTCAACTTCAGTGAATTAGTTCATACATAGACTTATTTTGACTTTAAATAAGGTCTTCACAAATGGACGGAGAGATCGAACATCTCAGACTATATTGAATAACGAGTTATAAAAAAAGAGTTAAATATGTTTTTGATCTCTATAAATATAACAACTTTTTGTTTTAGTCTCTTTAAAAATTTTATTTGGCTTTTAGTCTCCAAAAGTTTGTCATCTTCACTTTTTGTCTCTCCTTTCAAGTAAACCCATATGTTGAATTCATATTTTTTTAATAAACTTTTGCATAAAAATTTATAATATTATAAGAACTCTCTAAAAAAAAAATTAAATTTTCTTAACAAAACATGAATTTTCATATTTTTATGGTTAAAAATCATATTCAATTCATGTTTTGTTAAAAAATTATAACTTTTTTTGGAGAGATTTTTACAATATTCTATATATTTCTACACAATTTCATTAAAAAAATACATAAGTTAACTTAAAAATATGATCAAAAGTGATGATTGAAAATTTTATAGGTACTAAAATTAAAGGAATATTTTAAGAGGCCTGAAATGAAAAGTTGATAAATTTATAAAAAAAAAAAATAAAAACGTATTTAACCCTTCAAAAAAGTTTGAGGAAGGCTAGCAACATACATTCTAACACACTTTTCAATGCACTCTTTTGATTACTTAAAATTCATATGGTCCCATCAAATTTGTATGGCCCCCCATAATTTGGTGGGATCATGTGAATTTTAATCAATCAAATAGCGTTCTGAGAGTTTTGTATTGAATTTTGTGTAAAGACGAAAATAGACAAGGTGAACGTGTAAATTAAGGCTTTTGTGAAGTTGGGTTATAAAGTACATAACTACTTCACAAAACAAAACAATCGTGTTCTCGCCGCTAGCTAGGGTTTTTCTCAGGTTTCAGATCTCTCTTCTTCTTCTTCCTTCAACCTTCAATTTTTCACTCGTTTCCTACTCTTAAGATTTCTATGGTTTCGTTTTGCTTTATTCACAATTGAAATTTTCATCGATTCCCAAACCAAATTTTCTCTTATTAGTTTAAATTAATTGAATTTCTCCATATTATTGTGATTTGCAGGTTTTTTTTATCAAGAACGAAACGATGTCTCGTGTGTACGTGGGTAATCTGGATTCCAGAGTGTCAGAAAGGGACCTTGAGGATGAATTTCGTGTTTTTGGTGTAATTCGAAGGTAATTCAACTAACATTCATCATTATATCATGAAATTTCGTTTACGTATTTGTGAAGTTTTTTTTTTTCTTTACAAAAAAATATTTTATGTTTTTAATTAACCCTGTTGATTTTTCATGTAAAGGATAAATATAATTGCATTGTATTGTGTTTTGTTTTTGTTTGTAATTATCAGTGGAAGTAAGAAATTTTTGATCTTTTCTTTTAGAGAAAAATATATGGAAATAGGGTCTGTTTGGATTGGATTATTTTTAAGCTTATGAAAAAAATATTTGATCTTATGAAAATAATATTTCTGAGAGTTTTATGAAGTGGGAAAATTTGTTTTTGTGTGTGTGTTGTGTTGATTATTTTTCGTGGATTGAGCTTATCATGTCTGTGATTTCAATAAATTATGTCTGAGAAACACAAATAAACTATTGTTGGTTTCTGGAAGTTTTATGAAGCGAGTTAGTGAGTGATAAAAATTGTGTTTTTGTGTGGGCTGTGTTGATTATTTTTCATATTGAGCTTATCATGTCTGTGATTTCAATAAATTATGACTAATCTTGTTTTGGAATCTTCAATTTCTCAGGTTTGCTTAGAATGCGTATTTTTTGCTATTAGTTATTTAAAGAATGACTTTTTTTTCTTTCTTTATGGATGTTGTGTTTGCAGTGTTTGGGTTGCTCGAAGACCACCTGGCTATGCTTTTATTGACTTTGATGACCGCAGAGATGCACAGGATGCTATACGCGATCTAGATGGTATGTGTAGAAGAATTATTAATATGCATTAAAATGTCATATATATTATTAAAGTGTCATGTATATTACTATGACATTATTCTAAACTGCTAATGTATTATTTGTTTTTCCACCCTTTTCCGGTCGATATGATATGTTCACGGCTTTTCCTCAACTCTACATATTTAAGTCTTCTACTTCTGCATTGTAAATCTCTTATTCAAGCAGCTCTGCAGTAGTGGTTTTTTCGTTAGTCTTCGTCAGAGTCTGCTGCTTTGTACACTTTGACGTCATGTAGAGAGAGTTAACAATGTGAACTGAGGATTTGCACTGCTTTGGGGTGTTATCTCGCAAGCTACACTTCTCTTGCATAACGGCTTTATTTTATGAGATGTGTGCTACTGCAATTAACCTGTGGGCGCTACACTTCTCTTGCATAACGGCTTTATTTTATGAGATGTGTGCTACTGCAATTAACCTGTCGGCCATGTGAGTGCTGCCTGTGTTCTGTATATATGTCCCTTTGAGCAAATTGTGCTCTGATAAGCTGTTTTCAATCAGTGGTGTGGTTAAATTGTCCATGTCTTCGGAAAATATTATGGTAACACAATATTGTCTTTACTGAATGAAGAACTTGTTCATAATGATGTGTATATGATATTGCTGTTGTGTTCTCATAGCCCATGCTGCTCAATTTTCTTGAAATTTGGGAAATTTTGTCCTTGATTTAGCCTTGTGATGTTGTTTGTTTCATGCAAGAACTCTTCATATTAAGATAAGGTTTGGATATATTTTAAGTGAATATGTGTAAGCTGTGCACAAACATGGACACTGGACACAACACTGACATGGATACATCGACACCGGCGATACTTTGAGAAAATTAATTAATTGAATATAAACATGTGTCGGTGTCGGGCCTAATCTCAGAGGTGTCCGTGCTTCAGAGTATGTAAGTATTTATCTCGGAGGTGTCTGTGCTTCATAGCGTGTAAGTATTTGTTTGAACAATGTTACACTTGTGCAATTAAAGATCTAAAGATAAAGTAATCCAAGCTTTTCTGTTACTCGTTTAATGTTGCTGATACTTTTATTTTTTTTATATCTACCGAGACCTTCATTTTGAAGACAGTATGTTTGCAGGGTTATAGCGCCATGTTCAACCAATATTTACCTGTTTAACACCTATCTGTGTGAAACCTAACACCAATATGATAATCTTTTTGCTAAATGTTCCTTTTTCAAGGTTCAAAATTATAGAAAACGTCAGTTTCAAACGTGTTTCTGTTTTCGTTCTCATTAATCTAGTCACATGGAACAGTTTTCTGTTTTATTGATTTATATTTATTGTGAATTTTCATTTGTATTCTGTGTTACAGGCAAGAATGGATGGAGGGTAGAGCTTTCTCACAATTCTAGAAGTGGTGGTGGTGGCGGCGGCGGCGGAGGCGGTGGAGGTCGTGGTCGCGGTGGTGGTGGCGGCGGTGGTTCTGATTTGAAGTGTTACGAGTGTGGTGAACCTGGCCATTTTGCTCGTGAATGTCGCAATCGTGGTGGTGGTGGTGCAGGAAGACGCCGTAGCCGCAGTCCACCTCGATTTCGCAGGAGTCCAAGTTATGGTCGAAGGTGAGATTGGTTCCTTTATTTTCATTTGAACCTTTGTGCAATTGTATTGGCACCAATGTTTTATGGTGGTATTTTTCTTAATGATTATTTAGTGAAAATTGTTGATTCTCCTACTTTTTGTAATAATGCTCTTGTGGCTTGTGATTTCTATGTTTTTGTTATTCTTAGTTATTAATTGAAGTAGTGAAAATTTAAAGTATGAGTTTGCCTACTATTTTATACCTCAGAATTATGCTTATCTCTGACTTGACAGTATCCATGTCATTTCTCTTATGGTTGTTAGGTTTGTAGTTTCTTAGGTTGAGATAATAATTTTTTTCTTATAATATGTTTTGATTATCTTGCCTTTCTTTTGCATGCACCAGGAGTTACAGTCCTCGTGGGCGCTCCCCCAGGCGCCGCAGTGTGTCACCTCGTGGACGTAGCTACAGCAGGTCACCACCTCCTTACCGTGGGCGTGAGGAGGTGCCATATGCTAATGGGTTAGTTATGCTCACCCTTACATTTTTCTTACCAAGCCTAGTTATTATTGTCACTATTCGGACAGCCCTGGTTTTTCAAGGAACATTTTATTTTAAGATGTCAGTGTTTTGCTTGATATGTTGTTTAAAACAACTATATTTCTTGAAAATTTAGTCTAATCTGTATTTCAGGAAAGAAAATATCACCAAGTTAAAATGGGTAATTTGCTTTGGGTATCTTCTGCCGCTATCTTTTGGCCAAGACCCCAAGTTTCTTACGAACATACTTTTCCCCACTTAATAACCATATTTATCTTTTGGCGAAGACCCCAAGTTTCTTACGAACATACTTTCCCCCGCTTAATAACCATATTTACCTTTATTATGTCTGTATATTAGAAGGTTATGACAAATAAACATGAGATAGTTGCAGGCTGCATGTGATTTATGTTAATTTTGCTCGACTTACAAAGTTAATCTTTGCTTGTAGTGTTTGTATTGACACAATGTTTCCAAATAATGTATATGCAGAAATGGTGTTAGGGACCGACGCCGAAGCAGAAGTTAATTTTGAAGAGTCAGTAAGAGCAATTATTGAGGGAATAGTGAGATTTTGGTCATTTAGTGATGCACAGAATATGAATCTGTTTTGTTTGGGTTATGACCTGAGTTTTACTGTTGTATTGGATCAGTTACTTGATTGATGTCTCAACTAGTGTTTCCTGTATCTTTGCTGAATACTTGTAGTTTCATTGCAGATAACTGTCTATTTTAAAAGTAATTGCTACCATTTTCCAGATCTTTCTAAAGTATATCTTGTCTCATATGGTGTTCTTTTGGTTCTGCTTTGCTTTGTTGATTTCTTGTGCTTCATTTACTGGCATGATGTCGCCGCCTTTCATCAATTTCTGCTTGATGTTGATGCTAGCTTGCTATATCCTTCACCAGCCTCATTCTAATTGGAAGTTTTTTCCTCTTCATTTTATGAAGGGTTGACTGCCTGCATCTAGTACTTCTAGCAGAATACCTGTATCTGTTTAAGGGGGAAGTGTTTTATCCTAGTTAAGTGAAAATCTAATCTAAAAATATTAAATTGCTTCTTACTGATGTCACTGTGGTTCCTTCTATCATAATTGTAAGCTTAAAGTCCCTTTCTCTACAGATAAATAACTTCCGTATCTAAGTTCTATGTATTTACCCTCTACATTAGTGTCAAAAAACTTGCGGAGTCTTTAAATCTCATAGTAAATTGGGATCCACGAATATTGTTCACACTTTCTCCTACCAATCATTGAAGACAAACCCATTATTTGACAGCTCCAAAACATGCTCTCTATCATCATAGACCAATTTATTATGACCCTGATCAACATTCCTGCGAAATATAACTCCGATGAGGGACTCTTAACACACCCCCTCACGATCAGCACAACTTGGTTCGTGGACATAAATGGTAGGTGGCCCGATAGCGGAAACCTGATAACAGGTGGCTCAATGGATCTTGAAGAAGTTCTGATACCATTTTAGAAATCGTGGTTGGGCCTAACACAACCCCACAAAACCGGCCTGTGAGGTGAGGATTGCCCTCACTTATAAACACATTGTCAGACCATCACCTATCCGATGTAGAACTCTTAACATTTGAGAGTCCCACCACCCAATTTACCCTTTGTTTTTCTCTTCATGTAACTGAAATAGCTATCAACACATTTTCCACAAAACACAAGCGTAAGAAATTTACTCTCCAGACTCCCTTAATCATGCCAACATCTTTTGGAAAAAAGGAGAGTTTAAGCCATCTGAAACCGGGACCTTATGAGAATCCGTCAACTACGTTGACATGATTACGGGAAACTTTACTCTTGATGCAATCTTTTGGCATTGGATTGACAAGTTCAAGTTCGTCACACTTGGTGGGAGGGAAACCGAAGAGCATATTAGCTTTGTAGCTATAGTATCTCTTTGAGTTTGTTTAATGGTTCTGTTGTGGAGCCTCCCCCAGGTGAACTTCATAAGTTGCTTTTTGATGATTAATGGTTCTGATGTTAGACTAGCTTGTACACCCACTTTCATCGTTCAATTAAACATAACTGTTTCCCAATTTTAAGGTAAAACTGTAAGATTTAAGCAATTTTTTTTTGTTCGCGAGCCATTAATTAATAATGTGCCACTACAACTACATGTATAACAAAATTAAAACGTGAGTCAGTACTGCTTCGTTAATATTAATCCAAGGGTCATAATTTAACCCTCCCATCTCTCACAATAAAAGTCCGCTCATTTGATATGCCCTATATATATATATATATATATATATATATATATATATATATATATATATATTGAGTGTCCTTTTAAATCTTTCATATAAATTTTAAAGAGTGTCTTTAGGACACTCGTTAACGTTTTTTATTAAAGTAAGTGTTTATAAGATGTTGTGATAAGAGTTTGATTTAGAATCTTAAGAGAAAATATTTAAATATAATTCCTATCAAATCTCAACACCAAGTTTCCCTTCAAAACGTATAAACAGGGTAAAATTGAAGTTAAACGTGCATATGCCGAACTCACCAGTCCACCACAAGCAACATTTGCCAAGAACCATTTCAATCCTCTAAATTTTGGTCATCTACCTTTCTGTAACTTTAGGTCTAAGGAGAATAGAAAGTGAAGAAAATATATGCATGGAAGATATTAGAGAGTAAATAAGAGATGAAATAGATAGAAAAGTAGGGTGATTTCCCAGCCTAAAGTTAGAGGATCTTTATCCTCTATTCTTCAATGTCTCAGGTGACTTTACCTATAGGCTACTCTCGGTTCATTTTTAGGTGTGGTTTTGTAGATGAATTTTGCTCCTATTCAAATGTTGTATTTGATTATTTAAAGTTGCATTTTGTCAATTATACCCTTACTCCCTCAATTACTACTTACACATTTTCCATAACATTGATTAGAATAGTTGAAAAGTTCAAATCTGGTTTAAAGATAATCCCCTCCTCAAATAATACTTCAATGTGATACAATTTTTATGTTTCTTAAACATTGGACGTAACTAAATAGTCAACTTTGAGCTATGGCACTAAAAATAACTTTATTTATCTTCATGTGTTTATTTATAAGAATTCCAGACATTGTTTATAGTTTTTATACAACACAATTTTTATATCAAACTAAATAACATAATCAAATCTTGTGAAAATTTTATATCAAAAATAGAAAAAAGAAGTGAAACAGTAACACATACGGAACATACTGTTAGAAACTAAAATTAGAGAGATTTTTATTTCTATATATCAAATAGAATCCAACCCTAGTATAGAAAAATAAATTGAGAAGATCCATGCACTGAACCAAATACATGACTCCTATGTGGATTGTGTATGACTTTTTCCTTCACGTCATGATCAAACACAACATTGGAGAACACGAGAACTTGCTGATGAAATCCGAATTGAAACCAAACAACATTCTCCATAAATAACATGGATCCAAAATGAACTAAGAACCGGTTGAAGAAATCTGAATTGAAACCAAATAACTTCCTCTATGTTAACTAGGCAATAAAAAACTAAATGCAAGAAAGAGAACAAATGTTCATTAGTCTGATTAGTGATGCTTGACCAAGAGCTTATCAACGTTGAATTGTGCTGCAACCAACAGTTTCCAACCGTGCTGCCATAAACACAAGCGTGCGCCCCTGCACCACACGTAACATAAGGGTTATGTTATTAAAAATTAGATTCTATAGCAATATAAACAAAACCAGAACAATACAATATATATTAATTTACAAAATATCTGCAAAAGAATTACAAGATTCTCATCATAGACCAAAACAAACTAAAGATAAATTAGAATTCTTCAATACCTGCAAAAGAAATATGGAAAAGTCAAATAAGAACAAGTAGTAGTTCATAAATGTAACTAATAACCACTGCAAAAAAATGCTTAGTGATAACAGACAAAGTATACAAATCCTGAGAAAAATTCTTTGAATTTGAAATTGTAAGATGTTCTTCTATGATTACTTCACATGAATCTCAATCCAAATGATAGTAAGGAACATATTTAGGTGACACTGATATCATTTAGCCAGCTTAAACTATTTTGATTCTCTCTAACTGCATAAGCTAGTTGAAATATAAGAATGAATTCAATTAACACACCAAATCAATAAGAGAAACACTGAAAATCAATCATCCATTTTCAGTAAATTCAATGTCAGAATCCAATGTTAATAAGAATGTAGAGAAGGTGCCTACCTCTAAAGTTACCCCTCTCTATAACTTTTGTTTAGTTAGCAGAAGAGATGATAAAGAGGTCCATATGGCCTACATGTGCATAAGGCTATCTACCAAGGATTATATGGCCAAATTTAACCATTAAATCACGTCTCTTCATAAATGGACATACCATACCAGAAACAAGTAAATTTAAAAACAGCTTCAACACAAGAAAGCTTCACATTGGTTCTTCTATTGCACAAACAAGACATATAACCTATGAATCTAAGATGATAGTATACAAGTAATGCAAAACAGGTTTGGTGGTGGCATAGACAAAAGCAAGACATGTAAGCTAAATAAATGTAGGAATACCTTTAATTGCTTATGGAGTGACAACAGTTGCACTAGATCACCTTAGAAACTATATTGACATAGTTATCTTATCATAAAGATGGAAGCACATTTATTCAGTTATTTAATTCTTATTTCCAAATACTCCAGACTTAATGGGATGATTAAATTGCTCAAATCTAGCACACACATTGCAAGTGCAAAGAGCTCCCTATAAATTTAAGTATCCACCAAGTCACAAACATTTAATCTGAGTTGATCTCTCTCCCCACATTGCAACTACATCATGGTCTTCCTTATTTTTATTTTTTTTGTCAGATTGGTATATAAATAAAATCAAACTATTAACTGAAAATTCAATAAACCATGTTTGCTGGATACAAAGAAGACTAGGTATATGGACTGCAACATGAAGATTATAAAAATTCAACTTCTGGCCGCTCAGTTATTGTAACGGAAACACGCCAACAGCCAGTCTAAGCAATAAAACATGACAAGTAAATATAATTTTAAAAAGAGTTGCTTACAGCCTACTCTACATTCTTTTAACTAAACTATCTTTTCAATCCACAACTATTAGTATATAAAACCATTGTGCAAAAATACCACAAGGATAATCGATAGTAAGAGCACTCTTCCATTTTTTTAAAACAGTTTGATATACACTTTAAATTCAATAGCATGACTAATTGAGAAAATTTAAGCATACAAGTAGGAAGGAAATTTACAGTAGGCCACCAATTAGAAATGTTTATGTTAGGCACAAATTAAATTTAATCTCATGTTTTGAATAAGAATAAGGGTAGGAATATGTTAGGGATTCAGTTGTTTTGATGTTAATTTCGATTGAGAGAGGCTAGGCCAATTCCTAGAGGTTGTGTTAGTTACTAGCAGTTATTGCATTTCTCCCTATTCTGTAAGTTGTAACCAACTCGGGAGTAAGTTATTCTCAGAGTGTTGTTGATTATAATACAAGTTCTGTTCAGTATATATTATCCCTCATTTACCTGTAAATTCCAATTCTGTCAGAAATTTGAAACCATGATATCAGCAAGCAAACTAGTATTTCTTAGCTTTTTACTGCAACTTATAGAAACAATAATTGAACTAAGGGTGTAATATAACACAGGATCATTATGCTAAGTTCATTTAACTTTTTCATATACAGCTAGAATTATGCTCATAAGTTGCTTCATTTAACTTTTTTTAGATAAGTTTCTTTATTTAATAGTAATTTGAGCTTGAAATATTACCATAATCCTAGCCGTATATGAAAAGTTAAATTAAGGAACTTATTACCAATTTCAACTTATCCAAGAAGGCATTAGCTAGAAAAACTCATTGTCGAAATGTAAGATCATTTCAATTTTCATATTCCATAAGTACTAGTTGCAAAGTTTAACCAAAGAAAACTAAGCACAATAACACGCTATCAATCACAATAACATTAGAAATACTCATTTCACTCCCCCACACTATGACAAAGAAAACGAAGCACAATAACATACCCTATGACAAACATTGCTTGACAATCCACTCCGGAGGCGGCCAGAACACCTTAAAAAGATTGCTAGTTAGTCATTTTTTATTGATAGGAGTTAAGAAACACTTTATCTTTCCAACCGAACACCTAAAAAAGATTGCTAAATGAATCTCACAAATAACTATATATATATATATATTAATAACTTTATATCATTACATTTCAATTTTTTAACATTAAAATGGTATGGGTCCCACGTAGAGATAATAGACTTAAAGTAGCACCTTACACGATAAGCGTCTTCTATTTTTCACCACAATGAGGATATGTATGATAGCATGCCATTTTACGTTATTTTAGTTATGATTTGACCAAAATTAGATGAGTTTTTAGAACAATTGTATATGGTTTAAGAGACATTTTGTCATGTTTTCATATCGAGTCAGTAATTCTAGTTTTCTCAAAACCAAACAATTCTTAAGAGTTTTTGAAATTCCGGCAGGCTAGCTTTCATATGTTTTATACAATGTTTCAACATCAGATATGAGCAGAATGTCGAGTAAGATGTTTTAACATCGAGCAGAAAACAGACAGATCAAGGCAAATATAACAGATCTTGAATTTTTAGCGCGTCAGTTAGAAGATGTTCTATGTGATGTTTCAATTTCAGATGCATAGAAAGTCGATGTTCCGTTTAATGTTCCAACATCGTACTAGCAGTAAACAAAAACAAAACAGCAAAATAAAAGACAAGAAAGTAAAAGGCACAGAGAGTTTGTTAACCCAGTTCGGCACAACTCACCGACATCTGGGGTCTACCAAGCTAGGAAGGAAATCCACTAGTGTAGTCCTTATTCTATAGGACTCAGCAAACTCCTCGTTTACACTAAAGACCTAGGACCTACCCGTATAGACTTCAACCTAGGAACTCCTAGATCTGAGATCCCATCTCACTATCCTAATGGTCAGTCACAGCCCCTGTGACCCATCAGACCTAAACACAAAACACAAAGTTGAAGTTACCTTTAAACAAACAACTAACACCTTGTTTCACAACTTTGGTGTAGTACACAAGAGTATCAAACTCACAAACTGTCCTAAACAAGTATCACAAACGATGCAAGAAAGACTCACAATAAAGGTTCTAAACTTGCATCAACATGATACAAGAGTAGAGCACATGGAAGACGACCCAAAACCCTAAGAATCTATTCTTTTATCAATCGATGGTTTTGATCCATTACAACTCAACTAAAGGTCATGCTCAGTGCATCAAGATGATACAAAGAAAGGCTCACAAATAAAGCACAAGTTGAAACCCTAAAGACTCAATTCAATAACATTGAATTGGTTAGTAAAACTAGGGTACAAGTCTTCCTTATATAGCCATTCAAAGCATGAGCTTTTTCGTCATAGGCTAAACATATATTTGCATCAAATATTCTCTTCAGAAATATATTGAAACAAATATTCTTCAGAAAATATATTTTCCAAAAATCTCTTTTGAAAATATATTTTACAAATAAAAATATCCATTGGAAAAATATCTTTCTTCTGGAAACACATATATTTGAATCAAATATTCTTTTCATAAATATATTGAAACAAATATTCTTCAGAAATGTATTTTTCAAAATCTCTTTCGAAAATATATTTCACAAATATGGTAACTCCTAAAAAGTAGGAACATCTTTAGGAACCGCCAAACACACCACCAAGGAATCCTAAAATATTGTTTATATTTTAGAAACAAATCCTCCAGCTGATTCTGGACAAAAACGTGTTGCTTGGTGAACAAGAAATAGGGCGTGGTTTCCTTAATAAGATAAATATTGTGTAAACCAAGCCACATAAATAGGGCACACTGAACCGTGCCAAGATGTTGGAACATCGTATCCAACATCATACATGAGTATTTGTTTTAGCAACAATGAAGCCAATACTCAAATACCCAACAATTTTTGATGTAATTCACTTCAAAATCATGTAATTCGGCAAAGCAATGCACCTTGTGAAGAATTAGGAAAACAATTAATGAAGATTGAAGAGACCTTTTGAAGATGTTACAAAGTGGAGAAATTTAATTCCATGTCCCAACACAAGTTTCAAGGAAGAAAGCAATAATAAAAATGAAGAAACAGGCAAAAACGCATTGGAAGAAGGTGTTGGGATGAAATTGGATCTGCACTCAATTATTGGATACGAGGGAGTCAAGTTGAACTAACAACACATCCTCATCAAACCTTTCAAAAAAAAAATATCATCATCAATTGATTTTCAAGAGATATGGTACATCAAACGTCCCAAATTATAAGTTGTTTTAGTGATTTCACACAAATTAAAAAATATATTTAATTTTATATGGAAAAGATAAATTACGAGCAATTTTACAAATTGATAAATCTGTTACTCTCTACATCACATATTTGAAGTTGTTTGAATTTCACACAAATTAAAAATTTGAGATGTTATTCAAAAGTATTATTCATTTTTTTTATGCAAAAAAGGGAGAAAATCCCCCTTTATTATATTAACAAATTAAAAATTATAGTTAATCATGCACGTGAAAGAGAGATTATGAGTTGTTATACAAAAATATTATTATTATTTTTTATGCAAAAAGGGAGAAAATCCCCCTTTATTATATTAACAAAGAAAAGATATAAGGAAGAAAGGGACAACAATACCAAAACCCTTTCAAGTAACAAAACAAAAAGAAGGGAGCCTTAACTTGTTCATAGCACAATCTGCCTTTAGATTTTCAATGAACAAATTTGTTCCATTCCATCATAAAATACAACCAATAGAATGAGATGTATGTTCCCTTGTAATTTATTTCACTCTATTCCATTCTCCTCCGTTGGGCTCATTTTAAAATATCCTAAGTTTAAAAGATTAAAATCTCAATTACATTAGGTTTAGTCTTCCTATTTTCACTTATTTACGAAATTGGTTCTCAATTTTAAAATCACTTAAGTTTGGTATGTCTATCAAATTTTTATATTTAAAAATAGTGAATCGACACATTTGAAATGACGTGACACATGATCTGATTATGTGGAGTAATTGGCACTCATGGAATTATAAGAAAACTCATTAGAAACTTTAGTTTTAAATTCGGTTTGGCCGTACAAGAATTTGATTGTAGATTAAAACAAGTGATTTTAAAATGAAGGACGAAGTATTTGATGAGTGACAGTAGGGTTTGAGAGATTTCGAGAAAGAGAATATGGTAGAGAGAGAACCGAAGAAGAGAGAAATATATGAACATGAGGGTTTTACTTTTTGAGTTAAATATGTTTTTGATCCCTATAAAATTGGGACCTTCTAAGTTTAGTTTTTACTTAATTTAATAGTTTTTTAGTCCTTGTCGAAAATTTCCACACTCAGTTTTATTCCCTATTAAATTTAAATTTGTTTAATATGTTTAAACTCTTAAATTTTTGATTTTTTTTTTTGCATACATATTAAGAACATTACTAAAAGTTCATCCGCATGAAATTATCTCAAAATTTTATTTCTACGTCTAAATTTTTGTTAATTTTAGCGAAAGAACCTTTTGTAATCTTTAAAATTGGTCTAAAAAATCGTTCAAAAATTTAAAAGTCTAATGATAATTAAATAAACTTTGTTTTAGTAAGGACTAAAATTACACGTAAATATTATTTGCAGGACTTAAAAAGTTATTCAAATCAAGTAAATAATAAACTTAGAAGTTCCCAATTTTATAGGGACCAAAAACATATTAACTCTTACTTTTTTAATACTAGAACGCAAAAATACTTTGTTTTTGTTTACTCCAAAAAGTCGGGCGACTAAGTTCACATACACTAAATGCATGAAAAATGAAAAATTCCATGTTCGAATATGTATTTCAATATATCAAATATTTTTATAACTTTTATCACTTTGTTGTACATATTCAACATTAAGTTCTAGGATTTTTTTTTTATGGAAGGCCGAAATTTGAACCCTGAACATTTCATATATTATGCATTGTCCTTACGGGCTGAGTTAAGCTCAAGAGAACTAAGTTTTAAGATTCAAATCAAAACCAAAAAATAACACTCACCATAATTAAGCAACAAAAATAGGGTGCAAATTCTACCCAAAAAATAATGGCTTTGAGTAAGTTCATCCCCCAAAAAATTCAAAAGAAAACTTTCAAAAAACATTTTTATTTTAATTTACCACATTCGATAAATAACTCCTAGGCAATTTTCAGCACAAGTATATTCAAGGGCTAAATAAATCCTCAAAAGTGATTATCACCTTAAACCCTTTGTTTCAACAAGACAACCCCTTATCCAATCCAACGTATAAGTAGAGCTTATACAATTTCAGCATTTACAAGCAGCGCCTCTTGCAATTATCGCCTTAAACCCTCTTTCTCACCAAAAACCCTCAAAAAACAATGAAAAACTGAAATGAATCTCTCAAAACAATGATTCAATTCCAACGCAACTTCTTCTTCTCCGCAACTCCTTCTCCTTCTCCTTCTCTTCGCATTCTCATGGTTAGGTTCACTCTAATCTCCTCTTAATTTTCATTTAATTTAGCTTAATCACTTCATCATTAACTTAATTACTTCTTAATCTCTCTCGCAGTTTCAACTCAGATCATTTCACAATCCGTTAATCTCGCCGCTGCAGTTACTGCCGCACGTTAATGTAACTAACCTCGCCGTCCACCGCCGCAACCGTTTTCCTATTCGTTCATTCAGCGTTATCAACAATGTAACTAACTTCACGAATTTGAAATCCGTCACCGTTACGTCCGTTAACGGTTTTGGTTCTCCGTTTAACGGTGTTGGAAGGAGTTCTCCGTTCTCGTCGACAGCGACGGAGAAGAAGAATAAACGGAAGAAAACGGTAAAAGCTGTTGCGGTTCGTGGTAAGGATAAGGATGTGAAATCTAGTGAACCTGTGGTTAAAGATGATGTTAAGAATGTAGATTTAGGGAAAACTGGTTTGAGTGAGGAGATTAAGAGTGATGAAAAGGATTTGAAAGTTAATGCTGTTAAGAAGAAGAAGAAGCCGGCGCGGAGTAAGAAGAAAGATGATGTTAAGATTTCTCCGGCTGTAACTGATTCGGTGGAAGTGGTTGGTGAAGTAGAAGTTTCGAAAAAATCGTCTTCGAAAGGGAAGAAGACTAATTCAAAGGTTAGTAACTGACTATGAAGTATTGATAATAACACATGACACATGGTAAATAGTTAGTTACTGACACGTAGATAGGGTAATAATTAAAGAAAATATAAGTGATTGAATACACTTGTTTGTCGCATTGGACACCGGCTTGTGTCAGAGACACTCGAAATCAGTGTTGTCAATTGCGGATAGCAGAAAATAGTGAATTGTTAAAATTCCGCTACACAATTGTTCTACCGTGCAACTATAGCCGTTATTTGACAACACTCTGTACCAAATAGTGTGTCACAGAAGAATAGCAAATTGCCTAAATTTCTCTATGCTATAGTTAAAATTCCGCTATGCAATAGTGCCTATAACGCCACTGTAGCCATTATTTGACAACATTTTGTACCAAACAGTGAATTGTGGAATAATAGCGAATTGTCTGAATTCTGTTGTGCTATAGTGCTGCAATAACCGCTATTTAAGAGCATTTCTAGAAAATGATGTGTATAATTAGTACAAGGTTTTAAATTGTGATTGCTTAGTTATTTTAGTTATTATACAATCACTGAAACTAGAACAAAAACTGTGCCCCAAAGCTGTTGTAGTTAGTACAAGTTTTGTAAACAAATGCTCAATTTTATTATTCGCCTAATTAAAGGGGGAGAAAAAACAAGGTATTGGATGGAATTTGTCCATCATATTCCATTATTACTCTTTTTATGATTTCATTTCATCCATTTGTCAATCCAAACATAGCCTTAGTATTGTGGCCAAAGTTGTGGCCACATGCTTGCAATTTTTTGGGCATAAACCTTTTTAGTTCCCAGGGAAAAAGAGCTATTGTAATCTGGTTCGCACTTTGAAACATTGCTATTGTGCTTGGTGTTGTTTTAAGCATTGATGTTAACATGGTTTGTTCAGGAGAGTTTGTCCGTTAGCACTTCAAAAGGAACACAGGATAGTTCTGCTTCTACAAGGTCGAAAAAGAAGGAGGTAAACTCTTGCCAGGTTGATCTGGAGAAGCCGCTAGGGAAATTTACGGGAAAACCATTGTATCCACCCATGGGAAAGTCTGTGATGGTTGTGGAGTCTGTTACGAAGGCAAAGGTTATTCAGAGATACCTTGGTGATATGTATGAAGTCTTGCCAAGCTATGGTCATGTAAGAGACTTGGCTTCAAGGTCTGGATCTGTGCGACCCGACGATGATTTTAGTATGGTGTGGGAAGTTCCCTCATCTGCCTGGACTCACCTGAAGAGCATCAATGCTGCATTGAGCGGGTACATTCTCACATCCACTTACCTTAGTTTTCCAGTAGCATTGGTTGGTTATATTAATATAATTCTCTGTGGGTGCACCAATCACAATTGTTCTTCAGTATGATGTTATTTTATTATAGTAAAGCAAATTAATAACGATTAATTGTAATGGATTGTTTAACTTCCATGCTTTTATCCACTAGTGTCTGGCTACCTGTATGTTAAATTAATTAATTTCATGTTGTTTCTCAGAGCAAACAATCTTATCCTTGCATCAGATCCTGATCGTGAGGGAGAGGCTATCGCTTGGCACATAATTGAGATGTTACAACAACAGGGAGCTCTGCATAATAATATTTTTCTGGCTAGAGTTGTCTTTCATGAAATAACTGAGCAATCTATAAAAACTGCTTTGCAAGCACCACGGGAGATTAATGTGAATTTGGTTCATGCTTACCTTGCACGGAGGGCCCTTGATTATTTGATTGGATTTAACATTTCGCCATTACTATGGAGGAAGTTACCAAGTTGCCAATCAGCAGGAAGAGTTCAATCTGCTGCACTTTCTCTAATATGTGATAGAGAACTGGAAATTGATCAATTTAAACCCAAGGAATATTGGACTATGGAGGCCATCTTTAATATGAAAGAGCAGAGATTAACCAAGGACTTAACATTTCTTGCTCACCTGACCCATTTCAATTCAAACAAGTTGAATCAGTTTTCGATTACTTCTGGTGAGGAGGCAAGGGATATTGAAAGCAAAATAAATTCTGCAGACTTTCGGGTTATTAGCATGAAAAGAAACAAAGTTAGACGAAAGCCTCCAACACCTTATATAACATCAACACTTCAGCAAGATGCTGCCAACAAATTGAATTTCTCAGCAAGTCACACAATGAAGGTACCGATTTTAATTTATTCCAATCCTACTTCCCTACTTGACATAACCATGGCTGTAATGAACAATATCTGTTTTTCCTGTGGAATTATGATTTAATTAATAATTCTGTTTATTTTTTAGATTTTCTAGAAATTTCATCATTAATCTCTATTGAATTATGAGTGCAGCTTGCTCAGAAACTCTACGAGGGAGTTGAACTGACTAATGGTATATCAGCGGGTTTGATAACATACATCAGAACTGATGGACTCCATGTAGGTATCCCTTTGGTTGCATGAATATGGTGAAATTTTGTGAACTACCTTTTGTGCTTTGTATATAATTTATAAATATCATATTATATATCATTATATCATTAACTGTCCACTTAAGTCGACCATGTTATCTCAAAATATATCCTCCTCTTTGTATTGTATAACTATTTCCCGTATTTAACATTGCTTTTCATAATAATTATGTCATGCATCTTATTCTTGGCTAATTAAACATGTCCACTAATCTCCTGTTATCTTGCATATGAAATTGCAATTTTGATTTTTACTAGTCAGTTCGCACATGAGGATGGCTTTTATATTGATTTAGAGTGTCTTTCTGTCATTGAATAATTTTGTTTGTCAATGATCGTTTCTATTTTTAACACTTGGAGCTTTCTTTCTTAGATTTCTGATGACGCTGTTGCCAATATTCGCTCCCTGATCATTGAAAGGTAACGTGTGCATCTCCATACCTATTTCTGCTTATGCTTGCAACTGAAGCTACTAGAAGCTATTTTGCTTTTACAGTCTTTTCATGCATTTTTTGTGTAAAAATTACATTTTGCCAACAGACACGAGGGCCGTGTTTTGTCAAACCTTGGAAGTATGGCTTACCTGAAAAACTTCCACTCCCCTTGCTGACAATCACCCAGGCCCAAACTAGGGCTTTAGGCCTCAAAATTTTGGGTAAAAAAAAGGCCTAAAAAAAGTTTAATTTGGTTAAAAATATTATATATGACAACATAGTTATACATGTTACTCTAGATGAGTTGGTAAACGTGAAGGCCCGATATCCTCCTTGTCCTAGGTTCAACTCTTGGTCTAAAGAAAATTTATATTTTTTATTTTATTTTCATAAAGCCTTGTGTAATTTTCATTTATTTTAAAAGGCCTCACAATAAAAGTTGCTTTAGGCCTCTAAACATGTTGGGCCGGCCCTGTAATCACCAATGAACTACAACTTTGGCGGTGCTATCATGCACAATTGTTGAGTGCGGTGGTGAGCTGCAATTTGCAGTAGCAGCCATCACAGTCACAAATCGCACTGGAATTTGCCTGTCGCAACTGCTACATGGGCTTCAATGTAACAAACCCCTTTTACCTTGGTGATCTTCGGCAATTTTCCTGCTACAATTTGGTGTATTCTGGACAGCACCTTCAAATGCTGAGACAGAATGTAGAAGAAGTAAGAAAGAAGATGGAAGAAGAAAGAAAACACAGGAATGAAAAAAGAAGTTGGAGAAAGATGAAAGTTTACAGCAGTGCGGTGGTGGGTTGAAAAAATAAGAGAGAAGAGGACATTTCAGTTTTAGGGTTTACAATTCATATAATGGGCTTTTAATATAGCCAACTCTTTGCGAAATATTATTTCCCTAGTCTAACCAACAACTGTGAAAATATATTAAAATGAAACAGAAAAGGGAATACCTAAAAATTACTCTAACATGTCTTAAGTAATAAAATAAAAAAAGGAACTCAAGAAAATTATTTATATGGTATAGTTGGGAAGTGTAGTTTGGTTCTATCTAGGTTTAAGGCATTTTTTGTTACATTTTTCCCTTAGCACTTCTGTCTGAAGTTGCATTGTTATTTTTATTTAAATTTGAATGCTTATTTTCTGGTTTAAGCAAGTTTTGATTTATCTAATGTGGGTTTAAATTTACTGGGTGCAGGTATGGACAAAATTTTGTTGCACAAAGTCCACCAAAGTATTTTAAAAAGGTAAAAAATGCACAAGAAGCCCATGAAGCCATTAGACCGACCGACATACGCAAGTTACCATGTAATATGTGATGTGCTTTCATAAATATTTTTCTTCAATAATGAACCAAGGGCCACAGCTAACAATATTACTTCTTGTTGACTTGTCAGCAATGCTGGCTGGGGTGTTAGATGAAGAATCCTTGAAGCTATACACACTTATATGGTCAAGAACAGTTTCTTGTCAGATGGAACAAGCTGTTCTTGAGAAGGTTAGAACACAATATCTATCGAGATAAAGTATAGAATGTTAGAAGTATGTTTTTTAAACTAGTTTTTTTTATTTTATTTTTTAAAAATTTTGTTTGGATGATTGGCTGTAGATTGATTTAGAATTCAAACTTTCAAAGTGAAGCAACATTTTTCTACTTTTTAGATGGTAAAAAAATTTCTTAAGGAAGAGAGAAGTATAAAGAAAGTGGAAAAGACATACTTCCAAGAAAAGGAAGCAAAACTGCAACCTAGGAAATTGGAACATCCAAACATGTAACAAAGCACGCCAACCTTTCTATTATTGTCCGAAACCACCGTTGGCGTAAATACACCATGAACTGAACACGCAAGGGTGGCTATTAAATTACCTGTGTCAAATAAAGTCTTGATTTGCATCGACTAAAGAAATGCAACGAAAGAGCATACCTCAAAATTTTGCCCCTTTGTGCAAGCCAAAACCTCTTGAATAAGTTATAGGAGAAACTGATCCAAAAAACCAAACAGTTCATTCCAAAAGGAAGTAGATCTAAAATTTATAGTTCACGTGCTTCAATTTGATGTTATTATTCTTGACCAAATATGTTTCCTGATGTCTTTCTGATTCCAGATACAACTTGATGTTGGAAATGCTGATCAGTCTATTGTGTTACGGTCTGCTAGCTCGAGGGTCGAGTTTCCTGGATACCGGGCAGTGTTTACGGTATGTGAGGCTGTGAAACAATTTTGTTTTCGACCAATTTTGTGTAGGTTCCTGTTAAGTACCAGTGCTTCAAATGTTTAAGCTCTAGGTCCATGAATGGTTTTGTATCTCCATCAATTTAAGCTAAAGTAGAGAATGTCCACATATACTGTACCTGTAAAAGAGTAGGTCAGTAAAATCAATATTCTTGAGACTTATGTTCTTTTTCACTCTTAGGACATTGTCACTGAAGCTGGACGAGATAGGGACAGTGACGGATCCAATCATGATCTAGCTTTTGAGGTTCTAAATTCATTAAAGGTAATATATTTCTGGAAATTTATTGTTTCTTATGCTTTTGAAAATGATTTCACGCCTCTCCATTCATGTGCCAGTCTGTGCCTTGTCCCTTTGTTTGTATACACTGCTTTTCCTGGCTTCCTTATGTTGCTTTGCCAATGGCCATTAGGTTTTTAAAAGGACTGTCTTGGCATATATACAGACAAAACAGCAAGGGCCCTTGTAAAATTTAAATTGTAGTAGTTTCTTGTCTTATACTTTCTATTTTATTATTTTTCTAGTGGGGGTAAGCCAACTCTTCTAAATGATTTTGTGGTTAGGTGAAGGCCAGATAATAAAATTTTGCCTCTAGCCTTCTGCATGCAATAGCCGCTTGGATTTACAGTTTGTCTATGTAGAATTCCATTTTACCTTGTGCGGAAATTAAGCTTTATTTGAAAGAATGGGGCAGCAACCATTGAACACTGATCACTTAGTAAATAGGTTTATAGAGGGGACGTAATTGCATGTCAAGGATCAACTTTAATGGAGGCTCAGGAGTCTGTTTATGTCTGAAAGTTGCCTATTCATTTTGCTAATTGTTCTTACCTTGCCTTATGCTAGGTTTGTTATGTATCTTTTTTGTATTTCCAATCAGTGAGTTCCCATTTATGGTGCAGAAAGTTGTACATATCAATGGGAAACGGACTTGCACCATTAATATATCAAAACTAATTCCTGATTGCTTTATTTTTTGACACAAGTACTCTTTATTTATGCTTCGATATTTATTGACGCCGTAAATTATTTAACACTTTTCCCTCATTGACTTTTATTATATAGACAGATGATTTGCTACATCTTGTTCAAACTGAGGCGAGTCAGCACCATACACAACCGCCACCACGTTACTCCGAGGCATCACTGGTAAGTCATTCCGT
>Ga0228710_1004266_pt1 | contig 22600 bp, 14 predicted proteins | sample MedpolnodulmetaG_FD_177995 | JGI IMG/M metagenome (GOLD analysis project Ga0228710, IMG submission 177995) | Root nodule microbial communities from Medicago polymorpha collected in Santa Monica, California, United States - pink nodules | ecosystem: Host-associated > Plants > Roots > Nodule...
GAGTGGGTTAAGGGACGAAATTTTAAATGATTAAACTTTGCAAGGGTAAATCGCCAGGATTAGCGATTACAGGGACGAAATTTTAAATGGCGCCTATTTGCAAGGACTAAACATACCTTTAAGCCTACATTTTAATACAAAATTACTTATTCTTACTTAAATTTGAGTCTGGTAGAACTTCAACAAACTCAAAATTTCACTTGCCCATACTAGAAATATTATCTTAAAAACTTGAATTGAGTTTTACAAAAGATGAATCGAGATTGCTTACCTTTAAGGCGGAAAAAAAAACACATTTCAATTTTTTTCTCTATATCTCTTCTACGTTACTATTTTATCACAGCTTATCTATCGTTTATATTTTAAAGGGTTTGTAAGTCTAAGAGGTAAATCCTCATTTGAGGTTGATCTAGTGATTGACTTGAAATTTTGATGTGTGCTCCACTTAAAGGTTTTGATTCCCTCTGATGTCAATTTTGATAGGGGTCGGCAAAAAAAACCAAAAAACTGAACTGAACAAAAAAAACTGAACCATCACTAACAATTCTGAAACAATTTAGTTCGATTCAAAACAGTTTAGTTCGATTCGAAACAATTCGGTAACTAAAATTCAATTTTGTTTGTTTTTTTTGTTTATATTTTTTTCAACGATACCAATACTAACAGTTCAGTTTGAAACAATTCGGTTCAGTTCGAAATACAAACAGTTCGGTTCAGTTCAGTTATTTTAAATTTAACAAACTGTTCAGTTTTCATCTCGAACCAAATCATGTCTTTGCAAGTGGACAATGGAATTGGTCCCCTCGAATCAGTTGGTTCTTCGATTGAATTTTTTTTTTAAAAGTGCAGGAGGTACATATGGGGGTATAAGGGAGATTTTACAAAAATATAAGGCCCACGAAATGAGTACATAGCCGCAAAACGGGAGCTAAATCCTGTCGTGTCGTTTAAGAGCTGCTTCACTCTTGTCTCTGAGTCAACAAGGTAAGCCGCAAAACATTTCGAATTTCTTCACAGTCTCTACGTTTCTTGTTGTTTGAATATATCAATATTGTTCTTTTTCTGCTTGAACCGTTCAATTTATGGAAAATTGAAATTTGGAAGGTGTTATTGTTGTTGTTATTATTATTTGAAGATATCAACTGTTTGATGAAATGTCTCTGTGTGTTTTGTTTGAGGAATATTTAGGACTTGTTGATGAAATCATCTATTGGCATAAGCACTTATGAGACTGTTTGTGATAGCTTATGGAAACAGATTATACCATGTCCATAAACTATTTTCAGTTTATTTTCGTAGGCATTCGAAGATAGGTTATGGAACTAACTTACAACTTATATTTAAACATATTGAATTTATTATATCTTTTATTATAGAAATAGCTTATACATAAGCGCTTGTCATATATTAACTGTTTGATGAATTGTATCTGTGTGTTTGGTATGATGAATTGTGCTTAACTTTCAATTTTGTATGCTCGAGGAAAGTTGAGCTTAGTTTAACATTTGGATAGTTGAGCTTCTAGATAAATAGTTAATTCTTTGGACTCAGGGTCTGTTTGGATTGACTTAGGGCCCGTTTGGATTAGGCTTATTTTGAGCTCATGAAAAAAAAAAGCTTATGCAAATAAATAAGCTTTTATGTATTATTCATAAGTTTGTAAATGTAGTTTATGAAAAAACGGTTTATAAATATACAATTTTCATTGGTGAGAATTTATAAATTAACATAATAACTTATTTATTTGCATAATCTGTTTTGCATAAGCTCAGAAAAGCCTAATCCAAACGGGCATTTAGTAAATTTTATCTACTGGAAAACATTTGTCAGACTGTTTGGGAGAGCTTATAGAAACAATTTGTGACATGTCCATCTGTTTATGGAAAATTTCCATAAACTCTCAACAATAGCTTATGAAAACAACTTGCAGTTAATATGAAAACAATTTGACTTTATTTTATCTTTTGTTATATAATTAGATTATACATAAACACCTATAGCTTATGCTATAAGCGTTTAATTAAACTGTTTCCATTAAAATAGGGCCTTAGTTTCCTTCATTTCCTAGTTTCTTAGTTTCTTTATTGGTTCATTCATATGATTGTGTTCTTCAATTTTAGATGCTTGTTAGATTTTTATCTTCTATCTGATCTAGTTCTGGTTTTACAGAATACAATCAGTATATACAAATCATAGATTCAGCCTTCTGAATTTTAATGTAACTATAAATTTTTTCAGAAACCTTTTTCGTTAGTTGAGAAGCCCCATGAGTTTGAAGGCCATCCAAATTGTGCTATTGTTTAACATGATTTCGATTTTTAGAAGGCTTTGCCTCTAGTGATTAGACTTTGTTTGGGAGTTAGGATGAGGCCTTGGAGGAAATCGGAGGATGGGAATGGAAGAAAAAATTTCACCTTATTTAGATAGAATAGTAGTTTTTGAGAGGATGGAAAAAGAATACTTATAACTAATATTTTCTTTGGTTTGAGAATATTATAAAGAGATGAGAAGGATTTGAAAATTTATTCAAAACCCTCCAAAGTCTTTCCTGGACACTTTTTTTGAGCTAGTCCATATTGAAGAGTTTTGGTTCAATGAAGAAAAGTAAACCTCCATGCAAGGTGGGGGACTATTTTCCCTTCCCCTTCCCTTTTCTCCTCAGTTTATCCTCAAACTCTTCCCCTCACTTCTCCTCCAAACATGGAAACAAAGCTTTATAGTATGAGACTAAGAACAAATACTTTGGCTAGTTTTGAAAGCACTGTTTTCTTTAGATATATTTTGAAATTTGTTTGAGCTAATAATACCCAGTTTGTTCTGTTGTCTTTGATTTGTGTCATTCTATACATCTGTAGTCAGTGTTACTTTTAAATAATGAAGCACTTAACTGCTTCTTTTGTTTCTATAATTATTCAAATTGCAGAGATGGAAATAGAATCAAGTGATGCAGTGCTTCCTAGACCTCAAGTGAATGCCACGTTTCGTCTCGGTACAGAGTCATATTCTGTTCAGGCAGCCAATGGTTCTTCATTATCAAAACAACTAGTTAACATGAAAGAGCAAAGTATGGCCGTATTGAAGGATTTTATAACAAAGCATAATATTCCTCAAGATGTTCCAGACGAGTCATTAGAAGCTTCCTCAGAAGATGACGATGATGTTGCTAAGAAGGCTCAAGTGAAGTCTAAGAAAACTAAGCTTACTTAGCTTTTGAAATATGTCTAAAATGTATGAGTGGCTTTATCATTGTACTGTGTGATTCTACAATTAATTTTTAGTTAGTTTATTGAAGAATTTAAGGAATATTATTTGGTGGATGATAACACATACCAATATTTAACTTTTTGGAAATATGATTGTGCCTTAATGTTATTTTTAGATGTTCTTCAGTTTAATTTTCATAGTTTTATTGATTCTTTTGAAATGGGATGCATAAGCATTATTAAAAACTTAAGCATTATGCACTGTTTAAGTTCTGTAAAAGTTAGGTATTGATCTACAAAGCACATATACTCTTCGGGTTAGGTGTGTCCCAATGTCGGATATATATTGTGTCCGACAGTGACACGAAACCGACACATGATTATATTGATTTGTCTTATTTTTCAAAGTATTATCGATGCGGACATGTTTTTGTTGTGTCCGGTGTCTGTGCTTCATATGACATTATTTCAATATTAAATGAGAAATCTGAATCTGAGTGATAAATATAATTTTGGATTTCATGTTGATTTTATCACACATGCCAGTTATATTTCTAAACTTTATTATTATTAGGCTAAATACAATTTTGGTCCTTTAAGTTTGACAAAAATACCAGGTTAGTCCTTTAAGTTTTTTAAGTTTTAAATAGGTCCTATAAGTTGTTAATTTAATGCACTTGTTTGAAGTTTTTTAAGTTTAAAATAGGTCCTTAAAAGGGTAACAGTGTGACTAAGTCATTCAATCAAATCTTCTTTTCCAATGCTACAGCCTACATACACACAGATTCAACTGAATAGAGCTTAAACAAATTAGTCAATGAACAGGCCAAATTTTTCATGTTATGAAAAACCTCTAAAATATCTAGCATGTTTTCAGAAGGGTACTTCTGAATTGCAGAAATTATTTCCAGACAGTTCATAATTGGTGTTTTTCTAAATGGAGGTCGAGAAATGGAATGTGATTTGGTCCTATTTTTTGAATGTGTACATTCAAACTCGTTTTGCGGGTGGAGAAATGGGATGTGATCCTGTTTAATGCTTTAATTTGATATGATACTCTTGCGTCGACAGAAATTCCATTTCTGATATCAAAAGAGCAATGATACTTTTGTTTGATTGGAAATATTTCAACAACCCTCTGGAATATATTTGGTCAATATTACGTTTTCTAAAATTGGTATTGCACTATCAACCTTGCTAATAGATACACTTGTGATAGAGCAAACAACTAATATTTTGATTGAAGACCAAAAAATGTACCAATGAAATTACAAGTAACTTCAACAGAAACATGACTTGTCTTCCTAAATTCATCAAATAAGATACATGATTAGGTGCCATCTATAAACCATGACCATCTTTTCTTGTAGTTTTGGTCATTGCTTTGGTGATGACATGAGTAAGAATCCCAATAGGGCAAAAGAACAAGCAAAAGGAAACCGAATGCCGCGTATCAATCTGATTCTCCAGCCCATCGCAGAAAATATGCCTGGATTTCAAACCACAAATACTATCAGAAAATTAACTAAAGAACGAGAAAGAGCTGTGTTATTTTAACACAAATTTGACAACAAAATTCACCACGGTTTTGAATGTCATTAATCACGATACTAACCACGATATCATGTGTATATTTGAACACAGATTATGGTTAATAGAATATCATGTGCATTTGAAAACCTGAAGATCATGAACATAATTGGGTTGATTAATGGATACCATGTATATTTGAACATCTAAAACCCGTGGTTTATGACGTCCAAATTCAGGGTTAATTGCATCAACTGGATGATTAATGAGTTGTGACATCTACTTATATTCATTAACCAACCACTTAACACGATCGACCACATACCTTAACGGCATTAATCATTCAAATTGTTGTTGATTTTTTGTTCAAAATTTGTATCAAAATCATTTAAGAATGAAAAACCAGAAATAATGAGGAAAATTGGGTGAAGTGGAAATCACAAAAGATACAGTGTAGGACCTTGCAGCAAAAAGATCAACAACCAAAAGGTGAATCCAAGCAGAGGCTAAAGTCAACTCACTAGAGAACATTTTTCCTATGCTAGAAAGCTGCAAGGAGTATACAAATATAAGGGTTATGAGCTTGAATAATAGAACTCTTTAGAGAAAGAAAACTTAACTTCGTTGATGAATGAATACACACCTCAGGTAGTAAGTATTTACTCGCAAAAATCAATCGAACTGTTTCAGGGGTCCAAGAAAGGCACAGCAAATAAGCGTATAGAATGCCGAGCACTACATACGGTAAACTACTTGCCATAGACTTTTTGGTCTATACTTTTTAATTTCAGAAAAGTTAATCAGGATATCAGTATCATAACCAAATAAATGAAATGAAAAGGAATATCAGAATGGTTTTTTGTTAATGAACCTAAAAACTGAATATGAATTGTGAAATGAATTACTAATCATAATTTTTCTCAAATACAGAAAGAAACGTACCAGCTCGGATTTTGGGGCTAGAACCATAAGGGTGTAAAACGGGAGCACTGCAATTGTTCCCCATGTAAATACAGTGCTAGCAAGTTGAGATCCTATGAACCCTGCAACATTGAGGTAAAACAATGAATATGCAGAACAGATATAGTCACGATCACCACCATATTTAAAGAACAAGCAATTTAAGAATAGATCATATTCAAATTTTTTCAAGTATATTATAACAATCTATTCGATTCAATGGTGTCAACCTAAATGTATTTGTTCAAGGCTTTGAAAGTTACAATATACAAAAGAATAACAGAAAACTAGGAATCGAATAGCTGAGATTAGCAGCCACATGAATAATTGTAGAAAAGGGAATACATGCAAAAGGAGCAATGTTAACATCCATTACTTGTCTCCAAAAACTTAAAAAGAATAGAGCTCAGCAAAGACAAGACCCTGTTTGGATAAAGTGCTTATGTCTAAGCTATTTTTATAACAAAAGATAAAATAAAGTTGGACTGTTTTCATATAATCTATAAGCTGTTTCAATAAACTATCTTCAAGCGTTTAAGGAAATAAACTAAAAACAGCTTATGCACATGTCATGTATAAGTTGTTTTCATAACCTCTCTCAAGTCTCAAACAGTCTAACTGGGCTCTATATCAACAGATAAGCTGCTCAAATAAGTCAATCCAAACAGGCCCTAATAGTTACCTGCTTTATGGTAATGCCACCCAAAAAGGTAAGATAAATATATAAATGCATCTTGTGTATCAGGTCCTTACAGATCCAACAATTTTTGCAAAAGAACCTAAATACATCCAAGATTATGCTCAAAATCCTTCGCAGCCAATTCTATTGAATGGTAAATTATATGTAAGAAACACATTGCACCAATTCTAGATTACATGAAAAAGTAGCATGAAAAAGGATTACATGAAGCATGTATTTGACTTCTTTTTGGACAGCGAACCGATCTTGTAGCTTTTGGTTTTACAACAATTCTGGACCCTCCTATAAAACTCCAATCTCCACTTAAACTGAATCTACTTCTCGAAATGTGTTCTGTAACACCATTACTCCTGATAGAGAAAGGAAAATTCAGCTTCACTTGCCCAACTGTCCTACAGAGTTTTATATCCTGCCCCAAATGATTATAAATCAATAAGAAATAGAATAAAACTTCTTGAGTTCTGAAATATACCCCAGGTTATGCATACATAAATAAACTACATTGACTCAAAAAATGAAATAATTCAATGTAACCGCATATGCCGGTGTTGGACACCGACACATGCCAAACACCATACAAATCTTCAATTTTAAGTGTCGGTGCTATAAAGTTGGTTTGATGACACAAGAGTGCCAACTTTTTGAAATACAAACTCCTATTTGTTTTTGTTTTGAACATCTTAGCAGCAAACTAAGCGCTAAGAAGTGGAAAATGAGGGGTTGAACCTGCACCACAACATATCAAATGTCACTGCAACATTTTACCATCTGAGTTATACTTACGCGGCAATATAAACACCCTTTTATTGCCTATGAAACACTTACACAAACATGACAATGACATCAATATATGAAGTGTCAATTCTACATATTTAATACCAACATGCACCTAACATCAGATCCATTACAAACTAAAAAATAAGAAAAGAAAGAAAAAAGACCAAAGACCCATTTCACATTAGTAATGCATTGGTGATTCAAATCTATCAGATTTTTTTTCTTTCAAATTCAGCTATATTTATTCAAAGTTCAAAACTTTACAGTTCAAACAGAAACCCCATTTGTTGAAAATTAAAAAAAGCACAAAAAAATCCACGAAAAAAGACAAGAAAAATGCAGATAAGATTACAAAACAGGACAACAAAACAAAACAACAAAGTGTTGTACCTTATTAAATGGTAATGGTGAATGAGAATAGCAAGAAGATAAAGACATGATTGAAGAAGCAAAAAAAGTATGTAGTGAACAACAGATTCAGCAACAATGGCCACGTCTTCATATATATGTATATGCAGCTGAAATTTGGTAGTGAAAAGAGAAAAAGTTAGCTAAAATTGGAAGTGATGCTTTTCAAAACACTTGTTTTGTCTTTTCTAAACACTTTCTTGGTGTGATACACCGAACACATATCCATAATAATCTAAGAAATTACATTTTACTTTTTTCTTAAGGGAAAAAATTACATGTATATTGTACATACTTTTCATATGTGTTTTCACATGTTGTTGTAATATATAGGTGTGTTTGGATAAATAAATGATTGTCTCAAAAGTTGTCCAATAAATAATTGTACAATTGTACAAATACCATTACACATAAGTAATAATTTTTTATTTTTTACCGAACATATACTTATAAGTATCATTATTCACAAAGGCATGGAACAAATATGTTTCCCCGAAAAATATTTCTTACTATATTTCTTACTTGATGTGTGTCGTTTTTTTAAATTCTTTATATTTTGATGTCACTGGTTGTTGATTGTTACTGTTGAGAGCATTATAACAATTCTACTTATTGTATATAACAATTCTACAATCCGAAGTTCAGTCGGGAGGTAAGTGAAATTTGGACAAAAATTGTATTTCTAGGAAGACATAGTTGAGCAACGGAATTTCTTCAACTTGTGTAGTTTGAAGGATAATCAGATTTTTGCGCAACTGATTATTATTAATACTATGTTTGATTCTTTAACAAGTACTGCAGGGACATTTGTTAGTATTTTCCTTATTATCGTTGAACGAAATTCATGCGTCACTTTATTAAATAATAATTTTCCATTCCTCAATTTTATTTTTATTTTAAAAATAAAAAAAAACTTATATACAAACAATAGAAACTTTTCTTTTCTCCATGCCAAGAACAATCTCAATACTCATAGGATACACAGAAAATAAATTATTTAGAAGATGAATGTTTCAAGCTGTGTTCATCAAGCCATAAAATGATATCACTAAAAACTTGGATTATCATTTCATCAGGTTCACCCTCAAGAAGAGAATGGTAAGCATCCTTATAAAGTTTAAGCTTCTTGTCTGAGCTGCTAGCTTTCTCATAAAATGCTTTGCTCACTGAGGGATCAGTCACAATATCAGCCTCCCCATGAAGGATTAGCAATGGCAAAGATACCTATAATCATCAAAACCATTACATATCAACCTTAACAGAAATCACAGTCTTCAATTTTGCATGGTTGTCAAACTGAGATTCAAATAGTAAATTAGAAGACATATTTTCAAAATTGTGAATTGAATCTTGTTATGATTCGTAAGATACATTGCCAATAAAAGTATGACATTTTTAAGCACAAAAATAACTGAAGATTTAAGTCAGAAATCAAATGGAAAAAGAAAAACGGATGACTATGCAAAGCTGATAAAAAAGTGAGCAATTACACAAGTTTTTAGGTAGTGATTTGTTAGAATGAATTAAAATTCATCATGGTGAATCTGAAATCAAGTGAGATGTATGTTTACAAATACACACTAAAGATTCACATTGATTGGACTTAGTTTTGCATCGAATTGAGATGTGATATGACTCACGTATCGTCAACCATAAATGCATTGCAAAACAATCCAAGGAGAAGAGAAGAAAACTTGATTATGCATATGCAGTTTATTTAGACATTTAACAAGTTGAATTCGAAAGATAGGAACATACTTCTTCCAATCTCTGTTCGATTTCTTGAGTAGTTTTAAGCATCTCAACGGCAGTCCACAACCGCGGTTTATCTTTGTAAGCAACAACATTATAGGCAGTCTGCACACAGATACCAGAAAAGTTTGATTATTCACTAATACAATAATTGCTGAGAAAGAACTAAGTGCAAAAAGTTGAAGTGAAAAACCATAGTTCAAATAGGGGCTGAAGAAAATATGCCACATTGCCTAACCTGTTTGACCTCCGGTGATTTACTCTATACCATCTTTAGATTTAAGTGTTTAAATATGATTTTGTCCTACAAATATATCACCTTTTGCTTTTAGTCCTTCTCAAATGTTTTGTTTTTGTTTTCAATTATTGCAAATATACCAATTTTTGCTTTTGGTCCTTGTTGTTTTTTAGTCCTTGAAATATGTTTAGATGTTGGAATTGATCTCTGTAACATGTACATTTGATTTTAGTCCCTCCAATACAAACAACATAAGGACTAAATTGAATATACACAGATTGATTCAACCATGAACAACTTTTACGAGACTAAAACAAAACAATGACCAAAAGTAAAAAGTGGTATATTTGAAAGGATTATAAACAAAAATAAATTTACAAGAACTAAAAGTAAAAAGTAATATATTTGCAGGAACCAAAATTTAAATTATCAAACAAAAATATACTATATTAGATTAAGATACACGAACCATTTCTCTCTTCTTCAAATCTCTAAAAGCTGCCTCTGCTAAATTCTTCTGTGGAACTAACTTTTGCTTTGGTAGAACATTAGCTATACCAATGAGTATCTGAGCTAGCAACCATGGAGGAGCCATGTCATCTGCAATCTACATAGATAGAGTGTCTGGTTAAAAAAGATCATAGAAAATCTTACAAAAACACCCAACATTAAATTTTTCAGAAAAAAAGAAGTACTTTACACATCGGTGCAACAAAAATGGCGCCATCCCATGCCTTAGGTTGTTTAAGGTGCATCTTTAAAGCAACAGCTCCTCCCATGGATTGTCCAAAGAGGAAGCTTGGAAGAGATTTCAATTCTGGATTTTCTGCTATTGAATGAACCAAACCTTTTGTAAGTATATAGTTTTGAATCAAAATTCAAAACTCCAGTTTTATTAACTTGTATGCAATGTAGTGACAATTAAATACAGAAATAAATTCAAAGAAACTAAACAATGCATTTCACTGTTTATATCCAAAGGAAAGTAAAATATACACAACACAAAACACACTTCCATGTGAAAGCAACAGTTCAAGTTTCCAGGTATAGAAGACTTAAAATTTGGGTTGAGCCTAACTCAACCGTTCAAAATTGGCATGTAAAGTAAGGGATGCCTCAGAGTTATAAACCCATTTTGAAACCATATCTCATCTAATATGGGACTCTTAACACAAACACCTCATGTCCTGGACTGGACATCTAGACCCTGGCTCGAGTAACCCGATAGCGGATAACTAATTGATCTTGAATAGACTATGATACTATCTTAATTTGGGTTAAAATTAACTCAAACATGTAAAACTGGCTTGTAAGGTGAGGGATGCCTCTCCCTTATAAACTAGCGATGAAACTTATAAGATGATCTTCATCAGAAATGTAACTCCGTTTTAAGACTGATAATGAGAAGAGTTCAGCAGTAATTCCAAGAAATTCTATTTTGCACAATTCTAAGTGACAAATCCAGTTCACTAACTCCCTAAATTGAAAGGTACATAGGTATATCAATCAAAAGAAGAATAATAAGATGGTAAAAGTTCAGTCAGTTCTATTCCTTTCCATAAAGCTAAAAAAACTACTCTTGTTCAATGTTTCAACTTTCAAGTGTTTGCGGTTACAATAATAAGGTAATCAATCAATGATTGATATAGCTTGCAAAATATGAAGGTCGCTATGAATACTAAACTATAAGAAAAGCAACTCCTGAGCCAGATAATAATTACAAGAAGAACAAAAGCTTTGTATCCAACCTTAACAAGAATGCAACCCAGCCCCCACCCTGTACTGTACAGAATTATTCGGTCATTTCTAATAGAATCGGTAAGCTAATCGGCCAAGCCCGGCACGGATGTACTGGACGTTGGGCCGGAAGAATGGACTGAGAATCCCCCTGATCCTCTCTAGAAGCAATGCGAGAACGCATTCTCTTATCTAAGCTTCTTCCTGCGCATTCGCTCCCCCCATCGTAGATGGTTCAGCCACACCCGGTGCCACAAAATGATTGATAAATAAAGAAAGAAATGCACGTTACAGACAAAAGGTAGGTGTTCACTGGCGAATAAAGAGAATGCAAGCTATGCAAAAACGGGTTTTCAATCACTTTCTTAGCCGGAATGTGCCCTCAATCTCTTTCTGACACAGGGCTGAGTGCTCTAGAAGCGAAATAACGACCCTTGCAGGGTTGATGAACCTGCCTTTTTGTTGGCGTGGGTTGAAAGACCTGGCAGCGAAAAGGCCACTATTCCTGCTGACTAGCTTCTCGTGAACTATGCTACACTTCGCTCGCTTGCTTGCTACTCACTGTAATTCACATTCACTAGCTTAAGAGCTAATGAATGCGGAGTGACAGTTGGTCATGGCACTAATAAGTATGTAAACCATCATTGAATGCTTGTGCATTCATAGAAGATAAATCAGTAAATCAGGACAGGAACAGTTGAAAGAAAATACAACAAGATAGCTAGGCCCATCAACCAGTAAGGAATCTGAATAAGAGGCCCTATTATCCATATGGTCTGAGTCATAAGGCCCATCAGGGAGCAAATTCATTCCATATATAAGGACCATCCCTACCCTATTTAGATATCTCTCGTTCCCTTCTCTTGACTGTTGATATTATACAGACAGCGAGTTTGACATAGGAAAGGTACCTCCCCTCAGATCACCACCACATAGGTCATCTATTCGGCAGATTCACCTCCCCCGGCCCAAGGTCAACTCGTGTTTTCAGACGAGCACACACCCTACTGAAAAATTTCCTCTTTGTTTTTTATTTGACACACTCAAAGCATTTGTGTTTTCGAACCTTTGATGTTGTAGTTCTAGTTGTATCCTCTGGCCTAAGAGCCCTGTTTAACATAACTCTCCTTTATAACCAAACTTAAGTGTGTTTCCTTAAGTGTTTTTCGTGTTGTTCTTCACTTAAAATATTTATAACTTACCCATGATTTCCTCAAATCTATAATTTTCTCAAAATTTGTTATAACTACAAAAAAGTAAATTTTAAGTGAAGAACAACACGAAAAGTACCGAAGGAAACACACCTAAGTTGTGTCCTTTTAATAATTATTCTACACGACTCTTTGTATGATGCAGCATAACTTTCATCATAAACTACTTTCAGAGCAAAAACTGGTACAAGATATATCATCAAAAGGAAAGATTCATCAGGACTACATTCCTTAACTTCATGCCTTAAGTGAAATGCCACCATGGTACACTATTATACTCTCCTTCCTGACAAGAAACTAATTCTACCACAGTAGATTTGTAGTATTCCATTTCAATTTTCAACATGGTGTTGACTACGTTCAAGACACAGTTCTATGCGAGTTTAGGTACCTTTGATCTTGGAGTAAATCTCGATGACATCATCAACTAGCAAATCGAAACTAGGAATATAGCAATGAAGACCTTCTGAAAGACCAAATCCTGGATAATCCATAGCAAAAACTCCATATCCAGCACATGCCAATTTTCTAGCTATTCCTGCAAATAAATTTCACAATATGATCGAGTCAATCGAGTCAGTAATCGACTGTGTAACTTATCTAGTTACTTGTAACAACCAGAACTTAACACCAGGTACTACATGCCTTCAAAGAAAAAGGTGGAAGTATCTCCATAACCATGACAGTAAAACACAACTGCTTTCGGCCTGGCAGTTTCAGGAAACCAGCTCTTGTAGAAGATTTCAACGCCCCTTGAGTTCACCTTGTATGACTGTTGTGAAGCATCAAGTAATGCAAAAACAGAAAGGAGGAAAAGGTATTAGCATAGCAGGAATCCACATTTTAAACACAAATACATTTTATAAAAATTATTGCAGATGAGAGACTCCATACCTCCTTCATTTTTAGTCCATCACATTGAGTCTGCAAAGCATAAAGGAACACTCAGAGGAAGTAAAAACTTTGGAAATCAATTCAAATTTCGAAAGAAATACAAGTAGAAATTCAAGAGGCACATTTTAAGAGGTGAATGAATATATCCTGACTATTTGAGATCTCAACTATCATGAAGAGAGGTGGGACAATTTATGACACATCCATGAATGAGAACCACTTCTAAGAGGGGGAAGGGGACCTGGGAAGAGTTGAAACATCTTCATTCCCTATCACTTGTTGTGAGACGAGTATGTTTATAATCTGTTGTAACTCTCTGAGTGTGGTACTGGGGTTAATGGAGTGGTATACAATTTAGGGTGAGTTACAATCTTGTAATCTAACTTTAGATAGTGAATATGCTTGTTGAGTTGTTTCTGTGGGTGCAGGCTAGAGATTCCAAACCATGTAAATTCCTGTGTATTAAGTGTTAACTATTGTTCTTTGTGTTATCTGTAGATTGCTTAGCAGTCTTGATCATTGAATTTATCCATGGTTGACACCATCTTATTCTATGAACTATCTATAAACTTGAAATCTCAAAGTCAACGGGGCTTTAAGAAAACCTAACCACATCTCAACTACCATGAATAGCACCAATTAACTACCACAGAACAACATGAATATGAATATTGAAACTGAAACTTAGATATATCCAGATAACATATATATTGTTTTGATTTAACACTCCGATTCTCAGATAAGGGGATCTTGGTAATCCAAAGTTCGGCCCGGAGATAAGTAAAGTCCGGCCAAAATACTATGAAATTAAAATGAACTACATAAAACAAATTAAGGCCCGATTGGATTGACTTACTTTTGAGCTTATGAAAAATAACTCATACAAATAAATAAGCTTTTATGTTAATTCATAAGTTCTTATCAACAAAAATTGTATCCTCATATGTCTATGAAGCACAGACACTCCTCGGATTAGGTGTGTCCCGGTGTTGAACATGTCGTGTCCGACATTGACACATATAATTACACTGAATTATGTGATTTTCTCAAATTATTAGCGATGTCGGCGTGTCAGTGTCTATGTCCGTGCTTCATAGTCATATGTTGTTTTTTCATAAACTACTTGATCCAAACTTATGAATAATACATATAAAGCTTATTTTTTTTGCATAAGATATGTTTTGCATAAGCTTAAAAACAAGTCAATCCAAACGGGTCCTTAGTATGTTTCTTTCATAGGCATATTATACACATAGATAGATACTACCTTAAAGAGTATGTGATCAATCCCAAGCTGAACATCCTTAAAGGCTTCACGAGCTTGTCTTCTAGCAGAAACATGATCCATATTAGCATCCAAAAGCTTATGCAATTCATTGTCAACTCCAGGAAATCTAGTAGCCATAGCCAATGTCTTTACCTCTCTCCTCAGCAACAAACACTTGAAATTGAATTCTACACTCAGCCTAAAGGGTCATAAAAGCAATTCAAACTCACACACACACACCACATGAAAAAGGAACAAAATTTAAGTAAATGAAACAAAGAATAATAAAAACTAAAAAAAGAGGATTTTTTGTGGGGTGGATTTGAAAGTACCTTGGAAACGGTGAAAACTGAAACGGTTTGAAATTCTGAGAGGCATAGCCATATGTTATTGTTGTTCGAAAGGAGATAGTGATGAGGAGAATATTCAAAGAATTAACGTCACGTATTTTGATTTTTCTGAGTAGATATTGGACCTAAACTTACTACAAAGTCAATAGTTATTGTTTACTCATAAGACCAATTGGAATGGTTAAAACTATTCAACAACACTCAACACCACTTTTTCAATTCCCAACATTCCATATCATTTTCTCTCTCTTATTCAACTTTTATCTTTTCCAATGGTTTTTTCTTTCAACACTCTATCCCACCACTTTTTATTTTATATTTTTGTTTTTTTGATTACATAAAATTACAATTATCGATTATAATTAAATTAAAATAATACACTTAACAATTTATTTTTTTGTTTTTTTTGGAAAAACAAAATTTTGTAAAATAATTTATTTTTATTTTCTTAACTTAAAATGCAGTACAACAAACTAAGCACGCGGCACACAAATAACTTAAAATGCAATACCACAAACTAAGCACGCGACACACCAATAACTTAAAATGCAAGACAAGAAACTAAGCGCACAACACACAAGTAATTTATTTAGTATGATACAAATCATCTTCAATTACGAAACATTTCAAACTTTGTCCATATGTGCTTCACTAGATTTGGTTGCAATTCGTGATGAACATTTGAATCACGCAACTCGGATCTAGCACACACATGATTTGTAAAAGCGGGTAACACCACAGTCGAGTATGGTTGTGGTGTACTAGATCCACTTCCCTCAGGTTGCTCAAAATCGGTCCAAGGTTGAGCATATGTATCTCGTTCATCCTCAACAATCATATTATGTAATATGATGCATGACCTCATGATGATACCCAAATCGGCTATGTCCCACAAGTGAGCTGGTTCACAGATGATTTTAAATCGAGCTTGAAGCACTCCAAAAGCACATTCGATGTCCTTCCGACATCCCTCCTGATGTTTTGCAAATAACTTATCGGGTTCACTTTGAGGAAGTCTAATCGATTTGACGAAAGTTGGATAAGAAGGGTAGATACCATCAGCTAGATAGTATGCCATATTATAGGGACGTTGGTTCACAAAGTAATTCACCCTTGGAGCCTTTCCCTGTTCCACATCATCAAGCACTGGTGACCGGTCTAGAACGTTTATATCGTTCAACGTTCCCGGACATCCAAAAAAGGCATGCCAGATCCATACATCATGAGATGCAATTGCTTCAAGAATAACTGTGGTGGTTCCCTTATCCCCCCCTGGTAAATTGACCTTCCCATGCTTTAGGACAATTTTTTCACTCCCAGTGCATGCAGTCAATACTCCTGATATCCCCGGGAAACCCCGCATTTCACTAACATGTAGTATTCTTTGCAGGTCATCTTGGGCTGGTGCTCTCAGGTAACTTGCTCATACAATCATATGATTCCTTTGCAGAATTTACGTAAGCACTCCAATGTTGTACTACTTCCTATTTTGATGTATTCATCGACCACATCTGCTGCCACACCATATGCTAACATTCGCATTGCTGTGGTACATTTTGCTAACGGTGATATACCTTCTTTATTGGCTGCATCAACTCGCAGGGTGAAGTAGTTATCACTACTTGAAAGGTCTCCAACGATTCGAAGGAAAACATGTTTTTGCATACGGTACCGACGGCGAAACATTGCATCGTCATATGTAGGCTCATTGGCAAAGTAGTCGTCAATTAGTCTTTGGTTTGCCGCTGCATGATCTCTATTAAAATATTTTCTACTACGAGATGCACTGTCTTCCTATATTTTTTTTCGACACTGAATAAATCAATTGAAGATATAAGTATCTTCAATATCACGTTTTTGTTTGTAGGCTTCGATATTAAAAGGATTCATTGATAGTTTTTTGGAAGTAGATTGAATAGTTTTTTTGTGATATTGGAAGGAGATATAAATGAGATTTTTGAAATTGGAAGTAGATATGAATGAGACTTGTGAAATTAGAAGTAGATATGAGTCCCTATATATAAGTACATTGTATGGTGGACACTGACGGATTCGAAATAAGTTATTGTATTGTATTAAAGCAAACAATGAGGATAATTATTAAAGCAAATAGTATGTGAAATAATGGGCACACAGTGAGGATAATTATTAAAGCAAATAGTATGTGAAATAATGGGCACACAGTGAGGATAATTATTAAAGCAAATAGTATGTGAAATAAGTCAAGGGGGACTAGACAACACTGGGGACTATCAATGGGGATAATAAAGCAATCACTGAGGACTAGACAACACTAATAATTATTAAAGCAAACACTGGGGACTAGACAACACTGACAATTTTGACCAAATACAAACAAATATTTGATTGAAATTAATTTCCAAACAGCTCATGCTCCAACTTTTCCAACAGCTCTTTCTTACGGTCATCGAGATGCTCTTCAGAACTTAACTTTAGATACATTTTCATTTTCTTAGCTTCAGTCTTTTCTTTCATTAATTTGTTTTTCTCTTGTTTCACCAAGGTTAACTCTTTCAATTGTTCAATCTCTTGCTCCTTTAATTCTTTGAATTCAACCCACTCCTTTTTCACCTCCTCCAAGGCAGCGGTCCTTGCTTTTCTTTCTACCTTTTTTTTAGCTGCCTCCCTACCCATTGGACGAGCACTAGATCCTACAGAGTCCTCGTGAGATCTCTTAGATCCACTACTTTCTGAGCCAATACTTCCTTCTACTTGACTACCATAACGTGGTTGATCACGGAGAGCATGCCATTCTTCCATTAAAGTAAATTGGACATTCTTCCCACATGCATATAATTCCTGGGCTTTTGCCAAAACATCAGTTTCCGACCAACTGCTTCCTTGCAAACGCTTAGCGCATTCATAAGCACCAATCCATTTATTTATTACTTTGCTCATATAATTAAAACGGTTTCGGCATGCAACTAGATCGCGTGGAGAATCAAATGAGCAATACTCATTACAATACTCAGCAATTTTACCCCAACATGTTTCACCTCTCTGGTTTCTCCCAACAACACTGCTTGTTCCAAATTTAATCCACGCACTAATTAACACCAACTTTTGTTCAGTGTTCCATGCTGGTTGCTGGTTTTTCTTGCTCTTAGGAGTTGAATCTTCTGGGTTTGGAGTGACTTCATTTGCACTTGCCATGCCACCAGGAGTTATTTGTGTTGAAAATTCAGGAAATTCAAATGCACCAACACAAGGAAAATTTTTGTTCTCCATTGACATATAACCATTAAACGGGGGTGTTTGAGATGGATATCTCATCATAGATCCATAATATGGATGAAAGTTTGGAACAGAGGATGACTGGTTGAAATTTGGTGTAAAACCAAAATTAGGTATGTTTTGAGGACGTTGGTTGGAAAATTGATTTTGATTTTGATAATTGTTGGGATTTTGGTAGTTAAATGGGTAATTAGATAATTTTGGGTGTTGAAATGGTTATTATTGGCTTTCATTTCACAAAAAACAAGATTAAAACTTCACTTATTTTGCTAATAGAAAGATAATAATAAGATTAAGATAGTGAAAAACTTGGTTTTTTTTTCTGTGTCTAAATCAAATGAACCAAATCTCTATTTATAGAGGAAAAAAAATCATGAATTTTGGTAATTTTTAAAAAAAAAAAAATTAATTTACACCGAAATAATTGAGGTCTAATTTTTAAAATGATAAGAATCCGGACAACCAATCAGCACCGAACACGTGTCCCATGTTATCCACAAAACAGATTCTCTCTCCACCCCCTGCAGCTTCATGCGCTACTGTCCGCGCGTGTGTTGCACGCGCTGTTTCTGGCCAACCGAAGCATGACAAGTGTCCCTCTGGCGTCAGATTAAACTTGTAGAATTCATTCAACCTCTCTTTCATCCACATCATCATTCAACTTCTCTTTCATCCACATCATCATTCAACACACCATTGGAAACTACCCACATGTTGAATCATGCTTTCAACATAGCAATTCAACACCCATTGCAGCTGGTCTAATAAGAAGAAAAAAAATTTGCTAATTTCAAAAGGCGTATAATAGAAAGAAAAAAAAAGTTTTGATTATTTTGTTAAGTATTAGTAACATTTATTATTATCATAAATGTAAAAGTAAAATATATATAATTGGGAGTGATGAAAATAGCATTAACTAAAGTTATATTTAGAGGAAAAAAAAGTAGGCTTAGTAGCAGTTTTCGCCCCCTAACTTTTATGAAGTTGCGATTTTGGCCCCCTAAGGAAAAAAACTACAAAACCGTCCCTTAAGTTTTGCAACTGTAGCAGTTTTGGCCCCCCAAAGCCAATTTTTGGTAAAAAAAAATAACACGTGGCACCTCACTTAGGGTGCCACGTTAGCGTAGACCGAGTCAAAATTGGCCTTGGGGGCCAAAACTCCCGCAGGTGCAAAACTTAGGGGGCGGTTTTGTAGTTTTTTTTTCTTAGGGGGCCAAAATCACAGATTTGAAAAAGTTAGGGGGTTAAAACTGATATTAAGCCAAAAAATTAATATTGCATTGAAAAGTGAAATTGGACCTTTTCATTGTTCCCATATATAATTGATTTTATAGTTGTATAACTCAAATATTTGGTTGTTCTCGTGTATAATTGATTTTACCTTTAGAAATTCTACTTAAAATATAGAAATTGGGGCTTTTGATGTAAGAATTAATTTTAATATTTAAATTTAAGAAAATGTTAACAAATGTCTTTAGGCATTGCTTAACCACCCAAAAATAGTAATTTTATATTGACAATTGTGTAGTCATCCTTTTACATGTATTTAACTTATATTTTCAAGATAATTATTATTTTATTTTTTTATGGATACCTTAGAAAACGTCTTTAGAAGACTTGTTAGCAAGACCCTTAAACTTATTGTTCAATTCCTTATTATTTTTTAAAATCTACCACAAATTAAAAAAAAAAATATTTCAATTATAAAAAATACATTCACAATTTTGTTTATAAGATTAATATATTATTGCGATGAATAATATATTATTTGGTTTTTTTGTTTGTTTTTGTCAAGTAGTTTGGTGGCTAAAATTCACCTTTTTCAAGGTGAATTAGTGGGGTGTCATGCATATAATATATTAACTAAAATGTCTAGTATTTCCGCTATTTCGTTTATAAGAAGAAGAAAAAAATGTTTTTAAAATCTTCTTTAAATTAAAAAACAATATAAATCAAATTAGACTTTCAATCAAAATATTTCGTTATATTACGAGAAAAACTTGGTATTTTCGGTACAAGTGTCAAAATAAAACCGGGAAAGAAAGTAATGATTACATTAAAAGTCTTACAGTAGCCAAAAATACAAAAAGAGTTAGAGCAAATTCTAGTACAGTATAACTCCCAAACAAGCGAAATGATAGTTAAAATTAAAATTGATGTCATTCGTTTTCCCCCACTAAAAAGATTAAAGCTTAATTTTTTTTTGAGAAGATGTTGTAACGAGTCTACCTTTTACTAAAAACCTGAACATTTATTTCATGTCAAATGACCCAGACACATGAAAGGGAAATCAGATGAAGAATTGAGCGGATATTGTTTTTTGAAAACCACCCAAAATTCCAAATTGAAGTAAATGGTTTGACACATGAGCAGGGTGCACCATGATTAAACCAAGCCAGCTAGAAATACCATACCAATTCTTCCCAAAAAAGTTGTAAGATAGAAAAAGACATCGTCCTAAAATTTGCCATAACCACTCACATAAAGCTTCATATTAGGTTGAAGAACTTGTCTTCTGATTAAATTGTCCGTCGTAGCGGTTACGAAGTAGACGCCAATCGAAAAGACTGACCTTCAGGGGGAGCTCCATATTCCAAATAATGTTTGTGTGATTAGTTGAAGAGTTGTTATTCGTCGAAAGCATCTAGTTATAAAGACGTGTAACGTTGCATTTTTTCGAAGCATGTAAATGCCAAAGCCACCTATCAAGTACATTAGCCTGCAAAACAATATTATTTAAAAACTTGTAGCACTCCCTCACCTGCTATTCCTCCTAAGCTAGTAACTTCCGCCTCCACTTCCAAGCTTCACCGTCCTCACCCACCCAAAAGAATACATTTCAGCCAGTGTCACCATTTTATTATCAGCTAGATAAAAAAGACGAGTAAATCTACTCTTCAAAATTGAACCATCAAACAATGGATCCCACCAAAATAAAGTATGAGCACCATCTCCTACCTCACGCCTAAGGTTATCATTAAACCGACGACCAACTTCCAAACCAGCCCCACCTCTAATAATATTCAAATTATTTCACCAAATTGAACCACACCTTTGCCTCAACGATACTCCCTCCTACCTCACCATATCTAGTGCCCAAAACTTTATACCACACACTCTTTGTCTAGACCTTTAACCTCCAACACCATTTTCCAAGTAAAACCAAATAACATCCCCTTATCCTCCTAACCCCCAAGCTACCATTTTTTTTAAACAAATAGTGTCCTAATTAATCCAAGATATTTTCCTAAATTCCTTACTTCATCCCTTACTTCATATATTTAAGTTTAAAGGCATCGTGATAAGTTATCATCTATCATATCATATCACATGGTATTATATCATATCATAGTAGCAATAATTCACAAACAATTGAGCCAAATAGTAATCCATGATATCACCTAGAATAAGTCCTAAATAGAGTTACAAACAGAATGGACTACACACTATTTATCAGCCATAGACCAGATTCAAACAAAATATTGGGATTCTCGTATATTTCAAGAAAAGTTGTTTTGTTTTATGCTATTTGGATTCATTAAGCCTTTACAAATCATTACTCTCAAAATGCAAGTTGCAAAATGAGAGTTAAGAAATATCTAGACCAAAAAGCTATACTTTCATTTCATTTCATTTGTGTTCACTTATCTTTGCTAGACCTACAAATATACCTGTGGCCATGGATAAAGGGATGTCAATTTGGTAAAGTAATGTAGATTACAGCTTCATGGCAAAGTTTTCCATTAAAAAAAAGGTCCATGATAAAGTAAGTGATTAGAGTCTCACATTGAACTAAATTGTGATGTGACTAGAATTGGTGTGATATTGGTATTATGAAGCACCGACATAGATACATACACAAAACACAGACACGTAAGCGTCGAACATAAATTAAGAAAGTGAAGTGATTGATTGTAATCATATGTATCGTGTCGGTATTGGACACCAACACATGTCACTGAACAAGGAAAACCACATAGATAATGGATTCTTTTAAGTAACTTGGGAATAAGTAACCATTTCATTCATTAACTCTTAATCTTATACATCCCATTTTTCAAATCCAAAAACAGAAATATAAAAACACAGAAGGAAAACATTTCCCTGAAAAAGAAATGGATATTAAAAGCAACACATAAATGGGAAGAAGAAAAAAGTTCTTCTAAATTCCAATGCAATGAACTTAGTAAGTTTCAGGTGTGTGTGCAATGAAACTGATGCATTGAACTTGACGAACATTGTCGAATCCGATGATACGGACAAAGGCAGTAGGGTAAGCAGCAACAACTTCATCAAGCTCCTTCAACACTTGAGAAGC
>Ga0228710_1004269_pt1 | contig 22589 bp, 16 predicted proteins | sample MedpolnodulmetaG_FD_177995 | JGI IMG/M metagenome (GOLD analysis project Ga0228710, IMG submission 177995) | Root nodule microbial communities from Medicago polymorpha collected in Santa Monica, California, United States - pink nodules | ecosystem: Host-associated > Plants > Roots > Nodule...
GAAAAGTTACATAAAAACTGGGGGACATAAAACCTGATCTAGTTAAACCATGTGAATAAACCCTAACAGGTAATACATCAATAAGAACAACACATAGTGTATTCAACCCTAATCAATTCTAACAAACGAACACCATTACATATGAAAGGACCAACCGGGCCTATAATTTGGCGAATGAAACGATCGTCAACACGAATTCGGATCACGTACCATCAACTCCCTGCAAAGCAGCAAGCATTAACGACTCTTTCGAGTCCATACAGTCCCATTTCAATCTACGAAACCACAGACAGTTGATAGGGGAGTGGATTTGACCGTCAACACGGAAATTAGCAAAGCCACACACACCAACCATTATTGCGATCATCAGCAAAATAACAACCATTTCTAGCTCAACAACGGTACTGCAACCACCTTCAAAGAAAGTGAACCAGGGACAAACCGTCGTATACGATATGGTTTATGAACCGACAACCAACACATATCAGATTCACGTGCCAACCACCCCTGCAACCAAACAGCAAGCATCATAGCCCTCTCGAGCATCACAATCCACGCCTAACATTTACACAACGTTGAAGGCGAAAGACATTGAACAAAGACTCCCATAAAAGAACCACATACGCTACTGAAACATGAACCAGTCTCACCGTAACATGGCTTCCGACAACAACACACACGCGGCAGCCGCAAGAAGGAAAACGAAACAGATGCAAACTGAAACACCAGATCCAGCAAAGAACAAATCTACATGAACCCAGTCACGGCGGCACAATTTGAACGAATCCAAAACGTCGGCGCTACCTCCGGACCAACACAGGGCGCGCCTAGATCCTGGACTCCCAACAAACCACCGTCGATACAACAGAGAGGCGATGCAGATGGCTTACCCATCATCGCACCACCAACACCACCATCTACATCTTGACGACGGAGATTTGGAAGGAGAGGAGGGCGGCACGTTTCAAACTGTTTACAGAGAGAAGGGTTTCAAACTGTTCAGAGAGGAAAAATTTGATCTCGTGGCATCTTTCACTTTCCAAATACCATCTTGATGAAAAGAAAGTAGAAGAAGAAGAAGAAGAATATATATGTTATCCCAAAAATGTTGTAGCAAAAGAATAAGATATTTAAAATAATTTTTTATAAGCAACTATTATAATAAAAAATTTCATTTAATTTTTCTTTCTTTCTAAATAACTATTTTTAAAAGAGTTATGACAAAGAAACGATACACTTTTTAAACCTAAGTTGTAACAAACACTTATAAAAAATTATTTTTTGAGTCAACTTGATGTATTTTGGCAATTGGTATCAGATTAGAGTAGGGTTCCAACTTATTTGGGCACTACTTTTTTTGATGTCATTTTGCTCTTGGCCTATAAAAAAAAATTGATGTATTTTAAAATAAGTGTTTTTTAGTTCGTATTTATAAAAACAATATTTATGAAAAAAAATTGTGGTGTTCGAGGTTTGAATTTCGGACATTCCATATATTATGCATTTTTCTTACTAACTGAGTTATGCATTGTCCTTGGTGTTGTTTTGTAGTGATGATAGAGGTTGATTGTTTTGGTACAAGATGAATAGAAGGATAACGAGGAATGGATAGATTGTTTTGTACTGGTGTTGTTAACTTTTCCTTCTTGTTTGTGGTGCAGGGAAATGTTTCAAGTAGAGGGGGCAAACAGTCACATTAGAAAGTTGTTTAGATAAGGACCCACTCATGAATTCTGCCAACCGCTCATGTATTGTGCCAAAGAGAAGATCTATCGGTGACAAGGCTTTTGTAAAGCATTCATGAAATTTCCGTCGTGATATATAGCAACGCTCATATATTTTTCTACCATTATCATCAGCACTGCAACACATGCTCGTTTGAAGACATATGCCTTTACTCTTGATGGATCAAATGCATACCTCGCATGGTCTAGTATCTTTTGGATTGCGTGCTTGTGCATCCATTCTCATGCTTCCAATTATATCTGCTCCAACTCTGAAGACTTGAGAATTCTCTGATGTTGTGCAACATAGCTAGAGAGAGGCTCAAGGAGCCTTCATGTAATAATGGAGGAGGGTGGGAAGAGTTCCTGCGACCCAGTAGCATATTACATTATGTTTTGATATTTTCATTTTAAAGGTTTGTATATTATATTGTATTTCGATATTTTCATTTGCATGTTTTATCATTACAAGAAATATTGGATTTTCCTACTAAACTCTTCGAGAAAATTTCCTAGGAGTTTGTTTTCGACGAATTAGCGACGAAATTTTCATAGGAAAGCATACGTCAGTCAAAGAGGGACCCTTATACACAGAAAGGTGGGGTGTGGCAGCTTTTGATTGGCTGCTTTTACCGAGGAATGCTTTCCTAGGAAAACCCTGGCCCCACATGTAGAAAAACGGGTGCATGGAAGCATGAGATTGGCTGCCTTTACCGAGGAATATGTTCCTAGGAAAACTACGGCCCCACATGCAGAAAGACATTGAAAAAAGGGTGTGTGGCAGGTTGTGATTGGTTGACGTTACCGACGAATATTTCGTCGAAAAACTTGGGACCCACAGGTGCACTAGCCGTTTGTTACTGTTGCAGTATCTCTGTGTATAAATATACAACTCTTCACTCACATTTTCTTAACTCTATTTTCTTCCTTACAATTTTCTTCACTCTATTCTCACTCAAATTTTTTTAATATCACTCAAATTTTATTCTCCATCATTTTATTATCACTATTGAAGTTTCTAACACATGTTATTATTGTTATTTTTTTATAATTGATTTCAATTTTACATGTGTTTGAATTTATAAATATTTAATGTAGTTATATATTAAAATAAGTTTTTTTTTTATAGTTTTTTTGGTTCCGATCCATTTTGAGGTTGGTGTTGTTGTTCGTTGTCGTTGATTTTGCTGCCTCCGCTTAGTTCGTCGACTTATTATTTGAGTTTGGTTTATTTCTAACTTAGTTTAAATAATTGCTACAATGGTATATATTAGTAATAAATAAAAAATTTAGCGGGATTTTTCTAAAAAAAATGTTTGTCGGATTAACTTCTTTAAAAAAATATTTAGTGGGATTAAATTAAATTTCAACTTTGTGGATCCTCGGTAATTTAATCGTCGGAAAACATGCACTGCATAACTAGTTTCCTCGGTAATTTCTCGAAAATCAGTGTTTTCCGACGAAATAGGTGTGTTTTCCGAAGAATATTTCCCTAGGAAATCAAGTGTTTTCTCGTAGTGTATAGATTTATCATATTTTGTGTTAAAATGTAAAAATACACGTATATCTATATGTAGAGAAAGTGAATATTCTTGTAAATACTAATTCAATTCTATAATATGAATGTGTTATATTACGTATTTTACACGTTTGAATTATAGAATCTCATGTATGAATATATATATATATATATATATATATATATATATATATATATATATATATAAATTGAGTGTCTTCAAAACAATGTGAATTTGTGTGTTTACTTTAGTTCGGATTCAATAACCCAAACATACAAAATACATAAATTAACATATTTGGATTTTAGAATTTCCAAAAGCATGCTCAAAATTCTAGAATTCCAACGATAAAATTGAAAAATAAAAAGATGGGTAGGAGGCCTAGAGGAAGAAAAAAAAAAGTTTAATTTATATACAATGTTAGTATAAAAAAGTTTTTACACATACTTCTAATTATATGTTGCCATATCAATTAATAAGGTATGAGAAATCATATATTTTTAACTCATTGTATAAGTGTCTTCTTTAAAATAAAATAAAAACTCATTGTATAAGTGTCTAAATCACTTGTAATAATTCACACAAGGGAGACAAGACTATTCGTTCCCCAGGCCAAAATCACTTTACATATTTTGCTCATTCTCAACTGAAATTCTAAAATTATCTCTGTGTGAGTTAACTCATGCTAGTGTTAAATCTGCGTGACTTAACTCACGTTGCGTGCTGTTTTAAAGGCAGGCAGAACCTCATTTCCTTATTTTCCATCTAAAATATCCAAAATCTCTATCAACTCACCCAAATTCAAAATTCCTTCAAGTTCAAATCAAACAACAATCCAATAACAAGTAAGTTTTCACAATCAAACACCATTAACCTTTTTATGTTTATATGTTAGATTTTTCCTCTTAAATTAGATTTTTTTAGTTTTAGGGTTTTGTTTAGATTTTGATTTTGTTTTGCAAGAAATGATACAATGTTACTTGTAAATGACTTATATTGCTTAATTGTTTAGATGTTTGCATGTTTATATTGTAGTTATGAGTTTTAGAATTTATGTATAATTTGCACTCCAAGTGTTTGATGAAATGTTTGAATGAGTTTTTCATTGATTGTTTAATTTTTTATGGTATAGATTTGAAACAATGACCGATTTGTTCAGTGTTGCATACGCTTCAACGGTGAAAATCCTCAGATGTTCAAGGTTCGGTACATTAATTTCACGTTAAAAGGTCTCAAGGATCAACTGGATGAAATCAACCAAGGACTCAACCCCGGAGACACAAGGAGGGTGGAAACATTTGGTATGAATGTCCAATGTTGGACGACAGGAGAATAACATTCAGTCGGCTAGAATTAACGAACGACGACGACGTGAGGAGCATGTTCTCAATTTTTTGGCAGCACAATATGTTCCCGTGGATCGATATGTTTGTCATGTTGCTGAGATCACCTGAAAATATTCTCAACAGTTTGATTCCACCAGAAGATCATGATTAGGTAGCATCGTTATTATGTATTACCTTTATTTTGTTGGAATTTAGTTTAATTCTTGTTAGTTTTCTGAAGATGTTGGTATTGAAATGTCTTATATTGAGTGTAGTGATTTGCAAGCCCCTTCGAAAAGTCAAAAGATTCAGAGAACACAACATGTATTCAGCAAAATCAGCTATATAGGTTGTCACATCTAATTCCTTCGTATATGATGAGTGTCACAGAAGGAAATGCACCTCTAAGAGGTTCCTTTGAGTTTGATCGTGCTCCTCTATCAATTGAAACTTGTTAGTTGGCAGGGCAGTAAGATTAAACTCAAAGAAACCTCTTGGAATGCATTCCTTTATGTGATGACGGGAATGCACCTCTAAGAGGTTTCTTTGAATTGGATCATGCTCCTCTGTCAATTGAAACTTGTCAGTTAGCAGGGAAGTAAGATTCAATTCAAAGCAACCTCTTGGAATGCATTCCTTTATGTGATGACTCATCTTATATGAGGGAATTCGATGTGATAACCTATAAAGTTCATTTTGTAGAATACATGTGTTGTGTTCTCTTAATTCTTTTGAGTTTTCACAAGGCGCTGCAAATTACTACGTTAAGTATACGACACTTCAATTCCGACATTTTCGGCAAACTTTCAAGAATTAAATTTAAATCCAACATCCTGGTGATACCACATATATTTAGGGAGAATGTAATGTAATGTAGACGAAATTAAAACTAAATAAAATTGTGTATTTTTTTAATTGATTTTGTGTAATTGTGTCACTTTATTCGAATCTATTTATTCAATACGCAACTTTTATTTCACTTGAATTCATTCGAATTTATTTATTTAATACGCAATTTTTATTCAACTTGACTTTATTCGAATTTATTTATTTAATACACAAATTTTATTCGAATTCACGCTGGGTTTAATTAGTCTTTATTCTAATTTATTTATTTAATACGCAACTTTTATTCGAATTTGCTTTATTCGAACTTATTTATTCGATATGCAATCATAAAATAAATGCAAATATAAACAAAAATAAAGGAACAAAAATAATAGACATAAAATCTCATTTTATTAATATAATTGATACATTTACAATAGGGAAGGGGGATTGGGGTAAAACTAAATCTTGGGTAAAAAGAAAACCATAAGAAAACCAACCTTCTTGGGGTAAAACTAAATATACTTCTTTTTACCCCAAGAAGGTTGGTCACCAATCATCTTGGCAAGGTATGTTTCTTGTCTTAAGTTCAAAGCAACCTCTTGAAATTTTCAAAGATGCATCTTTATATGAAAGACCAAAGATGAAAAAACACTTTGTAGTTGTAGAAGGAAGAGGTGGAGAGAGTGAGAAGGAGAGAATGTGAGAAATGGTGAAGGTTGGAAGGGTATTTTTAGGGGGTTGGAAGGGTATTTATAGGGGGTTGTAAAATATAGGTTTTAATTACACTTAATGCAGTGAAAAAAAGTGTAAAACCTTGTAAAAAAACGTGTGAAATCCATTAAAAAACCTTGAGCACCGTCCAAAAAAACGTGTTCTTTATTCATAACCACTGGCCAACTTGCGTAAGTTAACTTATGCCACCGGCCAAAGGTGCGTGAGTTAAGTCACGCTACCGTCCAAAGATGCGTGAGTTAACTCACACAACATGAGCTAACTCACGTAGGGGTATTATAGTCTTTTAAGTTGGGAATGAGTATTTTTGGTTGGGTAAAGAGCAGAATTCTTGTCGGTTTTGTCCTTCTATCGATAACCATAATCCATATATTTTTTACTATTACTTTTCTCACCCTATACTTTACTAGTGCGTCTTGTAAATTTTCCAAAAATGCCCTTGAGGTTTTCGGATTTTAAAATCCAAAATTATTTTCCACTGATTCGGATTTTATAATTTGAAATATGCTTATGTATAATTAACAATTAGAATCTCTTCTATTTCAAAATTTTTGAATTTTGCTTTTAAAGACAACAAAAAACAAAGTAAAAAATGTTAAAAACATGTCAAATAAAATCATAAAAATATGAAAAATACTAACAAAATTAAAATATCATAAAACTTGTCAACACACTCTCTTTTAACCAATCAAAGAGAGTGTGTTGAAAAGTGTGTGTTAAATGTGTGTTGCTAGCATTTCTCTCATTTGAATTGCCTAGAATTCTAAATTCTTTATATGATGGTGGTGATTAAAAATTGTATTGGAGGATGGTTTTGTGAGGTTTTGAAGGATTTATATGAATTCTTTAAATTTAATCTATTTTGTTATAATATCCTTAAAATTTTAAAAAAAAAAATATTAATCATAAACATTAATTTAGCATTTTCTACCACTATATTTTTTTCAAAAGGACAAAACTTAGGTACAATTCCTTAGGTGTTTTTCGTATGGTTCTTAACTAAAAATACAATTTTTTTGGAGATAACAAACTTTGAGAGAATTATGGATTTAAGGAAATTATGGTGAATTTAGTTAACAACCATACGAAAAGCACCTTAAGGAATTGTACCTAAGTTTTTTCCTTTTCAAAAAATGTGAATTTATGCATTTTCCCCCATATTTCCCATCCCCAAAAATCCTCTCTTTCACTCCCCAACAAAGCCTAAGTCATGAAGTCATGACACATGACTCATAAATCCGATAAATAAATTTATCAAAGAACTATTCTAGATTCTAATGATTGCTTTTATGACTCTTATTATCGGCAGATCCCCATTCATACTACTCTTCTTTTTATCAAAGAGGAATGCTAACAACACTCATTTTTGACACTCTATCTATCACTCACTCATTTACTTGATGAAATCATTGTATGTCTCACTACTTTGTGTGAGTTCTATTTCCAAAGTATAGATCCACATGATTTTGAGTTGTCTTTTTCGCTTCTAACTATACCCTTTAACAAATTTGCATATAAGAATGTTATATTGTTGGTGTCACTCAACAATATAGAATTTTAAATTATATTTGATATATTGTTGGTGTCATTGATAAAGATAAGTATAGTTTGTTACAATATGAAAGTGCAAAATATTTATACCTACACTTTTAATCTTTTTCTTTTTTGAAGAAATACACACACTTTTAATCAAAATCAAAATTTCATTTTTTAAAAGGAAAAAAGAAATTTCATAAAATTATTGTTCATAATTTATATGCATTAGTGTAATAAAAAGAATGAATAAACTGACACAATGACCGCTGAACGCAAGTTTAAAGTAAAATATATTGTGAATCCACATGTCACTAATTTTTCATATGGGCCTTAAAAAACAAAAAATAAGTAATTGCTAAGGTGATCGAGTTTTTTTTTCTTTTTAATGAAAAATGTTAACATATCAATTGCTATGTTAGTTTTACTCTTTGTCAAAACTTAAATCCTGGACATCTAACTTATTAATCATTAGTTTAAATCAGTTAAACTATCTGACCTACGCATGGGTGTGGCTAATGGCTAATCCTATGTGTTCTTAAGTCAATTTTAAACTTTTGTACATTTGTTTTTGTTGAAGGGATTTGACTTTTGTACATAAAATTGATTCGTAAAATGAGTTTACGACGTGGATAAATAAATACGAGGGGGGAAATAGCAATAACAATAACAGTCATTAGCTTCTTTCAAAACAAAAAAATAACAGCCATTGGCTAGAAATTGGAATCGTGGCCTTTCCTTGATCACCTAGTTTCCCACATGTGTTCAAGTTGAATGGTTCAAAAATGTCATTTTACGATAAAAGAGCTTAGGCTTTTACAAATCAAGATTTCTTTTTTAATGATGAATATTAGTAGTGAATTGTTAGATTAATATTTATTCACTCTTTCGATTTGCTACTCTCTATAACCTTTACTCCCTCCGTCCCATAATAACTGAGTCATTGCAAAAAAAAAGTGTTCCAAAATAACTGAGTCATTTCACTTTTTAATACAATATTAATTACTTTTTTTCCTTTATAACTCTAATCAATACCACTTTCATCATTTCCAATTCAATATATTCCACTTTACATTTATGATAGTGGAGAATACACCAATACTTAACAAGTGCACTTAAAACTATTTTTCTCTCTCCTTCATTTATACATTTTTCTTAATACGTGTGAAATGAGTTTTTGACTCAGTTAATCCGGGACAGAGGGAGTAATATTTATTAGTTGAGCTAGCCAACCACCTTTTACAAAGTAAGAATAACCATGAATTTGGAAAAAATGCGCACAAATGACACAACTGAACTTCTACTCCGATCGTTTCTTTAAAGATCACACCTATTCATATAGATAAATCTAGAACAACAACGTTTTTTCTGTTTGAATTCTAAAGATCATGGACGTAGAAAATGAAAATTTATGACACAATCATGGAAACCTTATTAACACGACATTCAAAAATTTAAACTACGCTCAATTCCATGTTTCATAAATGCGTAGGAGTTATCCATCAATCCATGATGTATATGCCTATGGAGTACAATGCAGTACTCTTAGAAATCGTGGTTGAACCTAACACAACCCCACAAAACCAGTTTGTCAGGTGAGGATTGCCCCCACTTATAAACACATTGTCAGACCATCTTCTATCCGATGTGGGGTTCTTAACACACCCCCTCATGACCAACACAATTGAGCTTGGTTCGTGGACATCAATGGTGGGTGACCCAATAGCGGAAACCTGATAGTAGGTGGCCCAATGGATCTTGGAGAGGCTCTGATACCATCTTAGAAAGATTACTGCTCTCCACCCAACACAAATCACTCGTACCCTGCAGCCTTGTCCGAAACACCCATGTGTTAGTTAACTAACGCCAGTGTAAAACTATGTGTTAGTTAACTAACGCTGCGTGACTTAAGTCACACAAGTGTAAATCATTGCGTGAGTTAACCCACCCACATTGTTAACACATGCGTGAGTTAACTCACGCCCAGTCTTTGCATAAAACTAGAAGAGGCAGAAACCTCTATTTTTCCTAATTTTTTCAATCTTTTTTCATACATTCATTCAAGCATACATTTTCCATCATTTATTCAAGCATTCATTCAATCAAGCATTAACTCATAAGTATATTACGAAAAAAATAGAGAAAAAAAAACGAAATAAAATAACGAATAATGTCATAAAAACGCTAAAAAGCGCAAGTGTAATATGTTTACAACCAAATCCAACAAAATGTCATAAAAAAAAACTACACAAGTCATACTGGTCCATCCCGTGGACTCCTCCTCCGCGGAGCCGGCATCTGCTCCAGCATGCTCCACTCAGACTGCATGCCCTGCATCAAGCGCATAACCTCCTCTGGATTACGAAATACATCAGGATGCCCCATTGCACCGTCCACTCTGGCCCTGATGTTGTTGATGATCTGGTATGGGTCGGGAGGATGCCTGACCCACTACTGCTCAACAATAACCTCCTCGTAAGGAGGGACAGGACGAGGAGGGGCATTAGCTGCGTAGTTAGGAATGGCTGCATGGGGGTTCACAATAGGATGCGATACTCTAACAAACCATCTCATGTACCCCCTAGTATGAGCCCACGGATGGTTATCCGAAACCGGATGACCCATCTGCAGATGGCTGAGGACATGTAGAGCAAACTCCGTGAAGGCCTGGGCCACGTCATCTGCCGCAAGAGCCTCAATGTCTGTAGGAGGCCTGGGCCGTGTCTGGACATACCCGTACTGCCTAAGAACCCGCTCTGGCAAGTAACGGACCATCCTGTCGCTGCCGGCCATGATCCATTCGGAGTACCAGCATATGTTCTAAAAGGGCGTGATGTGTCGTCGTCTCTTGTATGGCCTCCAGGTGACATGAGAATGGTCCAACGAATCAATGGCAGCTCGGTAGTGTCCAAGATTAGAAAAGCCCCTGGGAGGTTTCCATTGACTCACAAGCGGGGCAACAGTAAGGTCGTAGGCATCATCATCAATCCTCGGAATGATGTTTGTGAAGTGTGCCAAAGTCCATCCTTGCAAACACAAAGAAATAAATTTATATCAGCATAAGTATTATACAAACAACTATACATTTACAATCCAATAAGTAAAAAAGAAGAAAAATAAATATTACCACAAGCAAGGTCATGTAACCACCACAGGAGGTCACAGATGAGTCGGAGGTAAGAGATAGCTGCTCATATAAGAAATCAAGTCCCATCCCACCCCATGATCAGTTATCCAACACGTCCATATCTTGCAATGCAAGCAGCCACAACAGATTAATGTTTTTGCTGTTCTTGCCGAAAAAAATGGTCCAGCCAAGCAAGAGAAACAAAAACGCCTTAATGCAGGCCAGCCTAACTTGAGCTCGCTCGTCTTGCTCCTCCTGTGTGTCAGGCTCAAGTAGCTGATTACACCTATTCAAGAGCTCTTCGTAGCGCCTCTTCAGTACACCAAAACTGACGTGAGCAACACCCTGTTTTGTCATCTCCTTAGCGGCAGCCTCCGCTGTAAAAAGTAGTTCCACCTGCATCGTCTCTAGCCCCTCCTCACATGTTAACTCTCTATTAGGAAGGAGCCTCTCAGTGATGGGGATGCCTAGGAGACACGCTACATCATCTATTGTGATGGCCATCTCCCCAACACGTAGATGGAAGTTGCTGGTCTCCTCATGCCATCTCTCTGACATCGCACAAACGAACCCGTGAGAGATGTTCTCGTACCCACTAGTCAGGAGGGGAGTAAGACCGGACATATTCACTTCATCCCAAAACCATTGGTTTTGTGCACACGGCTGAGGGATTGTCAGGTTTTTAAGGTTCAGCTTCTTCCTGTGTGAGATACCTTTCACTCTATGTTTTTTTCGAAATTGAAATACAAAAACAAAAACAACACCGTTAAATAAATAATAAGTAAAATAAACATTAAATATATTCTAACATAAATTTTAATTCTAACATTAAATAAGTAAAATAATAATTAGAATAAGTTGTATAAATAGTAAAAGAAGTAAAATAAACATTAAAATATACTTACATCAGCACCGACCCATATCCTGCATGCCACATGTCCACCAAAGCGAGGTAAAAGCGTGAGGTCAGAAGGCCCCCCTGCATAGCCGTCTGGTCCGGCCTCATACACCACCCTCGGCACCCCCTGAAAACGACCCTCACCATCATGCTGCTGAGGCTGCTCAATATCATCCTGCTGCTGAGGCTCCTCAATATGAGGCTGCTCCTGCTCAATATGAGGCTGTTCATGATGATCCTCATACTGATGCTGCTGATACGCATCAAACTGATACTGGTGAGGCTGAAGCTCCTCAAAATGATACGCCTGATCTTGCACCTGCTCATACACCTCATAATCCTGTTGATATTGTGTCAGGTCCACCGTCTGGGATGGACCCGTCTGTGACGTTGATCCCCCAGCAGCATCAACTCTACCAAGTCTTGTTCCCCCACCTCTCCCTCGACCAACCATAGGAGGGCGTAATGCTTGTTTCTCCCTCCGTAAACTACCTTTAGGGGCAGGCCTCCCTGCCCTAAATCTGTCACTCCTATCCTGAGGCGGCTCAGGCGGTCTCTAAGACGTATTCCTCCGAGACATATCTGCACAACATTTCCAACAATTGAACAACAACAACACTTATAATCAACAACAACAATTCAATCCGTAAACTACAATTCAATTTGTAAACTACCACATTGTCCTGAAACTAACTATAATCAACATTAACAAACATATTTCTAACTAATTTCATCATTAACAATCCAAAAAACAAAAAAAAATATCATTGAGACATTTTATCAAACACATAGAGTGCAATTTTCAAACAAGTAAGAAATCTAACAATTTCTAAACCAAAAACTACCACATTGTACTCTAAACAACATATAAAATACAATTCCTGACTTAATTCATCTTTAACAATCATCAAAACTAACATGTAAGTCAAATTTCTAAAAACCTAAAAATATCTAATTTCTTCAAAAAATCACAAAATTTGAACAAAAATTAAGCAATGATGTAGAATAAGCAACACATACTTGTTCAATTGCGTGATTTGATGATGATTTGCTTGAGTTTGGTGAAATTCGCACTTGGAGGGGGAAAAATTGTAGTTGAGAAGTTTGAAAATATGGGAGTTTTGGTTCTGTTTTGCTGTATAAACACTTAAGTCACACTGCGTGACTTAACTATCATGTCGTGACTTTAGTGGCGCAACATCATAATGTGCGTTAGTTAAGTCACGCAGCGTGACTTAACTAACGCAGCGTGACGTAACTAACATATGGGCATTATTGTCCAATCAGCTGCGTGGGAGCGAAACGTGCATGGCGAAGAGCAGTAATCTCTTAGAAATCGTGGTTGAGCCTACCACAACCCCACAAAACCGGCTTGTGAGGTGAAAATTGCCCCCACTTATAAACACATTGTCAGACCATCTCCTATCTGATGTGAGACTCTTAACAAGTATTACCACATTCTAGCCAAAGTCTTACACGTCATGCAACGACTTCTCTAACATTTCTAACTAGCTAGCTCTTTCCACAATTAGAAGTTTTCTTTTAGAAACTATACGTCATGGTAGCTTATTATTTCACAAGTTAATTACTTTGTTTTGCTTTGTGTAGAATATAATATAATGAATTGGCAATGATGTATAAGAATGTTAATAAAAAAAGTGTCATAAGTGAATTCTTTAAAGAATTTTGAAAAGAAATTTATTTTAGGAATACAAGTCAAATTTGGTCATGTGAGTTATAATCATATAATATTGGAATCAAATCCTTTTAGACCATAGTGCAGTAATTCGAGAATATATTTTATAAAGTCAACCATCATAGTTGAAACAGCGGAAAGAAATATACTTCTACTATGTAATAAATCAATAACAACTAGGAGAGGTACCTATATTTATTGTTCGACACGCTTCAAATATGATGATTACTTCATGCGAAAGAAACCTATAAAAACAAAATAAAAACCCTAGAGTCACAAATTGTCACAACTATGAATTTTAATAATACGATAAATATTATACGACTCTTTTCAAATTAGGATTCAAAATTTATAGAAGTTTAACTCAAGGCATCTTGTAGTGTGATCAAATGGAATATCAGTCCCAACTCCCAACATTTCACCGTGTGATGAATTTAACAAGTACACAAAAGTTTACGACTAAAGTGGAATCCCAGAATCTAAACATAAGTAGGCCATGCAATTAATGCTCATACCAAAATGACATCAATTGAAGCCATCCATTACAAGTAAGCATGACCACATCTTTTCAATAAGAAAATATTGGACCACATGCAAATGCAAGGTAGCCCTTTTTTCAGAGTCAATGTATGTAAAATAAAAAATAATTGAAAATACCCAAAATTGAGACATAAAAACAAACAACTTGATCAAGTTCAAGATTACAACACCACTGTCCATACATTTTCACACGTATATGCTACAACTGAACACATAAAATAAAAGTTTATATAAAAAAAACAAATGATGAACGCATAAAAGCCTTACAATCACATTCTTTTTCTTTCTATATATCTTTGAGAACCATCGAGATTAAAAAAAAAGTGCAGCTTCTGAAAAAGACTTTACAAAGTTTCATAACTCATTCTTTTCTCCCTCACTTTTTTATAGTGTCCACTAAAAAACTCTTCATTTCAAGAACAATTTCCTAGAGATGTCTAGTGTTGTTGTTAGGGTGAATTGTGATGCAAAATCATTGGTGGGTATTTCTAGAATTGGAAGAAGAGAAAGGAGTGTAAGAGTGTGTTCTAAGATAAGGTTTGGAAGTGGGGGTGCAGTGGTAGCAGAACCTTCAAGAAGTTCAGAGGAGAGAGTGTATGAAGTAGTTTTGAAGCAAGCAGGTTTGGTGAGAGAAGAGAAGAGGGGTGCAAATATAGAATTTGATTTTGAGAAAACAATTGAAGGTGATTTTAGCAATGGAGATTTATTGAATTCTGCTTATGATCGGTGTGGTGAAGTTTGTGCTGAATATGCCAAGACTTTTTACCTAGGTATATTTCTTTCTTTCTCATTCATTCTCATTTCTCTATGCCTCAATATTCACTTGAATTTAATCCATTTTTGGTAAGTTTCATTGTGTGCTTCATATCAGCCACACATGCAAGAATGAAGAATCATTATCTTATTTCTATTTTTCTTTACATGTTGTTTTAAAAAGTAATATTGCTGTTACAAAGACATAACTAAAATATTCTTGTGAGCTTAACTCAATTAATAAGTACAATACATAATATATATAAAGTCGAGGTTGGAACACAAAAATAAATTACATCACTTAGTGTCCCCATTGAAAATATTCTATAATGAATTAGATGACAGAGGGAATTCTTTTAACTCATTTTGTACCATCATCTTTTTCTATCAACTATTCAGCCAGATAGAAGTTTTATTTTCAATATATTTCTTTAACCAATACTTAAAATTTCCTCCATTAAACACAACAAAATAATTTAAAAAATCACCAATTACTAATATATATTTAATACCTGCCTGCACTTTTATATAATTTATATAATCAAATCATTTTTGAAGTTATTTCAATTAAGTTAGGCAATCACCAATTGACATAAAACTTCAATAATATTGCAAGCAATTAAGTGGTTTGGTTAGATCGTTAGTATATTTTTTTGGATGGATTTGGGTTTAGAATTGTCTAATGATAAGTACTATATTTGTTGTTGATTTGACTCATCTTTCAATTGTACAATTTAGGTACACAATTGATGACACAAGAACGCCGAAAAGCCATATGGGCAATCTATGGTACGTACGTAGATTAGATTAACATTCCAAATTATGATATCATCAACAACAACAAAAATGTTACATTCTAATAAGTCCACTTTATTTGTTTGTTTGGAATTGACAATTTCATTGTGCATTGCAGTGTGGTGTAGAAGAACTGATGAACTAGTAGATGGCCCAAATGCTTCACACATAACACCAGCAGCCTTGGACAGATGGGAGCAACGGTTAACTGATGTTTTTGAATGTCGACCCTATGATATGTTTGATGCTGCTCTCTCACACACTGTCTCAAAGTACCCTGTTGATATTCAGGTACTTCACATCACATGCCCAAAATTTAAATCTCAAACTTAACAATATCGACATTGTCTGTTGAGTCAGGCCTTACAGACCACACAATTGTCTTACTTTTAATAATTTACAGATAAAGGACAAAATTGGAAAACAAAGCATAAAAGAAGAAAACCTGAACATTATTTTTATGTGCCAACTAAAATTGATGTTATTGACATTGGTATGTTTATTTGAAATAGCCATTCAAGGACATGATAGAAGGGATGAGGATGGATTTGAGAAAGTCAAGATACAACAATTTTGATGAGCTCTATCTTTATTGTTACTATGTTGCTGGGACAGTAGGTCTTATGAGTGTTCCTGTAATGGGGATAGCACCTGAGTCCAAGGCTTCAACAGAGAGCATTTATAATGCTGCTTTGGCACTAGGCATTGCAAATCAACTCACCAATATACTCAGAGATGTTGGAGAAGAGTAAGTTCTTTGAACTCATAAATATCATATAATTGAACCAAAAATTATATACTATTTCAACGATTCTCACTTTCATTTCTTTCTAACCCACCGAAACTAGGGTCTTATACCGCCATAGACGCTTTAATGTATGTCGACAACTTACCTCTTTTGGGCTCCTTATGAGACTAATCTTCGAGTCGACTGCGAGACATCGATTTCTACCTCTTTTTTTATACGAGGTTGAACTGCCTCTCAAATGGACTTTAGAAATTGAAATTAAATTCCTTTCTTAAAAAAGAGTGTTACCAACTCCCCGAACATCATGTTGGCTTCTTAATACCTTCTAACTCCTTCTCGCTCTTCTTCCTCGAAAAAAAAAAACCTCTTTCTCGCTCTTTGATTTTTTTTATTAATAGAAATAAATAACAATAGTTAAATAAAAAAATTCATACTCAAACTATTTGAAATTTTTTAAATAAGTCTTTTTGCATTTTTTATAATTAAATCAATGAATTTGTCAATACATTAGAATTTTCCCATGGCTTTAATTAGGTCCATAATCTTTTAAATTATTTGTAATCAATGATTATCGACAAGTTCAAATATCTAATTACAAACTTTTTTTAGTCTAATTAGAATTCTCAAATAGTTCAACATGTAGTAAACTTTTTTTAGTCTAATTTCAATTGTGCATTATTCTAATTGCTTCTTCTTGTTGATTATGATAGTGCTAGAAGAGGAAGAGTGTATCTCCCTCAAGATGAGCTAGCACAAGCTGGCCTATCAGATGAAGACATTATGCGTGGAAAAGTAACAGACAAATGGAGAAATTTCATGAAGGGACAAATAAAAAGGGCAAGAATGTTCTTTGATGAAGCAGAAAAGGGTGTCTCAGAGCTCAGTTCTGCTAGTAGATGGCCAGTATGGGCAGCATTGTTGTTATATAGGCAGATATTAGATTCTATTGAAGCCAATGATTATAATAACTTCACAAAAAGGGCTTATGTTGGCAAAGTCAATAAGCTATTATCACTACCAGCTGCTTATGGAACTGCACTTTTAGGTCCTAAAAAGTTAACCAAATTGTTTATGAGATGATGCCTATTTTAATAATGTGTCTATGATCAGCAAGTGCTACTTTTTTGTTTGAAAATATAGATTTAAGATATAAAGTTATGATGTCTATACTTCTTTTTTTGAGTTATGATTACATACATCTCAAGTAACCAACATGTATTGAAGAGTAACACATTCATGAATCATTACATGAAGTAGGTTTTTCCTTTGGTACTCCTTCCCCTACATTCATGAAGTAGGGTTTTTTTCCGTCTTAATCCTCTGATTAAGTGAAAAGAGACTCTGATAGTCTAAAATTCGATGAAAAAGTAAGTAAAAGTTAATCAATAATTCTTTCCGTCAAAGTTTGAATTGGATGACAAGATGGATTCAGATCATCTACAATAGTACACCATACTGTACAATCGTTAGATAAAAAAATAATTATTTTGGATTCAGATTTAACTGTCCTATACAGTCCAACATGTGTATGGTTGTGTGTGTACGTGGGATTTTGTTTGTTATGTTACTTTTCTTTGTAGATAGAGATGTGTGAAATGTGAATGTGAGTGTGCCCCACTCCTGTTCTTGGACTCCTTGATAATACTTTATTTTCTGTCCCTTTCTAATGGCAGCACACAATCAGCTGTTGCATGTTGGTAATTAAAAAACCTTCCAGTAAGGCAGGTGGATCCAACTTGTTCTATGGATAACAAATCTTACACAATATTTTATGAGTTTTTATATAGACTATTAGACAAATTATTCTGCATGATTCAGTTAATCTACCAAATTAAAAAACTTTAGCATTTTTTTCCCTTTTTCTAAGTAATGGAGATTAGTCAGCAATCAGCTGACCTCACAAACAAACACTTTTTTAACTTTTTGTTAAGAATCTTCATGGAAATTATTAGTATTATTAACAGCCAAACAAGGCCTAGTGACTATCCTGGTTATTGCAATGAAGTTTCTATAGCTCACTGGGAGAAATTACAGGCAAATTCTTGGTTGTTTCCATTTGCAACTAAAATTGTGAGACATAGTTTCTAGGTAATCAAGTTCCTTAATTATATTACATGATTATAAGCAAGTACATTGACTTAGTAAAAATATGACATGTGCATTTGTAAAACAACTAAAGCAACATAGCACCTTATTGGCAAAACATGCTACTGTTGCTACTTGCAAGTTACAACACTACATCAAAAGGCCAAAACTTATATAGAAACTAATCTTGAACAACATGGACTTCATTTTCTCCTCACTTTGTGGTTAAGACTTTCCCTACGGGTTGACGATGATGTAGACGACAATGCAGATGAAAAACCTGATTGGTTATTTTCAGCCATATCCTTGTCAAATGCCTTCTGCACCTCATCTTTAAGTTCCATGAACCGCGCTTTCTTCGTTCTCTGCTCTTCTTCTGTCCCCTTCTCTAGGACAAAAACATCCAGTATATCGTCGTCCAGATACTTATCAAGCACCTCAGAACAATTCGGAAAAAAGCGCCTGCCATTCTCAACTGCACACAATTTAATTGGAGGATTTTAATCAAGATTATGCATAAACTATTATAATTAAGATAATGAAAAATGCTTTTGACCATACCTGTTTTTACAAGGGATTGTAATCTTAATTGGAGTTTTCTTGTTCTAACAGAAGGAGTTTCATTTAGATCTACTTCTTTTATATTGCCCTTCAAAGCTGTTGAACTTGCATAGCGTGGTGTTGAATCTGCTCCAGCATTCTCTATGGCTACCCTAGCCTCAGCAGGAAAGAACAGCCTAGCAAATGCAACTGCAACATATGAAGAATGTTATTTTCTTGTCCATAATAAGCTTCCAAATTCAAAAGTTTCATGCAAATATTTTGGCAAGGTTCTTATGCATGGACTGGATATTCCTAAAGTATAATAGCAACTAACTGTGTGTTTGATTATGCGGTGACAAAAATTTAATATTTAATGAATTGGTTCTGGCAAAAATTGAGTCAAATGTAAAGTGATTAAATTTTCAATAAATTTATGTAAAAGTGAATTGAATATTAAATTCGATGCTAAAAATCAATTGAAGAGAGAAACAAATCAAAATCAATTTTACACCTCTAGAATCAATTCTACAGGAATGAATACAATTGAAAGAAAGTGAACAAGACAAGTACCTCTATTTTCAAGGTAATCCAGTCTCATGTGTAAATCATCAGCAGTTAATTGTGACAAAACTTCCATGTTCACTGACATAGAACTTCTTCTCATCTCTCTCTCAAGTACATCAACACAAAGCCTATCCTTGTGAGACTCCTTGCCGTGCACCGTTTTTTCATGATAATCCTTTCGCCTCGTCAATCTCTGACAAATTGAAAGAGCAGTTTGTCCATCAAGAGTGGTTTCTGATGCACAAGCTCCGTTTTTCAATAGTGCAACCAAAATGGATGGATCCTTTCGTCTTGCGGCAACATGAAGAACCGTGTATCCACGAGGATTCTTAAGGAGAATATCAGCCAATCCAAGAGTAAGAACTTCTTGAACAACCTTGGAATCACAATATGCACAAGCATAGTGTAGTGCATAGGCATCATCAAGAGTCACACTAGATTCCACTAAAAGAAGATTCAGTAACTCGACGTCGTCAGAGTCCAATGCCTTAAGGATTTTCCTGATGCTCTTATCATTCACAGTCACAGGTTCCACTTCCATTGCATCCGGTGTTGATTCCGGCAGAGATTGGACTCGGAGGGATTTGATTTCGGTTACAACTTCATGAGGAAGTTCTCTTTCCAAATATACGATGTCCATGTCAGACCTTGCTACTCTCTGAATGCAATGAGAGAGAAGCTGGTCTTGTTTGCAGTGATGTGCAGCCATTAGAATTGGAATGACATCTTCGACAAGAGCCTTGTCAACAAAATTTAGGAGAAACCTCTGCATCAGTAAAGAGATATTTACATTAGATCAGTTCAAAAAAGACTCAAGTTTTTCTTTTTCTTCTGGCCTATTCCATATAGAACAAAGGAAAAGAAAGAGATTTCTTTTAAAAATTATAGTATCAAGTCTTGATAAATACACCAAAACACAGGAAAAACTGATTTGGTTGCCTGCAGTCACAATCTCATGCATTCACGCAGTCAGCACATCAGTACGAGTGGATTGAAATCATACAATCCAGAGATTTCAATACAGATTTTGATTCTTGATTTTATTTTAAATCTAAAGTGGCCAAGCTGTGTGAATGTGTGGAATTGCTGAGTGTAGGCAATTCAAATCCAAAAATAGGATCTTTCCCCAAAAGCCTGGCCTACTACACTACTAAAATCATTAGAGGGAATTTGTACTAAAGTAGGCCAATTTGAAAAGTGAACGGAACTGCTGAGACATGTTATTCCTGATTTACTACCATAATCTGAAAAGTTCAGCTCAAAAAAGTACAAACATAGTCTAGTGGTAGGCTAGGTGTCCATGAAGGAAGACAAACAAGCTTATTCGGCGTACATCTATTTCAAATTTTATTCACTTGGAACATAGATGAGGTGATGAACAGATTCCAAAACCTGCAAAATGTATAAATCAAATGCCAATCTGCTGTTGCTTATTAGTCTAAGCTAAGCTTTGGAACTACTCAAATAGTGAATGCTTTACGTAGTTTTGTAGGTCTTTTGTTAGAGCAACAACCCTAGATCAAAAGTAAACAGATACGAAAAACACAAACAGAGAACACACAAGATTTGATCACAAAATTCAGCCATAAGGCCTAGGTCTTCGACTGCAGAGCGGCTGCAGTACCTTTCTGTTATTCAAGCTTAGGATTTACATTTTACGGTTCATTTTACAAGATGGACCCTGAACTTGTCAGATTTCTTCTCTTCTACACAAAAATGAGCAATAAAAATAAAGGAGAAAGTACAAGAAAATGATGCTTAAGGAATTATAATATTTATACCTGAAAAACTAAAGCAAGCTCTTTCATCTGAAAAGTGGAAGAAGCATACATAAGTTCCAAAGCAAAATTGATAGCAGGACGACATGAATCATGAATACACGCTTCATCAACACATGTTGTCACTTCTGTTGGCGGAGCCTTTAACTTTCCAGTATACAAATAATGCAGGAAAACAACGAAAGCTTCATATCCAACATTACCATAAGGCACCAAATCTTTCATGAGATACCTTGGCTTTCCCTTTCCTTCCTTAACCTCTCCATCTTTTCCTTTCTTAAAATGTTCATGAAAAAATTGACTTCGTGAAGCCAATATACATCGATGAATACCAACAGGAATTTCTTCAACAAGAATCTCAGCATCACAATAATCATAATCAACATCACTCAATAACTTCTCAAGGCTTCCACTGAGCTTATTCAAACTCACAATTTCAGTATTTGCCATTGCCACATGTTCATTGTTGGTTGAGGAAGTTATGTTGTGATTATTACTTGAAGCATTTGATAATTGAGATGATACGAAACTCAATGATGATGATGCTTCATTTGAATTATTATCCATGACCTCAAGTAAATCAAAGGCTTCAATTGAGTCAATGGATTGGTTGACTTAATCTAGAACCAAAAAACAAAGAAATCAGATTCATACCCCTTTAAGGACACAACTCAATGCAAAAGCTATAACCAACATATTCTAATTCTGGCTAAACAAAGCTCAAAAGAACAAACTTTTTTTTTTTATAAAGAACTTTCTCCACAATCACTTGTACTTCAAGCAACAAAAGTCAGATTCCAAACATTCCATGAAACAAAAACTAACATTTTCTTAATACCATTTTGGTCCATTTGATGACCCATTAAATATATTCAAGATTAAGAATGAAAAAGTTTGGACTATAAGCACTTGAATGAAATTTCATGATGTTTGTAAGAGATTAAAAGAAAAACTACATACATGGTCACCCTTTGATTTGAGATTGAAGATGAAACCACTCAAAATAGCAAGCTTTTGAGAGAATCAAAGAGAACAAATCTTGAGGAACAGTAACAGGTTGACCCTGAAGCTTATAAAAGACTTATACAAAGATAGAAATATATGGATAGTTTTGCACCAAGAATGCTTAAGGGATTCTAAGTCTATTCAACCAAAGAAGCCAAGCCATGACCCAGAAAGGAAAGAGAAAGTGAGACAGTGAACAAAGGTTGACCCAACAAAATGATGAGAGAGATTGTTTGGCCAATGATGTTGGTAACTGAGTCTAATGGGTTACTTGAAAGGGAAAGAAAACTTGGAACTATATATGTGTTTTATTTTATTTATTATTCTCACAATTTTCTCATGTATGTTTAATTAAACTATTAAAGTTTTTTTTTTTTTTAAGAATAAACTAT
>Ga0228710_1004271_pt1 | contig 22585 bp, 14 predicted proteins | sample MedpolnodulmetaG_FD_177995 | JGI IMG/M metagenome (GOLD analysis project Ga0228710, IMG submission 177995) | Root nodule microbial communities from Medicago polymorpha collected in Santa Monica, California, United States - pink nodules | ecosystem: Host-associated > Plants > Roots > Nodule...
TATATTTATTTGCAATTGAAGTAAAATAGCTCAAAAAGGAAATAATATTTAAATAAAACTAAATCAAATCTAAATATAATAAACTCAAATAACATATTAAAAATACTAATTTATCGACTCATCAAATGGCTAAGTGAATTTGATGATAGCAAGAAGATAAATGTAAGATTGGTTGATAGCAGAAGTATGAAGGCACAAGGTATGGGGAATGTAACCATACAAGGCAAAGATGGAAAGAAAGCAGTGATATAGAAGGTGCTCTATGTTCCTAGAATGAAGTGTAATCTTATGAGTGTAGGTTAACTCATAGAGAAAGGTTACTCAGTTACCATGGAAAATGATACCTTGAAGTTGTACAATCCAGAGAAGAAGCTTATATTGCAGTCAAATCTTACAAAGAATAGAACCTTCAAAACCAACATAGTGATTAAGGAAGAAATATTCTATAAAGCTTTAATCAAGGATGAAGAATCTGAATTATGGCATAAAAGGTATGTACATATGAATTATAGAAGCTTATGCTTACTGAAGTCTAAGAATATGGTGATTGGTGAATTAAATGTGAAGATTCATGAGAACTCATGCAGGATATGCTTAGTAGGAAAGCATTATAGGTCAGCTTTCAAGTCAGATTTGAAGATGAGAGCAAAACATGTACTGAATGTTGTTCATTCTGATATATATTTAGACCTATATAAGTATACTTATAGTGGAAATAGTTAATTGATCACATTTGTTGATGAATACTCCATAATGCTTTGTTTATACCTGATAAAAGCTAAGAGTGACGCTTTAGAAATTTTTCAGAAATTCAAAGTTCAGCTGAGAAGCAAAGTGGTTTGAAGCTTAAAATTCTCAGAACAGATGGAGGTGGTGAATATAATTCTAGAGATTTTTAATCTTACTGCACAAGTTAGAGTATAATCATGAAGTGACAACTCATTACACTCCTCAACACAATGGTCTTGTTGAAAGAAGAAATAAGAGTCTACTTGATATGGCTAGAAGTATGCTGAAAGAGAAGAAGCTACCTCATGAATTCTGGGGTGAAGCAGTGAATACTGCAGCTTATGTCTTAACAGATGTCCCACTAAGAAATTTATGGATCAAGTTCCTGAAGAGGTTTGGCCAGGTTGAAAACTATCAATCAGTCATTTGAAGGTGTTTGGCTCAATATGCTATAAGCATGTCCCTGATACAAGAAGAAAGAATTTGGAGGACAAAAGTGAAGCTATGATCTTAGTTGGTTATCACAATATTGGAGCATATAGGTTGCTTGATCCATAATCTAAGAAAATTGCCATCAATAGGGATGTGAACGTCCTATAGGATGAATACTGGGATTGGAATTCAAATAAGTGCATTGATCTTGAGAAGCATGATACTTTTGAAAATAATAGAGAATCTAATGATCTCACCATCAATGAAGAAGCTATTGAAGAAGAAATCTTAGATGTAGAACTAATCACTATAGTCAGACCACAAAGAAACAGACAAATTCCAAGGAGATTGGAAGATTGTTAGGTAACTAGTGATGATGAAGTAGGTAGTGATGGTGAATTGGTGCATTTTGTAATGCTAGCAGACACTGAGCCATTAGATTACAAAGCTGCACTTTGTGATAAGAAATGGAAGGAAGTTATGATAGATGAACTAAAATCTATTAAGAAGAATCAGACTTGGGAACCGATTCAGCTTCCAGAATGAAAGAAAGCAATAGATGTCAAATGGGTCTTCAAATTAAAATTGAATCCTGACGGGAAGATTGTGAATCAAAAAGCAAGGCTTGTGGCTAGAGGTTTCTTACAGAAGGAAGGCTTTGATTACACTGAAGTTTTCTCACCAATTGCAAAACATGAAACTAACAGATTAGTTATAGTAGTAACAACTAGCAAAGTTTGGCCTATGTATCACTTATATGTAAAGTCTTCATTTCTAAATGGTACAGTAGAAGGGATTGTATATGTGTTTACTGGTGTTTTTGGTAAACAATACAAGATGGTAAACAATATATGTGTTTACTGTATCTTGTCAAACTTTAAGGCTTCAAAGTTTTTTCATGGTAAGTCCAACATCTCGTCGAAATTCCTTTAACTGAGAAAAGGGCTTCGATTCCTGCAAGAGTAAAAGTCAACTAATGTTGACCACATTAAAGAAGAAGGTGTTAATCCAACATTGTTCAGAATGCTCATTGGTTCATTGAGGTACTTATGTCAAATTAAACCAGACATAAGCTACTCAATTGTTAGCAGAAGAAAAATGTGTTAATCCAACATTGTTCAAAAGGCTCATTGGTTCATTGAGGTACTTATGTCAAATCAGACCAGACATAAGTTAGTTAGTTGGAATTGTTAGCATTTATGAGTAACCCTTTTAAAACTCATTTCTTAGCATCTAAGAAAATTCTAAGATATATAATAGACAAAAGGAGCACTACATGTTTTCTGTTCTATTTCTTATGGCACAAGCAACTGAGCAGCTTAACATGATAGGCTACTCGGATGCTGATTGGTGTGGGGATAAAATAGACAAAAGGAGCACTACATGTTTTGTGTTCATGCTAAAAGGAGCATGTATTTCATGGTCATCTAAAAAACAATCAATTGTTGTACTTTCAAGTTGTGAAGCTGAGTATGTTGCAGGCTCCTCTACAACTTGTCAAGCAAACTGGTTGCAGAATGTACTTGAAGATCTAATGATCAAACTAAAGCACCCTATCAAGCTTCTGGTTGATAACAAGTCAACAATTAATCTTGCTAAGAATCCTATTACACATGGTAAAAGCAAACCAGTTGAGACTAGATTCCACTACTTGAGGGATCAGGTGAATAAATGCAAAATCATTGTTGAATACTGCTCAACAAATGATAAAGTAGCTTATGTTTTCACCAAGCCAGTCAAGAGGGCCCAATTTCTGGAGCTGAGAAAAGAATTGGGAGTTGTTTGCTTTGAGAGTTTGAATTAAGAAGGAATGTTAATTTGTAATTCAAAACTCTTAGATTGTTTTAGGGTTAGTTACCTTGTTTCCTATGTAACTAACTTTTCCATGTTTTGAGCTGGTTGGTTAGACAGTTAGCATTTACTTGTTATGCAAGCTATTGCTGGAACATGTTGTATATATACCATGGTTCCTCATTCAAAAAAGCTAATACATTTAGTTCCTTAATTCTCTTTCTCTCTTTCTCTCTTTCTCATTCTCTAAAACTGTTTCTTATTTCTTCAATGAAACAAAATCACAAAGGTAATAAACTCATCTAAACACACCCATAAGCTTTTCTTCTCTTAATGATCTGCATATATACTCTCTTTTTTAACAGAATCTACAGATTTACTTTTATTAATCATGGTTTATATTATTGGTAGATTATATTGTATGGTTGGATATTTATTTATTTTTTACAAATATATTATGATTAGTACTAATACAAAATTGCATCTTTTTGTTTAATCTTTATTACTTTCAGGTGGAATGGCCCGTAGTTGTATCACACTCACAAAATAATTATTTCATGAGGTGGAACTACCCAACCTACAATTTCACAATGGCCTCTTTTTGGACACCTTTTTTGGTAAGATCAAAAAAATCAGATTTAAAAGGTCCAAGTTCAACTGGACTATTCAATCTTTACATTGATGAGCCAGATGAAAATTGGATAACTCAAATTGAAGATTTTGACTTTGTTATTCTCAATGGAGGACATTGGTTTGCAAGATCAATGGTATTCTATGAGAAACAAAAAATTGTTGGATGTCATTATTGTCTCTTAGAAAATGTCCCTAATTTAACCATGTACCATGGTTATAGAAGAGCATTTAGGACTGCATTTAAAGCCATCAATAATTTAAAGAATTTTAAGGGCGTAACATTTCTTAGGACACTTTCACCATCACATTTTGAAAATGGGTTATGGAATCAAGGTGGGAATTGTGTTAGAACTAAGCCATTTAGAAGCAATGAAACACAATTAGAGGGATTCAATTTAGAGTTGTATATGATTCAATTGGAAGAATTCAAAATTGCTGAAAAGGAAGCAAGAAAAAAAGGTTTGAAATTTAGGTTATATGATACAACAAAAGCTACAATGTTGAGGCCAGATGGCCACCCTAGTAAATATGGACATTGGCCTAATGAGAATGTGACATTGTATAATGATTGTGTGCATTGGTGCTTGCCTGGACCTATTGACACATGGAGTGATTTCTTGTTAGATATGTTGAAGATGGAGGGTGAGATCAGCTGAAGAAAAAAGACTTCATTTGCACAAAAATTGTCAAATGAAATAGTTTTTATGTACATTTATCAATTATCAATTTTACATTGTTTAATTTTATTTTTCTTTTCAATTTTACGTGTAATCTGACTTGTAATTTTATATTTTATTATATTATTGGTGCGATGTTTTCACTGCCGTTCAGCTATAAGTAATCTCTCTTGAAGAATTTACGAGGCATATAAGATAGATTTTTCTCTCCCAACCGAATTTTCATCTGGCTTGTAATTTTAAGTTGCAATGATGTGCACATTTATTGTAAATCTTTTTTCTCTTTAAGATCAAATTTGATTAATGTTTTTAATTATAGGGAGCTATTTTCTTTCTTTCAATTATTTAGTTCTTTTACAATAAATATTTGTACAAATATTAAATAATGAAATATTATGACCACATCAATTGACATATTATCTGCTTTTTACCATAAGCTATAGGATTCCTTGCAAGGTTGATAGAAGACTTGTTGTCTACCAAAAGCTCAATATGTTCTCCTGCACCTATCTTCATTTCAAGTAGCAATGATTGTAACCGCAATGCTTGATATGCTACATTGTAATTATGTATTCAGTTTGACAAGTTGACAGTACTTCAATTGTTCGTTTCTTTGAATTTCAGAGATTGATGAATTGAAAATTCTAGACATGTATCCCATTATGCTCCTTCTTTTAACTCGATCTCTAGACCGGTCTTAGTCACAATAGCCTATGAGTTTATTTCCTTCGTCATTTTCCTTTGAGATATCTCATAATCGCAGACTCATGTTTGCACACAGTAAACAGTTCACAAGGCATTTTCACTGTAAAAAGCATACGCTCCAATTTGTAGAGTTTTGTTTTCGCATGTTTGTGAGTTTGAACGTAGATTCATACGAGAACCAAATCTTAATTTTCTAAATAATTGGGTTTCGTATCTTTAAAGTATGTGAATAGGTAAAATAGTCGTTGAGTTTGATTAACGTCAAACAAATTGATTCTTCTATTTGTGTCATTAGGAGCTGTGATATGAATATTGATAATTGGTTCTTACAGCGATTTGAAAAAACAATTGGTTCTTACATGAAATGATTTCCCATAAATCAACTTAGTGTCACATAATGAAGACTAATTTGTCCTATTTTTAAAAGACATTTGAAACATATTTTACTATTCAAAGGTAAAATTTTCAACATAAATGTATCTTCATTCTCTTTAATGAAGTTGAACTTGTAAGAGGATATGCAAGGCCGTGTATAAAAATTTTGAGGTCTAAAGCAGAAACAACTTCTTCATATTATATAAAATATCAGCTTCTATATTAGGTATCTATATGTAAGATATTAACTTTTGACTATTACTTTTTTCATTCTATGTGTTTCTCACGCGCCCTATTTTTTTTTCCCAAGATGCCCTTTCAGATTTTATAATCCGAGACGAGTTTTAATTATAAAATTTGAAAACCCTCGGTGACTATAGGACTGGACAGAACTACATGTCTTTGTGGATTCATCATTTTTTTGAAGATATAAGATTATGTAAAGGAAATTTAAGATAAAATTATACCAAAAAAAGTTGAATTTATATCATTATACATTTGACCTAATGATATACATTTCAACTAATGATATGCATTTAATCTAATCCGCCCCAAGGTCTATGTCAACATCATCAAGATTAAAGCTATCTTCCTTTTCAATCTTCACACCATCTTCAACCTTTTTCTCAGGGACAACCTTCTCTTATGGATCAAAATTTTCAATAATGTAAAAATCTTTGTCATCTCCTATCACATCATAACCCGCCGCCCAGCATAGTTCATTCTAGTCAGCTATTCAATTGATATATCTATCAGGCCAACTTTTTGCATCATCTTGACAATGTTTCCTGAACTTATTGACCAAGCAACGCGAATATCTTTACAGAATCAGTTGTGGAATATTCCTAAAGATGTGATTATATTTTATGAAATATCTGAATCTGTTATGGCATTCCTGAAGATGTTCCTACTTTTTAGGACTTTCCATATTTGTCTCTGATTCGTGTTTTGCAGATCAGCTAGACGATCTGTTTTGTTCTGAAGCCCAACAAGACTAATTGACCCATATTTCTTTAGTATAAAAGGAAGACTTCAAGACCTAATTGAGTATTCAATGCGTCATTCTAAAAAGTTTAGTTTTTAGAGTTTTGAGTCTTTGTGTGTTTTACTCTTGTATCATGTTGATGCAAGTTTAGTTATGTTTTATTGTGAGCATTTCTTGTATCATCTTGATACATGCTAAGGATTGTTTGTTAGTTGTAAACTCGTTGTGCTACACAAAAGCTTGTAAGCAAGGTCGTAGTTGTTTGTTTGAAGGTAACATCATCATTTGTTTGTGTTTTAGTCCGATAATCACAGGGTTGTGGTTGACTGTGGGATAGTGAAATGGGATCTCAGATCTAGGAGTTTCTTGGTTGAAATCTAGACGGGTAGGTCCTAGGTCTTTAGTGTAAACGAGAAGTTTGTTGAGAGCTATAGAATACGGACTACACTAGTGGATTTCATTCCTGTTTTGGTAGCCCCTAGAGTACGTGTGTTTGTCACCGAACTGGGTCAACAAACTCACTATGCCTTTTACTTTCTTGTCATTTATTTTCTTGCATTTGATTTGTTTATTTGCATGATGTTGGAACATTAAATGGAACATCTACTTTCTTTGCATCTGATATTGGAACATCGCATATAACGTCTTAAAACGAGTATGCTAGAATTAGAATATTTATCATTTTTTGTTTCGACAGGATTTTTCCCATCTGATGGCCTCAACAATTTGCATGTATAATGAGGCCCAAGTTTCAGTTCAACAACATTAACCTCACCGTCTTCGACATCTTCAAAAGCTATGACGAATTCTTGGTCACTTTTATTTGTTTCTACGTAAGAAACCTTTTCTCTTTTATATTTGTGAGTTCTAGCTTTTTCAGCCCTCAATCTTTCGACATGTCGAACTCTATCGGCCAACTAGGCCATATCTCTCAAGTGTTGAGTATCTAATTTCTTCCTGATAAAATAGTCTAAGCCACCGGCGGCCATTTCGACTAACTCATGTTCAGGAACTTGAGTAAAACATCTAGCCTTTAACAATCTGAATATTTTCAAGTAACCATCAATAGATTCAACTGTTCTTCTCTTAACACTCGCCAATTCTTTTGGACTTATCTTAGATTGGCCCATGTAGAATTGTTCATGGAATAGCCTCTCCAATTGAGTCCAATGTTAAATGGAATGCAGTGCAGGTGAACCACGTAAAGGCATTTTTTGTTATAGAATTTGGAGGAAAAAAAACTTCAATCTCAAATTCTCATTATTTGCTATATCTCTATCCCCAGTCAAATATCGTGTTATATGTTCGACAATTGATTCACTAGTATCACCAGGAAACGTTGTGAACTTAGGAATTTTACAACCCCTACGAAGTTCAGTTTGTAAAACATATTCTGACAAAGGATATACAAAGTTTGGTCTATGTAACCCCATGTTTAAGCCATTCTGAGCCATAATAGTTTCAACCAAATTGGATATGTTATTAGGTGCTCCAATATTTTGTTGTTGGATGTTCCTAACAACTTCATCTGCATCATGATTCATATTTACCCAAATCACTTATGGTTGTGCCTGCATTATTTGTTCAACCAGTTGGGGTTGAGGCACAAATTGCTATCTCTACACCACGTGTTCGACAACTTGCAAAGGTTGTGGATTTTGGATTTGTGGGATATTTTGAATTTGAGGAATCTGTTGTTAAACATGTTGTAGAGGGGCGAAGAAATATGATACTCTCCCCATTTGAGTGGCTAATGCTTGGTAACTTATGTTTTTACTTTGAATTAAAGGATTAAACACTGTACCAATTTGTTGCGTTAACAAATTAATCATTTCATGGTTACTCTCATCCATTTGTTGCCTAAACAACATCGTAGATTCTGTAGTTAAGGTTGAAGGACTATGCGTATTGAACGGTGTGAATGGATTTGCATGATATGTAAACACAGAAGCATTGTTATGCAAATTTTTCATCATCGAAGTTGGCATACCGTACTGTTGTTCCCTAGAGAGGTTATGCATGGTCAAGAACCTATCATCAAATCTAGCCCTAACTTGAGGGTTAGGAGAGGCATGAATACTAGTAGACACAGGTACACCAGCAGCAAATAGAGGCACAAAGGTTCCTATTTCTGTTTGTGTCATTGTAGTGGTTGTTGTGGGAGCGGTTACGCCTATTTCCTTCGAAACCGGCACAACCATGGTTGCCCCCATGACCGTTGATACACAAGCACCCACTGTAGGGGCAAATGCCTGCGTAAATTATGCTTGTGAAAAGGACTGCGATGATTGCGATGACGCAGAATCACCATTACTGGTGGGTTTAGTCATTGTTTTCAAAGCTTTACCACTTCTTAAATGCATGCACAAACAAGAGTTTTTCCCATAAAAATTTTACTAAAAATAGTTGCAAATATTTAGAAAACAGTTTTCACAAAAAAAGATAGAAAAATATTTGAAAAGTCGCAAAAGTTATTTTCAAAAATTACAAAAACAGGGTCCCACTTCTGCAATTGGATTTTTTCGAAGTTTGATCCTTGATAGAATTAAGGAACCACTGCGGGGGGAAAACAAGCACAGTGGAGAAAGAAGAAACAAGTAGGTCTAGTTCAGCTTGCCAATAAAAAGTCATGGCTAGGCTTGCCTAAAAGAGAGAAACAATGATCAAAAATGAAAAAGAAGAACGTAACCCTAGGATAGGAACCCTAGCAGCACCGGATTTGTCAAAACCCTAGCATATCGTTTTTCAATGAATGTTGATTCTAACATACCCTTGCAAACATGCTTTTGCGTGTTGCAAATCATCATCATCATCATCATATAAGATATAAGATAACATTATAAAATAGAAACACATTTTTCTTATATATTTTAAAATATAAACAGAGCAAATGTATGACTAAAAAATAAAACTAAACAAAATAACAAGGAAATATTTTTTGAGTTTTTGAATATATGAAAGAAAAAATTGTAGAAAAATAAATATAGAATAAGTAAGGCTAATTTCCTTGTTCAAAAAGATCAACAATCCCTAAAAGCAGCGCCAAAAACATAATGGCAAATTCAACAATTGCACCAAATTTTTCTAAGTAATAAAGAAATAATTTATCGTCTTCACATCAATTGTTATTTTCAACTCATAAATTAAACTAAACCTATTTAGAAATAGTACTGGCGGGATTTGCAAGAGTTGTTGTTTTGCAAGAAAACTAAAGTAACAATGAATCAAGTATGATAATGGAGAATAAGATTGTTTGAAAACCCCTATAATTCCTTGTTAGAAAGAACATGTTCCTAGTTCAATTGATATTTGAGGTTTAAGCACACGATGACTAAAAGTAAGAGCTATTTTATCTAGTTACGGTTCAAGGCCCTTTCGTGCAACAATGCTCCCTAGGGTTAGTAGTGGACTTATATCCTGGCATGCGTTAAGACACGTTAAGTAAAGTCATATAATATGAGTCTCTAGCATTTTGTTGTGAGTACAAAAAGAATCCACTTTTGATGAAAGCTTAGCGAGAGAGTCATTCAAAATTCCAGCTTGGCTTTTAAATTCTTGGTTTTGCGTAGTTTAAACCAATACAAAATATTCTAGCAAAAGTTCCAAGTTGGATTTTTGAGGACCTCTTTGATTGTTTGCAAAACTGGGTGGTGCTGTTTGTTGCCCAAAAAGATTTTGAGGGTTAAAACAGTATGACCAAATATGACCAAATATTCCATAAACTTCAAAAGGTGGTAAAACAGGGGTAGGTGTGACAACACTAACAGTTAAATTATCAAATTTTTGAAAAAGTGCGTCCACCTTAGCATTAAAGTGATCATGGTTTTGAGCCATGTCCTCAATCAAAGCAGTTGAAGGTAGAAAAATAAAGAAAAAGAAAAAAATTCAGTTTAACCGGTACTAAAAAGTTAATCAAAATTACTTAACTCCCCGGCAACGGCGCCAAAAACTTGATGTGTAATTTCCGCAAGTGCACGGTTTAATCAGAGTAGTAAAAAGTATCGTTCCAACATGAAGTTGTTGTAAATTTTGATTCTCTTTTCAATTTGATTATTTAAAAGATTAAAGTTTGAAAAGTTTGGATTTTGATTGAAGTAAATTAATAGTAAAAAAGTGCATATGGATTATTGGTTCGTCATAATGACAAATCCTTCACAATCCAACCCTAAAACCTAAACCTTATGTTAAATCTATTTCTAAAGACCGGTTTCTCTAAAGCATATCAAGGTTTCTCTCGAAATCAATGAGTGTGTTTCAATAACAACCACACCTATTCTCATGGTTGATCGTTATTGAAACTCATTAAGAGCGAAACTTTAAGGTCTCAAGGTTTACTAGACTATTCTCATGCATAAAATCTTCATATTTTTGGTCTCAGGGGGTTGGCCTGATATTTTTGCATAGAATCTTCGTATTTTTGGTCTCATTCAGCTCCAAATCATGCTCTAGATCCTTCCTTTCCATAACCATGCTCCAAAACCCTTTCTTTTACTCCAAGACTCAATCTTTAACCATATTTGTTCCTGAAATTAAATAGCAAACAAATTGAAGTACTAAAGTTCTAAAAAATAATTAAAAACAAATAAAATCTAATAAAACTAAACACTTAAAACCACTAAATTATTGACTTATCAATAACATATATACCGAAAAACATTACATAATGAGGAGTCATCATACACATAGGTTATAAAGAGGTTCATAATTTGAATTCAATGGTTTGATCTTTTGGGCTATAGACCTACAACATAAACTAGTCAATTATTATGTTATGCTACATATTTCAATTGGACTTGTACAATAGAGGAACTCTTAGTTTAAACACAACCTTAAATAAAATTTATTTTGACACATACATATAAATGATAAAAATTAAAAGAAAGGATTTTAAGTGGTATGAATAAATTATTTCTCTTAATTTTAATATTAATTTGTGTGTGAACAAATATTTTTTATCTGAAGTTGTGTCTTTGTGCATTAATCCATCACATTAATATGTCAAATAGAAAGAACAGGAAAATCCCAATATTATATAGAAACTTACCAAACAGGGGGTTGTCACGAGATAAAGAGATAAAAAAATCTCAAATTCTATACCATGCAGGTGGTAAAATCTTAGGGATACAATAATTTAAGTGCTGTTTGTAGACGAGTCCTTACTCAAGAACCTCAAATATATTAATAATAGATGGCTGCCTTAATTAACTATAGAAAAATCAATGCTCAACCATAATCTAGACCAAATCAAGAGAACTATATCATTATATAATTTATTTTGCTAACACAATATATATAAAACTAAAACTTCCACAAGTCTTCATCCCCTATACCCTTTTCTATTCTTGTCACTCTTTCTCTCTAAATGAAGTTCCAAGCTATGGAACTTCTCTTTGGTAAAAACACACCAAAACAAATGATTCCAAAAGTAACATTACTAGCAATTTTTGCAATACTTGTCTTCACTGTCACACCACTTTCCTACCCTTTATTTAGAAATCCTTCATCCTTGAAAAACATTAAAAAAACCAATCAACCATCCACTGCATTTGATGATTTAAATGAATCAGCAAGTTTGCCTTCAACTTCTATAAAAAAGTGTGACATTTTTACTGGTGAATGGGTTCCAAATCCAAAAGCACCATATTACACAAATAAAACATGTTGGGCAATTCATGAACACCAAAATTGTATGAAGTATGGAAGATCAGATTCTGATTATTTGAAATGGAAGTGGAAGCCAAATGGTTGTGACCTTCCTATATTCAATCCTTTTCAGTTTCTTGAAATTGTGAGGGGAAAATCTATGGCTTTTGTTGGAGACTCGGTTGGTAGAAATCAGATGCAGTCCATGATTTGCCTACTATCAAGGGTAACACTTCATCCTTTGACCTTTTCAATGTTTAAATATTAGAATTGTAGAAATTTCAAAGTATAGGTTTTGTTAATATCACACTAGTTATGGCTTTTTACCACTATAGTATTTTTTGATAAATTTTTAATCATCCAGAAATATACTCTTTGTATCTATATATCTCTCTCTTTAGATATGATATTTCATTTCTTTTGAGAAATAGAGTGGTTTCCATCACCTTTAGATTACCTTAATTCAGAATTTGATACTAACATGCAAAGTCTTTATCTTTACCTTAAATTCAGAGCCAACAATACTTTATTAAATAATTTTTGAAAAAAAAAAACAAGGGTTTGTATAAATTTTCTTAGAATTGTTTTTCTATTTTTTTTATTTCAGAGCTTTTATTAACAATTTCTAAAAAAAATTCTAATTTTTTACTTTATATTTTGTTTTAAAAATTTGTTAAATATAATAAAAAATTAAATAAAAGTAAAAAGGAAGTGATGATTTTATTTATTTACTATAAGTTTGTATTACTATTATTTTTTAAGCAAAATTTATAATTTCTAGGTATATAGCTCAGATTTATCAAATAGATGTAGTAGTGTGAGTAATAAACAATTATTCCCCTAGATCATTGATTTATGTGTATAAATAATTATTTAATCTTTGATTTATGTGTATAAATATTTATCACTTTAGTGAAATAATAATATTCAAATACAATCTAGATCTTCAAAGAGATTAATTTTTAATGCTACATCACATGCAGAGAATCCTAAAAAAGCCATAGTCTTCCAAGCGTAAAATTGTACCCCCTTTTGTCCCTAACATATAAGCAATAATTAATATTTTTTTGTTGTTGATGTATTTGGTCAAAAAACCATGATTTCAAAACTAGGAAAAAACCATCATTAATTATTACTTTATAAGTTTCAATGTAAGTAGGCGTGTCTCCTCCAAAAATAATGTAATTAGACTCGTATATTTGATCAATTGGCTTTTTTATTTCATTCTAAATCTTTAATTTAGTCTTATTTTCACAGACACATATAAGCAATAATTAGACAAGTAATATATGTCTCGTATTACTAGAGATTAATTAAGTTAAATGTTTTATTGACATCATGTTTAATTGTTTAATCTTACTCTACTTTTTTTTTATAACAACTTGTTTCATGTAGTATTAAAGACATCCCTATCTTTGTGCCTAAAACATAAGATATCTCACCGTCAAAAAAATAAAACATAAGATATCTCTCTCAGATTTGTATCATACATGTGAAAATATTGGGGACTAAGATGTAAACAAAAGTCCTAATTAACCAGCTGTATATTGTCTTTGCTCCAAAAGTCTTTGTCTTTGGTCTTGTTTGGATTAGACCTATTTTGCCATCTTCCTAATGGCATGGTTGGTTCACCTAAGCCCATAATTCGATCCAATCGTATTAGGTAAATAAATCATCAAATGGAAAAGTAACATGCATAAAAGCATCAACCATGTCCATATGCATGTAAAAGGAATCTTAATTTTCCCTGTTAAGTGTGCCCATCACATTAATTTTATTTGACCCTGTCCTCCACGTCCTTATCCACCACGTGAAACAGAATTTGAACCATATTATAAACCCTAAAATTTGAACCATATTATAATTTGTAATTTCATGCAACAAATTCACCGTCGGATTAAGGCTCTCAAAAATAAAAGATAAAAAATACCACTAATTCAAATGCTTGACTAAAATATATAATGTAGTAGTAGTTAGAAATATTTTATTATTTAACTAGCCTCCTCTTTAAATTACTAGACACGAACGTCATCTAAACTTGCAAGTTTATATTTGTACAAAGTACTAACCAAGCCACAAAGTAGAACAGTTGAGAATTGAGACATTGTGCTTATATTTTATAAAGGGAAATAAAACACAAGATGGCCCATCCTTTTGTAGTTTTATATCAAATCATTGTCTTTTACAATATTCCTACTAATTTGCATATGGCTAAGTCCTTGTTTGATACTATATGTTTGATTCTATATATAAACAAATAAAATAAAATCATACGGTTATTAATAATTGTAGTATGTAATTTCATATGAGAATGAACCTAAAACTGGCCTAGAGGCTTCAACAACTAACGTTGAAACTCTAGCTAAACCAAACTAATAGAAATGGTTGAGAGGTCACATTCCTTAAAGTAGAAAAATAAGCAATATGCTTTGTGCATGTCTAGCTAGTCTTGATGTGACGACTCGTGTTGAGTGCTAATTAGTCATTGTTTGCGGAAATTAATTTATATACATTATCAATACAAAGTTTTTCTATACTCTTAGCTAATCATAACTATAAAATCATTAAAATGTTTGAATTTAATTACAACTATTTTTTTAAAGTCACATATGAGTGTGATTATAATTTATCCATGTAGTATAATTTTTCTTTGGCTTTCGCACCGGTTTTCGACCTATCAAAGGTGAACGACTAATTCAGCTCGTGCGTAGAAGCATGTGCACTGGCCAAGCGCTATTTCCCTAAAAATTGAACTCGGTATTTTCCTTGCCACTGGACCCCAAGCAACTTGGTTACTATAAATTTGTTTACACCAACAATATAAGAAATTTAATCTCTTCTTTGTATATGTACTTCATGCAATATTAATTTGCATGGAAGGAAATGAAAACAAAAGTCCACATAATTAGTGTTAATTAGTTTGAAAGGAATCCTAGATGAGATGTGAGGGGACCACTCAATTATTTTAGTTAGATATTTAGATATGTATTATTGTCAGCATTATTAATGAGATTAGTCATCATATTGTGTGTCTTATGCGGAAAAATTCACATGTAAACAATACTATGTGCTGGATCTTCCAAGTTTGTAACATGCATGCAAGGGTTTCATTTTCTTTTCACTTGGGAACAGAAAAGCATGGCTTAAAATAATAAAGTAGGCTAAAAGGAATGGTTTAAAAGGTTATGTTATTCACTTAGTCATAAAATAATTTGAAAAGCTTGGCTCAAGTTTGAGTTTCAAGGTGCTACAGTACCTAGATTGGGAATAAAGAGAGCAATACTAAATTTAAAGTGGTGTATTTGTTTTGGAGCGGTGAAAACTTGTGCTTGTACTCACTTGTTGTTTGATTGTCTAGCAAGTTGATGTTGCATGTGATGTTTTATTCATTTGATAAATTACTTTACTTATTGAAAAATAATATTAATTTGAAACTTTAATACTTTCAGGTGGAATGGCCTGTAGTTGTATCACACTCACAAAATGATTATTTCATGAGGTGGAACTACCCAACCTACAATTTCACAATGGCCTCTTTTTGGACTCCCCATTTGGTAAGATCAAAAGAATCAGATTTAAAAGGTCCAGGTTCAACTGGACTCTTCGATCTTTACATTGATGAGCCAGATGAAAATTGGATAACTCAAATTGAAGATTTTGAATATGTTATTCTCAATGGAGGACATTGGTTTACAAGATCAATGGTATTCTATGAGAAACAAAAAATTGTTGGATGTCATTATTGTCTCTTAGAAAATGTCCCTGATTTAACCATGTACCATGGTTATAGAAGAGCATTTAGGACTGCATTTAAAGCCATCAATAATTTAAAGAATTTTAAGGGCATAACATTTCTTAGGACATTTTCACCCTCACATTTTGAAAATGGGTTATGGAATCAAGGTGGGAATTGTGTTAGAACTAAGCCATTTAGAAGCAATGAAACACAATTAGAGGGATTTAATTTAGAGTTTTATATGATTCAATTGGAAGAGTTCAAAATTGCTGAAAAAGAAGCAAGAAAAAAGGGTTTGAAATTTAGGTTATATGATACAACACAAGCAACAATGTTGAGGCCAGATGGCCACCCTAGTAAATATGGACATTGGCCTAATGAGAATGTGACATTGTATAATGATTGTGTGCATTGGTGCTTGCCTGGACCTATTGACACATGGAGTGATTTCTTGTTAGATATGTTGAAGATGGAGGGTGTAAGATCAGCCGAAGAAAGAAGACTTCATTTGCACTCAAATTGACAAATCAAATACTTTTTATATACATTTATCAATTATCAATTTTATATTTAATCTGGCTTGTAATTTTATTTTTTACTATATTATTGGTGCGATGTTTTCACCGTTGTTCAACCGTAAGTAATCTTTGTTGAAGAACTTACGAGACATATAAGATTGATTTTTCTCTCCAACTGAATTTTATCTAGCTTGTAATTTTAAGCTATGATGATGTGCACATGAATTGTAAATCTTTTTTCTCTTTAAGATCAAATTTATTAATGTTTTTAATAATAGAGAGCTATTTTCTTTCTTTCAAGTATTTTGTTCTTTTACAATAAATATTTGTGAAATATTAAATAAAGAAATATCATGACATGAAATTACAAAAGAAACTGACTTGAATCCTTTGTAAATTATTGTTAGAAATTTACAATGCACCACAAACCTTTCCACCACATCAATCGACATATTATCTGGTTATTATCAATTATGTTTATTATGGATGTTTTCTTTTTAACCCTCTAACTTTAAGAGAATAAATAAGTTCTAACAATTTAGGGTTCTTTTAAAAATAAATAAAAATTAACTATCTACTTAAACTTAAATTCTTACAAATGATTTACCGTTAACATAAACTCATTACAATCATTTGATTTCCTCTCAAAAAAAATCATTGGACTTATGGGTGGCGAATAAAACCAAATGATAAGTTGGTGGCTATATAAATCCAAAATTTGCGTCTTTATTGTCTTGACATTTTTCTCATACACTGTTCTTGATGTCACATTCTACCCTTCGAGTACCCCACTAGGATGAGCTTCAATAATAATGCTACGTCCATTTAGACCAAAGTCCTCAATAATTTGCACATTTTTTACCGTATAATTAGTATCGGTTTAGAATAGCAAGAATGTGTTTGGTTTCACTGTATAAAGTAGACACTCCAATTTGTAGAGTTTGTGTTTGAGAGTTTGAATGCAAATTCATACGAGCACTAAATCTCAATTCACTTATGTTAGGTAGTGTTAGGTCCAACAACGATTTCTAAAAACTCCCTTTAATTATAAGGTCGGTTATCTTTAAAACAACTGGTTCTTACATGACGATTTCCCATAAATCAACCCACGTTCACGTAATCTCTTATTGTAAAAGTTTGTTAGGTCAAGCTAACCCTAAACTTAAATTTTTTCCTCCAAACCACTTTTACGGTCGTAATTACCCCTGTTAGTTTTAAATTAGGACGATAATGTTCCTCCTCTTTGCTTTCTATTAAGTGACATTTAAAATGACATTTAGTATGCGTTTGGTTTTGCGGTGGGGAGAATTGATTCCGATAGAATTGAGTTTGAAAGAATTGATTATGGTTAATAGTGAGTTTGATGTGAATTGATTTGTGTTTGGATACACTTACTTAAAAGTGATTATTATGAGTTGATGTTGTTTGGATAATTGGAGTCAAAATTGATTTTGAATGTGTAATTAGCAAATTATCCTTTTAATTGTTTTTAAAACTAAATATCTCGTTTTCAACTTATCTAAAATTATAAATGCATTTTTATTGGTTCACAAATTTATTTTAAAATGATATTAAGTTACAAGAGTTGGTTATTTTTTTGTTTTTTTATCAATTGAATTGTTTTTAATATAATAATATAAGAATCAAAGGTGTCAAAAGAAGAAGAAAGAAAAAAACAGCATCAATAGATAATCTAATGATCTTATCACCACAAGAAAACAAATCAAATGGGCCCTGTTCGAATTCTTTATTTTCTGAAGCAATGAGAATCTTGCTTCCCTGACCTCTAGAAACGACACTGTAGCAAGGAACAATGAAAACGCAGCAGTACAAAGTAAAAATAAGGGGTAAAGCTGGAAACGAATTTGGGTGTCTGCAAAATTGATTCAAAGAAATGCAGAAGCTTGAAATTACAGCTTCAGTTTAGAAAAGAAAACGTACGTTTCAGATCTGGTTTTCATCTTACCTAATCATGATAGAAATAAAGAAACTCACGTTTGGAGGTTTGAACTCGCGTATGCAAAGCTAAAACGCTTATCCAAACAAACACTTAACAATGATCATAAATAGCTTTCACATAAATGAAATTTAACACACTTTTATGATAAAAGATTCAATCGAATGCAATTTGAATTTAAAACTTATGTTTTCCGTGCCACATATATGAATTAGGCTTATGCTCCTTCCTCTATAAATTCATATTTTTGTTTTTGGTATCTCTCATTTTTTAATCCACACTCCTTTGTCGTTCATCTATCTTTTACGTAATGGTCGATCCTAATATGGAGACAATGGTTTCATATCATTGTTTGACTGGTATTCGTTTGTTTCGGATTTTATTTTATTTTTATTTTTCGTATTTTAGGTACTTCTGATGTCGCTAACGTGTAGCCTTATCTATTTTTTTTATGTATTAGCACCTCTGGATCCGCATCCGGTAGCTGAGCTGGACAAGGTGGTAAACAAACTAAGGATCAAATATAGAACATACTACATGGAGTTTGATGCACACCATGTGAGAGTATATGTTTTGTATATAAAATTTTACGTACACGATGATGCACATATTTGTATATCTCTTTTCAAAATCGTTTTTGATAAAAAAAAATTGTTTCTCTTCAGGGTGCTGTAATGCTACCAAATATGTTTGTTGGAGTTTTTGTGATCATATCGGTTGCTATGCAACATTGGTCGATCCAAACAACAATGAATTAGAGGTGCTGGTGAATTCAATGGTAGTTTTTTTAACAAAAGGATGGCAAGTTCTTCTTAATTTTGATGGTATTTGTTTAGGTGTTTATGTCATAGTGAATTTTGTGGGTTTGAGTCGATTTAAATTAATCTTAATGATACCGTTGTTCGAAAGATTAGATATCCTAAATTTGATCCTCCTATGAGATTTGTTGTTGAAATAGCTGATGTTGATGGTTATGTATCAGTGAAAATTGCACATATGTCGGATAAGTTTAATTTTTACTAAAATAAAAAATAAATATTTGTAGGTGCGGAAGCGTATGATTGATGCTAGGAGAATTCATGAAGGTGCGGAAGTCATGGTTGATGTTGCAGTCGTAGGAAAGAATGAGACTTTGTATTTTAGTGTCAAACATACTAAAGTTATTTTAGGTTACGATTTTGTTGTTGATCTGGTTTATCAGTTTTTGTTTTCGTTTAGTCTTATGTCAGGTTTTGGTCATCATCATCATTAGAGTGTACTTGAGATTAATGTGAATTTCTTCATTTTAATGTCTTACCGATGTAAAATTTTGTTATGCCTAATGTCATTTAAACGTCTCCCAATTACACAATTTTTATATTTTAGTTTCAATAATGTGCTTTCCCATTGCAAATATTGTAACTTTTAATATCATTTACGTGTATTTCCGTTGCAGAATTTCGTTATTAGATGTTATCTACGCGTCTTTACATTATAGTATCTATCAACGATTAATTATAAAGTCTATCAAGGACAAGAAAACCTATTATTTTCTGCGCCAAAATTTAAGACTAGAACTTTAACCACATAGGAACAAGCCTAATCTGAGGAGCGTCTGTGCTTCATAGTATAAGACACTAAAAAGAAGGCATAAAGCAGACCGAATCTCTTCAAGTACTACTCTCCATTCCATATTTATCATATTGAATTTCTCTTTCTCAAATATTAATGGTAAGTTTCAGTACACAACTTTTTATCAATGTATTAAACAAATGTAAGACAATATTTATCATAAAATTGTATCAAGCATAACATTACATGATTTTTTGTAGACGTGGCTAAGAATGTAGGAAAAATTAACAACTTAGAGCTACTTTTGATTGGTTAAATCCAAAGGATTCAAGATTCCATGTAAATTATTGAATGAAACCATGGCTACAATTTTAGATCACTCAATGTGTAGCGCAATGCGCGACAAACGTAAGAAAGTGTCTGTGTTTGAAGACTTCATTGTCCATCATTCTTCTTGAATGCTCCATTCTATTTACTTCTTTTCCCTCTAAAAACATTATTCTATTTGACATTATATCAAAATATTTTGCATAGCACTAATGTAATTGAAACGTTTTGGGACGATTAGTTAACACCTGACTTGCAACCTTAACCTTTTCATTATGGAGGTAATCTTCTTTAATTCCAAATGCCTTACATCCCTTTTGTTAGAATTAGGAATTTTCATTTTTTAATTCAACCAAGAGAAAGAAAAATTAGCAAGTACATTAAGAGATAGACAACTTTGAAATGCAAGCAAAAACTGAAAATACCAACAGAATCAATGCTAAGGAAACTTATTATTGCATCTTCTATTGAGGATAAAAGTTTCAGTATGACATACTTTTATAGATTGGTATGGTACATTTGCAATATACTAAAGCTTCTCTCCAATGACAAAATAACAAAATATCAGGTCTTTAGATTCATTAATTCACAATTGAAACATCAACGATTGCATAAATGAAATATACACTTCATTGTTTCCATTTGCCTTCGATGCAACGATTGGAGTTATACTAAGTAAAAACATGTACGGCAAGGTTGTACTTGATATTGTTATGAATTCGATGAAAAATCACACCAATAAAATACTTGATGTATGGAGCAAGTAATAATCAAGCAACCAAACAAAGAGTATAGAAGTTATAAACACAAGCAAAAGTAGAAAAACAGTAGGAGAAAAGAAGAGAGAACACACGAAAATTTGTTTACCCAGTTCGGTTCAATACTGACCTAGTCTGGGGGAGAGAGCAGCCTTCTGTTCCACTATAATGATGAGTAACTTTACAAAAGAGATATCAATGGGTTACAAGAATAAGTCTCCCGCCTAATTCTACCCAAAGTCCCAATCTCTTCGCGTGACCAAGAGACTCAATCCTAATAGTGTTTCCCAAGGTGAGTCAACCCCAACCCTAGTGTTTGTTGCCGAGAGCAAACTCTATACAAACTCTAGTTTTCTTGTTGACTTCTAAACCCTTGTTTTCAGCCCCCTCAATCTCTCTCAAGGTTTACATCTGATACAAGGTTTATAATTATAGAGAAATAAAACCCTCAAAATTTGGAACAAATATGTGCTGAAAATGCGTTTTGTTTTTATCCTTCAGCGCAAAATTGAGGCTCGATTTTTCCAGAAGCAAACCTCCAAAAACTGCACCCAAAATCGTGGCTCGATTTCTCCAAATCGAGGCTTGATTTTTACAGATATTGAAACATCAATTTTGTGTCAATTCTTAACAATTCTCCATCTTGACTCTAAATTAGTGATGATGTCAATTTAACCATCAAACACCTTGCTGCTCTTTCCCTTGCTTCCCACTACACCATGTAGCTCCACAAGTTTCCACCTAACCTCTTCAACCATCAGAATGCCTTCCGCCTTCTTGGAGATTCTTGAATCCAATTACGCTGGAAATTTTAGGTAGTTCCACAAGTCTACACCTTAATCTCTTCAGCCATCAGAATGCCTTCCGCCTTCTCGAAGATCCTTGCATCTAAACTACACTAGGAATTTTAGGTAGTTCCACAAGTATACACCATACATCTTCAACCATCGGAATGCCTTCCGCCTTCTCGAAGATCCTTGCATCCAATCACCCTTAGACTTTTAGGGTAATCCCAAGAGTCGTGCTATACATTCCTCAACCTCCAGAATGCCTTCTGTTTTCATGAAGAATTCTCTTGCTCACAACTAGAGTATAGCACCCAAGGTCCTTCATAGTCGTACCATTCCCGGTGTGTTCAACTCCACCTCAAGCTGAGCGTACTCTACCTCAACTAGCAAATGAGTACATCCCACTATGTCTTCCGCCTTGAAACTCCACCTACCAAGTAGATCACAAGTCTTCTAACCACCGTCTCTTCAAGATGACCATGAGTATTCTTACCACCGCCTCTCCAGGCTAATGTTGAGTGTTTAATGTCTCTCTAGACGAACACCGCTCTACAAGGCATCACTCCCAAGGTAAGAAACATCACCTTCTTCATCCTCCAAACAACACACCACCTAAGCACTTGTATCCTCATAACCCTCAAAGACAATTTGTGCGGAGTTACCCATTAATCTCCGGATAATCCTTGATAAAGTGACCCATCTTGTTACAGTTAAAGCACTTAAGCTTTGACTTGTTACCACTCTTTCTCCAGTTACCTCTGAAGGTGAGAAAAACCACAAGAAGGGGGGTTGAATTGTGTTTTTGGAAACTTCTTCTTAAACGTTCTAGATAACTGTCCTCAGGTTCAGAGTTTGAAGTAGTTCAGAGTCTGAGTGAGTTCAGAGTCTATGTGCAGCGGATAAAGTAAAGAACAGAAGAAGAGAGAACACAAGCAATTATACAGGTTCCTTCCACAAACCGGAAGTAGTCATGTCCTCCT
>Ga0228710_1004278_pt1 | contig 22567 bp, 10 predicted proteins | sample MedpolnodulmetaG_FD_177995 | JGI IMG/M metagenome (GOLD analysis project Ga0228710, IMG submission 177995) | Root nodule microbial communities from Medicago polymorpha collected in Santa Monica, California, United States - pink nodules | ecosystem: Host-associated > Plants > Roots > Nodule...
GTAATTGATAATTTTTTCTTAAAAAAAAGGTAATTGATGATGTTTTTTCACTCAAAACTAAAATAATATAAGTAACAAAAAATAATAACAATATTACTAATTTTTGAATTTACCTTAAAAATATATCCCTAAGTAGTAATCCACTAGGAAAAAAAAAATCAATTAAAACCAATACGGTTTGAGTAGAATTTAATAATACTCGAATCGTACCTTTACTCTTTAAAAAGAATTAAAACCAGTGATTCGGTTTCGAGCGGCGAGAATGAGGGTGAGAACAGAATTCAAGAGATATTAGGGAAATTAAAATACCGTGTGTTGTAAAAGGTTGGATATTTTAATTTTAGCCTATTTGATGTAACCAAAAAACAATTTTAGCCTATTTGCGATATATCCTAGTTAATATAAAATCCTAACTAACTTGTTATCCGAAATAAATACATAATAAACAAACTAATTCCCTGAACTTGAGAACCCCTAAAAAAAACTAATTATCTTGACCTACTCAAACTAAAAGGTTAAATTAAAAGATAATTGCAAAGTGGAAATCTAATTTAATAAAACCGTTAGATTGTTCCTTCAAAAAAATCATAAATGAACCTAAGTGATCAAGCTCAAACTAAATTTCACACTGGTGGACGAATCGTTTAGGAAAATCCAAATTCGATTTCTTTTTTATCAGCATATACTTACCTTACGGTCGAACACCATATTACCAAAGTTTTATTCTTCTAAGAACGAAAGGTTGACAAAAAAAAGTCATAAATGTGATCCTTTAGTATCCAATTGGGTTTTTCGTTTGACCATTTGGACTTATTCTTGTGTGATTCAAGCACCCAATTATCTTGTTAGATGGAGCATATATATCATAGATTAACTAAATATGTTTTTTTTTTACAAGAGATTAACTAAATATGTTAAAATTTATTGATTTAATAATATAAAATAGATTTGGACTTTTTTTTTGACAAAAAAAAAAAAAGATTTGTCCATGATACAAGAGTAATTTACTTATGCATGATAGACTGATCCTAAAATTAGACATCGTTTTTTTTAAGGAAGTAAAATTAGACATCTTAAATTGCAAGAGAAACCCTACAATACAAATGTGAAATTAAATTACACTTTTACACCAAAAGATACCCCTACCTCTTTAATAATGGTAGGACCACAACTAGCCATGCATGCTGAATGTGAAAGAATAATCCCTCATACGAGTCTGGCTTTAAAGATGAGCACTTGGCAAACCTTGGGTGAGTGAATGATATGTTTTCTCTCACCCATATTGGTTAAAATTGAGAAATGAACTTTAGAAAGGTTTGATCGACTTCTCAAATTGATTGTTTATATGATTTTCTTTATATATATTTTTTTTTTGGTACAAAATTTTCTCCATATCTATAAATTGTTAAACAAAAAGTTGCTTCAATATGAAGAATATCTCTACATTACCTCATCTTTCAGACTGCATAATAATTTTCAGCCTTATTATACTTGCTTAATAGCACCACCATCTCGTCATATATGTGTGTGTCAAAATATCTTTAAGGTTTTCGAGTTTGAGTTGTGAATGAAAAATTGTGGTTGAGGGAAAACCTTACTAAAGATTGTTTGACAACTTCCTAAATATTTACTATGGGTTAAATCAGTGGATACTTTACAACAAAACATGATTATTATTATTTTTACAAAAAACAATAAAATGATTATAAGAAAGTATGGTCATGTAAAAGAATTAATTTCTATCTCCTACACATACACACACATCCCACATGACATAAAAGCAATACCATTGTTATGAATTTTGAGGTGGGTTTTAATTAGAGAAAGGTCTTTTCATCATGTGGTACGATATTTTTGGATTTGAGCCCTTCTCATGGGTCCAAAATATTTTGTGAATTGTGGCTAAATTCAACTTTCGTAAAACGTGTATCACATTTTTTATGAACAAAACGTGTATCACGCATACAATTTTTTGTGAATTGGCAAGGGCATCGTGGTTTCGCAGGTAAGGTGACATTTAGGATACACAAGTGACTCTTTTTGTGTACCATACCCAAAAGTAATGCTAGCCATTGATCTATAATTTAGAATTTCAATGGCAGTGATTCTATAAAGATAACATGTTATAAGAAGTATGGAATCTTTTGTTCGGTTAAAAAAGTACAAGGGTATCTTTTATTATTGATTTATCAGAGAAAGTTGAATCCTTTTTTTCAAGATAAATAAACTGCACGGGTCTTAATTTTTTTTTATTAATTCTTTTTTAGGGAATTTATTAAATCTTATGAATGGAAACAGTATTTTATTTTCATATAAAAACGATATTTTAGAAGAAGAAACAATATTTTTTTGCTAAAAAAAAAGATCAAATCTTGGACACAATTAATGCTAAAAATCATATTTTCTTTTAGCATTTTACCTACACACTTAATTGTAGGTAAGAGAAAAAAATGTTATTTAGTCTACTATTAATGATTTTTTTTTTTAGAGATATTAAAGATGAATAATACTACCAACACTTTCTTTTGAACACTCTCTCTAATACTTACTCTCTTATTTATTTAAATCATTGTGAGTCTACACTTTAAAAAGTGAATGCTAGAGAGTATATTTTTTTGTTTAATAAAGTAAACGATCCTTATAAATATTCAAAATTTCGTTTTTAGTCTCTGCATAAGAAAATCATTGTTTTTAGTCCTTATAAAATTTTCTCTCAACATCTTTTGTCTCTGTAAAATTTCTCATTATCATGTTTAGTCCTTGTAAAAATTTCCGTCAGCAGTTTTGGTTTCTAAAATGCTAAAAGAAAATATGATTTTTATTTATAGGGACTAAAAAAATTCTGAATATTTATAAATACCATTTGTTTAATTAATTCTATTTTTTAAAGAAAATATTTTTTTTTCTCACCTGCAAAACTATCAGTGTTTTGTTTAAAAAAGAAGTTATTTTTTTGATGGCACCATTTTTTATTAATTAAGTTATAACATTACTTGTTATTCATAAAAATTAGTTGCTTAATGATGATTATAAATGTATGTTACCAATAGTACAGCTCACTTCCGTATACTATGTGAGTTTGTGTCAGACAAGAAAAAACAATCACATGCTTCCTACAACATAGTACCCATGTAGAATGGTCACCGTTGATTTTTTAAATTATAAATCAAAGGCTAGTGTTACTTTTGGGTATGGTACACAAAAAGATTCACTTGTGTATCCTAAATGCCACATTCTTTGTATATTACTACTTTAAGACACCTAATCTGATATTTTATGTGCTCGATAGAATCGAGTTTTCTTTTGGGTCTCTACCTATATCATTCGTATGTTACTACTTTAAAACTTATAATCTTGAATTTCTTGTTCTTGTCAGAATTCTTTATGTTTTTAATAAATTCCATTTTAACTTCTTTGAAAGAAAAAAAAAACATAAACAAAGTGCATTTACAAGGTTATGAAAGGCAGGAAATTTCAGTTAAGATTTATTTACTTGCAACTAATTATAGTTTTTTTAGCCGTACAACTAATTTTAGTTAATTAATATTAATTAGAAAAAGCAGACGAGTGAAAAATGTTTAGATGTTACAAAAATAAAATAAAAACATGTTTAGCAAAAATCTCCAGCAATCCAAATAAGTAATAAAATAGTAACAACTAACTTTGTAACCATACAATTTAGGTGCATTTTTCCCTCTAAAAGAAAATTAGGTGCATTTTTTTTAAGAAATTTGCTCTATAAGCCCTTTTAATCTTCCCTAAAAAAAAGCCCTTTTTTCATTTTGTGAAGGATTGGAGGTTGCCATTACCAACCGAACTGAGGTTACGATCAGTTCCTGCATCAAACTGATATTTATATAGGTGATGCTAAAATTAGGGGTTTATAACTATAATTTTTTTAGGGGTTTATAACTATTATAATAATAGGTGATATTAAAATTAGTTAATTAATCATAAGTCATTGTTATTTTTTTTATTTTAGATCATTTTTGTGATTTTTTTTGTTATTTATTGTTTTTTGTTATTAAAATGCAGGTAAAAGGCGTGTGTACATGCGTTTAAATGCGCATAGGATACAGGGACGACATCAAACTTGCTGCCCATAAAAGTATGAGCTTGAGTACAGATAATTTTTTGAAAAGCGGGTATGAAAATGGACACTGTACTGCTATTGCTATACTCAAAAGTATTCATTGCCATCCCTACTTCAAACAAAAACCCTCTCTCCGCGAATATATCCCGCTATGCCTCACGGCCACAAATGGTAAAAACCGGTTGACTCAGCAAAACCGATGAGTCAAATTTTACGATATACATGCAGATTTTAGTGCTGACAGCGCCGTTTGCCAAAAGCATACTCATAATAATCATGTGCTTCCTATGCTAGTCTGTCACGTAACGTTCAACGTTTGGAGGATGACTTTTCATTTTTTTATTTTGGTAGGAAAATGCACACAAAGACAGCTTGTTGTGCCAGAAGGATGACAACTAAACAAAACTCAAGAACGCTATTTCTTTGACCTCCTTTGATGTATCTTAATTCTTAGGGTTTTGCTAGAAGCCACCTATAAAGGTGTCTTTTAGCAACTCACACCTCAAGACGTGATTTTCACTTTTTAGTTATAACTTTGTTAAAAGACACCTTCATAAAAATTAGTTGGTGTCTTTTAACAAATGCTCATAAAATAACTTGCTAAAAGACACCTTCACAAAAGGTGTCTTCTAGCAAAATCATAATTCTTAACCCACCAACCGAGCTATCTCCGAAGGACAAATAAACAATACTAATTGAACTTCAAAAATATAAATGAAAGAGAATAATTGATATAAAACAAAAAAAAAACAAAAAACAGATAATCTACAGATGCTAAAAGCCTAAAACAGTTTCAAAGAGTCACTACCCACTTGAGCACAAGCATTCTATGAAGGATTTAGCTCCCTCAAAAGTGTGTAGTTAGTGAAATAAGTAAATTAATGGTCGATATGCTTCTTTTTTAACACTAATAGGCGAAATGTTAACTACTCATAATTTGTGTTATGCATGTACATAGCCATATAATACTGGAAAGAGGAAAAATATCAAGCTAAATGCTGGAAAAACATCAGGCAAGAATCTGAGAATTTATTTTTCTTTTACTATCCACTAATGAACCCACGTAAAAGAGTTGTGTAATCTTGCACATTATAGCTATAAATATCACAAAATCAGATACAATTCTGGCTGCATCAACTAACATACTTTATGGATTGGGCAGTTCAGTCCAATAAAATTGCAGAACTGACAATGTATACTTTCCTAAGTATGTCTATAGCAAGTGGGAAACCTTTCTTTTTAAGATATTTCGTATGTAAACATTTTGCTAGGCTCATATTCAAGGGTAGAAACCAAAAGGACAAAAAGAAACAATTGGCAAGATTCAGTTTCATCTTGCAGCAAATCGTCATTTGCTTCGACCACCTTGTTCAAGGACGTAAATCCCATAGTTGAGATATTTCTCAGATCCAGTTCAGGACACTACCAAAAAGGGATCTGCAGATCTTATTCCTGTGGATGGAAAAAGAATTCAGGAGAATGTACAGTAGCTGCAGCTGAGTAAATGTAGAGTGAAAGCCGGCCACCAACACTCTAGTAATCTGCCGCTGAGATCCCACAAAACTGATTACTTTATTCTCCTTAGGAAAAACCTTGACTTGAAGGAAACCCACCTGGTTGTGTCCTAAAAGGTTTCTCGCTGACCAACCGTTTGTCAGATGGTCCAGCACCAAGGATCCCAAGTGAATTAGGATCGGTAATCTGGATTCCATTACTAGAGGTTCTTTGAGGTGGTGGCTGACCCTGGAAATGATCCTCACTTTCAGCTCTTCTTCTTCGTTTCCATGCCTCAGATTTTCCTGTATTATTATCAGGTTCTGACATTTGGTAGTTAGCCATATTTTTAAATCCTCTTTGCCTCTCCATGTGGCGATGGAATGGGTTTCCATTTCTACTAAATGAGGCAGAGGGACCAACCCCACCATCATCTTCTTGTTCCTGTTTAAGTTTGGAATATATTTGATGGAGCCTCTCCCCTGAAAGATGGGAAAAGGTGGATACATATTTCCACAGTCGTACCGTCATTCCTGTAAATAACAAGGGAAAAAAAATCAATAATGTAGTAGACACTGGAGAACCCAAAAAAACACAGGCCAACTCCTATCCTCTGAGGGAATATGGATATAAGAGACCAAGAATAAAGATAAAGTACTCCCGACACACCAACAAAGCAGAAACCTTTCTCGTGTGGCAAAACTAGGATATCAGAATGGAGAGAGCACTTACTATCTTGCTTATAGGGTTCCACTTCATTTTCCAACACAATTTGATCAATTCTTCGTCCAAGAAGTTGTAAATAGTTGCGTATTTTTGAAAGAACCTAAAGTGAACATGGGGAAGTAAATAAGGTAAACATGTTTCAAACAGACACAATAAAAAGAAAGAAGATTACAGGGATACCTTTTCCTTTGGAAGATTAGCACTGGTTGTCTGCAATCTGTGAAGACGTTTCAAAGTTTTCATTTCTTCAACCATCACATCTTGACACCATTCCATCCATTTTACCTCCTTAAACTGCTCATATACTTCCTCATTGTCAGACATTTCACCTTCCTCTTTTACAATAGGCTCAACCTTTCGGGGTTTCTGAAATCTATCCTTTCTCATTTGGACATTAACAGAACCCAATTTTTTCTTCTCCTGTCCACGCAACAATGAGATATTCATCGTATGTTCTTTCTCTTTCTTGGAAGGCTTCCGTGCAACTCTGCTATTTGCATTTTTTACCCCAAGAACAACAAGTTCCTAGACCATAAGAAAAATGAAGCAATTATGGCAAGTGACAAGTGATAGAGATTGATTCAGCAAATAACATAGTATCCACCTATACATGAAAGAGCAAAGGAAGTGCCGACATATGGCAATTAGTAGGATAAAAGGTAGAATATTGATCAAGATATTCTCTGCTCAGTAAATATTATTTTTTCAATGTACATATCTGTAATTAGATTCATATAGGACAGATTTAATCCCTTTAATCAAGGGACCCTCCTTGTACAGTTTCATCATTACAATTTACAAATACAAAATGCTGAGACATAATCCCTTAAACTATGCAGCATCCATTCATTGTTTCTAACTGAAAGAACCATAATGCTTAGCAGGAAGCAGATCGTGAATTAGTGAACGTGGACTAAGTTTGGTTCAATTCAAATCATAATCCTGATTTACCCATACTTACTATCTTTGATCACTGGAATACACAAAATAAGTGTTTGTAACAGAAAGCTTCACATTTTCTTTGGTAGGCTAAATAACCAACATTTTGGGGAAAAAACTTAATTCTCTTGGTAAATATATATAATTTGCATGTCGTATGAAGACATGTTGCAGAAAATAGATGTATGAATGCATGTCTAAAATTTGAAGTATAAAAATACTTGACCTTGAAACAAAAAAAGACAAGCATGCATATATTCATGCAGACACAGTAGAAAACTGAACCAGAAATCTATTGTCTTGGATTAGAAAAATTAGTAAAATATTCACGATTTGATACCAATCTCATAGAGAGATCACACAAAAGAAGGATAAAGGCAGGGAAAGGAAATTATAAAGATAGCCAAGACAATGAAAGTTCCAAGTCCTCACTCAATCTGATCAACCAAATTCCCTTCTCTTCCACTACGTTTTGCCAAATCTACATTCTAATTTTGCCAAATCTACATTTGAAGTACTGTAGTACAGAGGGTGATTTGTTTCAGACGGCTGATCTGGTACAGATCAATCTCTGTTTGATAACTTCTAACAATGACATTACAGAAGATTCTTGAAATATCAATGCAATTGTACCACTCAACCATACTAGCTATTCTGATATCTTCCATAAACTGATAATATTTATATTACCCTCAATTCATATCGTGACCTCCTAGCTATTCTGTTGCTCCAGTGTTTCTTATTTCTAGTATATACTATAGTAAATTGAGTTCTAATCCATGTGAATTATCATGTAAGAAACAATGTCTCAAAAGTAACTATCAGGTCTAGCAGAAGAATGGGAAGCTTGTAAAGGCAGTTAGAAATACAGAAATTAAGAGGAATAAATTAGCAAATTCCAAAATCATAAATACAAACAAAACAAGACTGCTTAAACTAGAATTCATGTAATAGGCATACTTGTTCCAGAAGGGCATTAGCACGATCTCTCAAATTTGGAGCTCGTGGCAAGAAAGTTTCATGGTTTTGGAGTTCTACAGGTGCTATTTTTTTCATGAGGCCAAGCCTTTCATCTAATCTAATCATTTCCCAATTACCAAATCCATGGTAATGTATTCCAAGAAGCAATCTTGCATCATCAACTGTAAAAAAATAAAACATTAATTGCAAAAGAAACAATGAAGTCACTTAAAGGAAAGCAGAACACAAACTACTTGGAAGGTACACTTACTTTGATTCCACCCACAACCTTTCGACCAGTTTGAAGGCTTGAGATACGATAAAACACGGAACTGTGCAAGGGGATCTTCATACCGGCTAATGCGCTTTGCTAGGAGTTGAAGCTCTTGGACACGGGTAACTAGATCATTTGCTTTCACAGGGACACCAAAAAAATCTAGCACAGGCCCCTGGATGCAGTATTACATGTTAACACCATCTAAGGAAGTAATAAGAATACATATTGCTGAAATATTTCTCTGATTTACTTTCCTATTTCTCTGATTTACTTTCCTTTATCTTCATATATTTATTTTTGTAATTAATTAGACATAGGCAATTATTCTTATCCCTGTAATTAAGGGGTCTTGATTGTAATCCTATTGTTATAAATAAACAAGGCAGAGGGTTGAGCTCAAGCAAATTAGTTCACGTCAAATAACCATTTACACACCAGGTTTAAGAGAGTTTAATGTTATACAAACCTTTATATCCAGATTTCCAATTTCCACAGCTTCTGAACAACCATCAATTAGAGCATTGAAAAGTTCAATCTGTGCTTCAGGTGGAGCTGCGGCAACTGCACCACCAACGTCAGCAGCAATTAAGTCGATTTGGTTCTCATTCCCGTATTTCATAACCTGGCCATTTAATTAAGGATGATCATACAACAGTAAAAAAATTATTGCCATGGATGATAACAAAAATGAAGCATGTTTATGACACATACACAAACAGCAAACACATGCTGGTAAGCCAAAATATCATTATGAAAGAGCCAAGTGATTGAAGAAAAAGAAAAGGGTATTATTAACTCAAAAAAGATGTAAATGCAACATCAACAAACCATTGACTGACCCACAGGGAGGAACAACAATGAACTTTTATCTAAAAATAAATGGAGCAAGGAGACACAATTTATTTTAGGGAAACAACGGAGCCAAAGCCCATTGGGGAGACAGCTTAGATGTTGACAAGATTTAGAGCACACACTACTACAATGTATTAAAAAAAAAAGTGCAAGTGACCAAAATGCCCTTGTGATCTCTATGATAAACAAGAAAGTCACTTTCAAGGAAAACTGGTCTCCATGTTGTCCTGGAGTAATTGTTTTGAGCCAACATAAATGGAAAAGTAAATATAAGTTATGCTCATGTTTGAATTCTATATTAGCAACCAAACAATCTCAGACATAGGTTTAAAACTCAGAGCCACTTCAAGGTTCAGCTTCATATCTCAGAAGCTTCTCAGATCCCAGCTTAAGACAAAAACTGAGTCTCACATTCAGTACGCCAGGTAGAATATGGACATTCAATTATTCAGTTCTCGTCTGCTCAATCACATTCAATTATATTCAGTTCTCGTCAGCTCAATCACATCCCTACTCTTTATAACACACTTTTGATTTGTCAAAAACACACACACACTTTTAATGTTTAAATGCTGATCCCATAGCAACTAACTAGCTACTTAATCCTGAGATGGCGGGGAGAAAATATAAATGAAATTGGGATTCAGATTCCCAACAATTTATTATCAAGGAAATGCTTAGATCTCAAAGATTAGGTCTTGCCAAAAGCAATAGTTTTTTTTTTATAGAAATATAACACTGAAAATTGTTGTAAGTAATAGAATCTTACTGCACGAGAAAATCGGAGTGCATCTCTTTTTGATAAATTCCCATATGACCAACTTCTCACTTGGACAGAGGCTCCATCAACCATTGGTACTGCAGGAGCCAAATGCTCTGCTTTGCGGCGTTTCTGAACTCGTTCAGGTGGCTCAGGTTCCTTCTTTTTCCTTTTATTACTCCTTTCAGATGGATCAGCCTCGGCATAGCTTTTAATATTTCTTGCAGAACGCGGGGCAAGAGCTTCCTGAAAGAAACATTAAAGATAAGGCAAGTATAAGAATAACATGCTAAGCATCAACTCAAACAAACATTACATAAACATAAACCTTAAAAACTCAACATCATTACAGACTTTTTGTAATATTATATCAATAAGAACAAGATCAGACCTCTGCTTGGAATGCAGCATCGGGCTTTATCCAACGACTCCAGAAACTTGCATCATCTTCATCATTGCAAAAATTAGCAACCTGCACATAAAGAAGGAAAACCAACTTGTTAATTCCACATCCTGTCGAAATCCTTCTCCATCCTGGAAATGAAAAAGTCATTACAAAAAAGAAACCCATATCTTACCTTAAATGCACTTAATAACTCATTCCCTTGTTCATCTTCATCTGTCTTCTCTTCAACCTTCTCAGCTCTTTCAAGAATCTCATCTATATTCATACCTAAGAGGCGTTTCTTGCTTTCTTCATCATTTCTTTCTTCCTTAAAAAGCTCTTCCGCTCCAAATCGTAAGATTGCAGACAGCTCGTTCTGTCATTTATGAAGAAAATGATCGACACTAATTATGAAAAAAAACTAAAAAGGAAAACACCAAGACTTCGAATGAAATGATTCAATGCAATCTATACGATACAAATAGAAGATGATGCCACCTTAGTAGTTTGGGTTTTGTTATCTAAAGATATATATAGTATGATGCACACATGCTAACATACAATTTCACAAATATTCTTACTTTATCAAAGTAACTTCCTCCTTTTTTGACTTCTTTCTTCTCCAGTCTACCTTCTGCATTCAGTTTTTGAATCACCAAGTGGTCCAGAACCTGTAGAACACATTTGCGTGAAAAATGATGTAAAATTGTTGACCTCAAGGAATGTCCACAAGCAACTGAATCTATCTTGCAGGAAAATATTAATACCAAACATACCAAAAAAGATAATACCAAAGTTAGACATAAGAGTAAAACCAAAACAGCTATCGGATATTCAATGATTCTGAACATACCATCTTCTTCTTAGCACGCTCCAGAATATCTTCTTCGACACTTTTGCTTGTCACAAATCTATATATGTTGACAACATCTTGTTGCCCAATTCTATGAGCTCTACTCATTGCCTAAAGGAACATAGAAATGATGGTAAGTACCTAGGCAGTTAGATGGTTAATAGTGAGATAAAATCAACTGAAATACACCTGCAGGTCATTTTGAGGATTCCAGTCTGAATCAAATATAATGACAGTATCTGCCGTGGCAAGGTTGATACCTAGACCTCCTGCCCGTGTTGAAAGAAGGAAGCAAAAATCATCACTACCAGGTGCATTGAAATGCTCCATTGCCTGCTGTCGCAGCTCAGATTTTGTGCTCCCATCAAGTCTTTGAAATTGAAACCCTCGAAGTGACAAATATTGTGCCAATATATCCAACATCCTAACCATCTGCAATACATATCTTATAACTTAGCATTATCATAAACTAATGCTTAAAGCATATTACATTAAAGCAGACTAGAGTTCATAAAAGAGCATCATCAAAAGTCATAAGCTATATGATTTTAACAGCCGCCTCTCCATGAACCTTGCATAATAATGAAATCTTAACATCAGCATTTTTATCACCACTAGGTTTTCTCCTACTCACTTATGTTATTTTTGATCGTGTACCTCTTCAGGTGGGGGAAAATAGAAAACAGGTAATATGCACCACTTTCAACCAGGGAATCCTTTGCAATTTTTTTCTGATATTTCCTGATATTTGTGGTTTGAGTTCATAAATTCTTTGAGGGGTTCTATTCAAGTGATTCAAAGGGGGCTCTATCTCGTGATAAATGTCACCTTAAACACCAAAGTTGATTCACTACATCACTTGTACCGCATGATATGTTGAGGAATGGACTACCTTAGCAAGTATAAAAACTGGATGGTAGTAATAGTTGACAATCTGAAATATTTTAATTAACATCACAAAATTTACCTGGTCAATTAGATGGTTGGGAACAACTTATCTTTTTAAAACCCCAGATAAAGTTGATGATAATTTCAACAGACAAGCATATAACACAGCCAAAAATATCCAAATTCATCGAATCCTCTTAAATGTATTGAATGAATTAATGCCACTCAAAAGTGTGATCTCACTAATTCTCCAGAGAGCCAAAACCACCAAAATATAATGAAAACAAAAAGGGTCTTGCTAATATGTAGCCTAAGGACACATCTTGAGGAATCAAAAAGTAGAGATTTTACATTGAAAAAAATCAAATTTTGAACTATTAAGGAGTTGAATACACCATTTCCAAATTTATTTTCTTAACAAGTGCCTTTGGGACATTTGTTAACATTTGCTAAACAAAAATTGCATGAGTACACAAAAAACAATTGATCATCTCCAAAGCAACTAAAAGACCATCTAGTACATCAATTTCAACTTTCAACAACAAACCTGGGAGAAAATCAGAACGCGGTGCTTGGTTTCGTGCAATCTAACAAGAAGCTTGTCAAGTATCACAAGCTTCCCACTGCTAAAGACAATTCTCTCAAGTTTACTGTTGTCGCTACCTCCAGAGTCCCCACCATAGCCATGGTCAGCACTTTCAAATAGGAAGGGATGGTTGCAACACTTTTTCAATTCTACCACAATATTTAGAAGAGAAACCTGATATTTTAGGAGGAAAGGATTTAGTAATATACATAATTATATGAAATCAAATTTATCAAAGTTTTGTCAATCCGACTGATAACAAACAGGTGCATCATTTTCAGTCAACTTGTTTCTCTAGTTGCATAAATTAACAATTTAAAATTATTAGGTTTTTATGTTAGGCCTATTGGGAAAAATCCAAGTCCTGCATTGGATAGATTGGACCCTTGACAAGAATAGGAAATGTTAATGAGTGCCCTAAGGGCATTCTTTATGGACTTTATATAGTAAGTTTTTATGGAAACTTGTGCATTCAATGCATCAGAAATTGAAGTATTAGACATTTTCAATGAAGAGTTCCTTAATTGGGGATCCTTAAAGAGTGCCCTTAGGGCACTCGTTAGCAAGACCCGATAAGAATTTGTAAAGAGAGGCACTCCTCACCTTACAAGCCAGTTTTTTTAAGGATGAGTTAGGCCCAAATTTCAACATGGTATCAGAGCCTATCGGTTTGGGCCATCCACCATTTATACACGCACCAAGCCCAACAGTGCTGGCGCGAGGGAGTGTATTGGGAAAAACCCAAGTTCCACATTGGTTAGATAGGTACTCCTCACCTTACAAGCCGGTTTTGTAAGGATGAGCTTGTAAGGTCAGGGGTGCCACTATAAAGTCTTTTCAGTCCTTGTCTATTTTCAATGTGGGAATTGGGTTTTTCCCAATACACCCTTTCCCATCCAGCTCTACTGGGTTAGGGGTGCTACTGTAAAGTCTTTTCAGGCCTTGTCTATTTGCAATGTGGGACTTGGGTTTTTCCCAATACACCTCCTCCCGTTCAGCACTATTGGGGTTAGTGTGTGGATAATTTGGTGGGTGACCCAAATGGAATAGGCTCTAGTACCATATTAGGTTTTTATCCGACTCATCTTTATAAGATTGGCTTGTAAGGTGAGGAGTGATTCTCTTTATAAACTCGTTTCAGGCCTTATCTTTTTTCAATGTGCGACTTGAGTTTTTCCCAATGAGTTTTTCCCAATAAAAATAGTAAAAAGTTGAATAAGCATAAATAGCTTCTTGCGTGTAGATTTTCAAATAATGAACCACACCAACTCCAGCATCTTTCTATTGAGAAGCAATGTTCACGATTACATAGTAAAAAGATACCAAGCATAAGCCAGTGTATTGGCATTATTAGAGTAAAAAATAAAATAGAATGTTTATAAGGAGTGTATATATTATAAAGATATAAATTTAGCAATATAGGACCAGTAATGGCATTTACTGTTCCATTAACCATAGTGAAGAAAGCACAGAGTATCCTAGTACAGATAATCGCTAGCAACACAAGATAGAGATGTAACCTGATTCCCACGAACTCCTTTGTTTAAATTTTGGAAGTTACGTTCCAAAATCCACTTATAATACCTACATGATAGAAATCAGCAGCTAGTATAAATACTGTGGACTAACAGGAGTAGCTTTTTTTATCTAAAAAAGAAAATCACTTACTGTTTCTGAAGAGGAGACATTTCAACCCTAAGGATGCGCTCAATTTTGGGGGGTAAAGATTTCTCTACATCTTTGATAACTCTTCGAAGTATGTGTGGTCTCAATTCCATATGAAGATTTGCAAGCTAGCATATAATAATATATGCACATCATTAACAGTGAAAAGAAAAATTAAGACCGTGGACAAGCAAAAAAAAGTAAAGGATAGGATTATCAAACTTGTGAGTTGATTTGTAAACAAGGGCAAGTTGTTTACGTTTCTCAGTAGGGAAAAGAGTTAACTCATGTATAGAAGCATTTCTGTACGCAGAGAAGAATGTCCTTTGTTTAATCTTTGTAACCACCCATGTTTAATATACCGTGCCATTCTAGTGTATTGGAATGAATCCCAGTGAAATTGAAAGTGCCAATGATAATAGCTAATATGCTGATAGCACTTCCCTTTTTTTATTTGATCGTTATGGGGAGTGCAAATGAAGTTAGAAGGACTGAGGGGACATCAATTGGCATCCGTGAGAGAACCCATCCTGTCCCTTTTTTATATTTTTAATATTAAAAGTAGTTAATTAGGCCTTTGTGGAATGTATTCCACCTTCTTGTTTGCATCTTCATATTTTAATCAAAAAAGCATGATATACAATTTTTTTCACAAAAAAAACTACGAATAATTTTGACATGCTAATTTTATATAGGCTCTTCAAATTGTTGAAATTTGGGCCTAACTCATCCTTACAAAACCGGCTTTTAAGGTGAGGAGTGCCTCCACACTTTATAAACTCTTATTTTCCAAATAAACCCCCTTCACGCCCAGCACTAATGGGCTTGGTGTGTGGATAGGTAGGTGTCCCGAATAGATAGGTTCTGATATCATGTTGAAATATGGGGCGTAACTCATCCTCTATGAAGCACGGATACAGACACGGACACGCCGACACTGCTAATAGTTTGAGAAAATCATATAATTAGGTGTAATTATATATGTTGGTGGCGTGTCAAGTGTCGGACACGACAAGTGTCCGACACCGAGACACGTTTAATCCAAGGAGTGTCCGTGCTTCATAGCTCATCCTTACTAAATCGGCTTGTAAGGTGAGGAGAGCCTCCTCTTCATAAACTTTTATCAAGAGTTCTATCTATCCAATGTGGCACTTAGGTATTTCCTAATACTATATATATAGTATTTCATAGACTCTTATGAGTCGAGTCTACATACCCTTGATGTGTCTACGTAGACTCCCAAATTTCACAGCCTCGGTAAAGGGCCCTTGATTTGAATCTGGATATTTCTTGTATTGTTTACAAAGAATTGTGCAGATATATATTATAAGCATGCACACAAGAGAAAGTGTCAAGATCCCTGAATTTTGGGATCAAATCAAACAGTCTACGCTATCTATGAAAGTCTATCATATATCATAATGGAAAAAAGAAATAAATAATACTAATTATGATTACGATATTTTATTTTATACCTCATTCTCATGGAAAGAACTCAAATTCTTATAGTTTTGAACAAACTCATCCTTGCTCTTGAATTTGGTAGGATCAAGGAAGTGGAGCAAAGCCCTATAAAACAGGAAGAGTGGGTGGAGAATGTTATACAAAAATGAAGAAACAGAAAATAAAATATCAGGTAGCAAAAATAAAACCTATTCAGAAATCAATAGAGTGCACATGTAATCATGAACCACAAATCAAAACAGTCTCCAAAAAAAAAAAGACAATTCCACAGGGACAACTCAGAATTTTAGTTTCTTCTCCTCATTCACCTACCCTAAGTCATAAGGGTAAATGTTAGAGTAAGCTAACTTGTTTTAAACTAAGGCTCTAAGTTGAGCATGAGTTCCTTTAGTTTTATGAACTAACTATGGTCAGTCAGCGTAGTGTTAGTTAGGATCAGTTGAGAATAACCACATACATTCACTCTAAGGAATTCACACATCAAGAATATTGAAGTTTCAGTTGCAGCTATCTCTCTTAAGTCTTATCTTCCCTTGCAAACAATCTTTCTTCGGTAATCAAACTCTAAAAGTGAGCATGCACAAAGATGCAGCATAATATACACAGCAATGAACATGTGAATATGAACAAGCATGCAATAGCACCCTTGAGGAATGTCAATGTTAACTCTTTCAATATTGTATGCAGATCAGTTAACCATGTAAGCTACATTAAATGGATTAATACAAAGGAAGGATATACAAATAACTCGTTAGTTACTCAGTCATGCATCAAGTAGGTAATTATATGCATGTTCAGCTGCCACTAATAGAGAGAGAATCATGTGGGTGGAAGGTACTCAACATTTACTTATCCATACAAAAAATATTAAGAAATCTAACAAATCCACGGAAGATCTAAGTTTACGATTAACATGTCTTCTAAAAAAGGAAAATATTACTATTACCATAGCTCTTCAACACTGTTTTGTAAAGGAGTGCCGGTGATGAGCAACTTATTCTTGGTGCTAAATTCCTAACGAGCATCACAAAAAAAAAAAACATTAAGAGAAGGTTTACCTCAACAGCATAAACAATAAGTCAACATTAAATTGAGGAAAGTTACATACTAAAAGTGATGTATACAACTGTGCCTCGCTATTTTTTAGTCTATGAGCCTCGTCTACCATCAGATAATTCCATTTGATCTTGGAGAGAACAGCCTTATCTTTCAAAATTACTTCATATGTAGTCAACAGTGCATTGAATTTTATTGGTTTACCAGGCTTTTTGTCATTATAAAACTCATACTGTTGACAAACCTGTCATAAAGATTCAAATGCAAAAAAAAATTAGAAACAAAAAAGACTAGCTGTGATTACAGATTACACCATCTGCATGTAAATCACTATAAACAACAGTATGAGTCTATGTTTATTAACTTTCAGCTATTAAAAAGTGGAACAAAACAGATCATTTCAATTGAAAGATGTGTGTATCAGAACTACAACTACTTACTGAGCTAAGAAAAATACAAAAATGGCCAGTTTATCTTCTCCAAAGACAAACTAACTCGAGATCACCTCATTTTGTGATCTGTCAGATTTTAAAACTTTAAATTTCTTTCCTCGTAGCATCAGTGTGATTAAACACATGATGGAAAAAAAAAATAGCACTCGATGAAATTCATATCTAAAGCTACATCTTCTCCTCCAAAGCTAAACCAGAATATAATGAATTAACTTGGGACTTGAAAATATTCCTAGAAGACAGGATGCGTACTGTCTGACAAAGTACAAACATATAATGATGTTGTACATGTTCTTACACCATATTGAAGGATGCTTCCCAATTCCACCAGCGCATAAAGACTAGATATGTTGGACATAGGAGCTGAGTTATTACTTTAGAAATTTAGTTGTAAGGGACAGTGAAGGAATAGTATAGCAAAACCTAGTGCAAGCTCGTGAGAGCTTGCTATAGGCCTTCCCTTACTCTAGCAAACCCGTGTAACTAACTTTCAAAGCAGATAGAACAGTTGGAACAAACTGACTGACAAGCGTCAGTCAACTTTGACTAGCAACCTGCTGTAGCAGGTTTAGTGCTAGGGCCTATATATAGTTGACTATCAGTTGTAATCATTACACAATCAATTGAATACAGATAAGATTCCAAGAGAATCATGAGCAATTTACATAATCCTAACAGTGCACCCTTTTGAGGTTATCTCATTCAGCATGCATGTCTGCAGTCTAATAAAAGTTGCTGAAATATATTACATATCTGATAGATTTTCTAGTTTCATTTGCATATGAACTGAAAACTCATAAAGAGATGTCTCACCTCTCGACTTGCTCGAGTACCGACATATACAATAATATTCATATCAGGAAGCCACTTCCTGAATTCTTTGGCCCAGTTTGATAAAGTAGACAGCGGCACAACTACAAGAAAAGGGCCATGGATTTGCTGGGCATTCTGTATAAGGAACATAAATAGTAAATACATGTGTTTATTACATTGCAAGGGCATTTGTAACCAATCAGATAATTGATACTATACCTGTAGAAAACCAAGCATCGATACTGATTGAACAGTTTTCCCAAGACCCATTTCATCAGCTAAAATGACATTTGTATCATTTCTCCAGCTTCAAATGCAATAGACATAGTTTTAGAAGACCAAAAAATAAATAAATTCAATACAAACATACATGCATACCTGTTAACAAGAAAATTCAAACCCTCAAGTTGATAATCACGGAGCTTTCCACCCATCAACCATTCAGGCTGTTCCTCAAGCTTCCGCAAACTTGCTAAACATCACAGCCACGGATTAAGATCGGAATTTAAATAGATAATGTTATATAATATTTAATATATGAACTATAGAAACTAGATTATTGTCCATACTGTCCTAAAAACCAAATAACTAGTAAAAGGAAATAGGCTTCAGAAGACAAAGGGATATGAAAGGGAACTATAAGAAAATGTAAACCGCGCCCCCAGGAGGAAAAGGAAAAAATCATTGAAATGCTTCAATGTGAGCAAAATAATCACAATTTAGAATGGATATATCAAATAAATTGCTACTAATCTAATTTGTAATTAAAAAGTAAGACATGTCAATTTTGCCCAAAAATAGAAAAAGAAATGGAAAAGAAAGTATATTTTAAAAAGAAAGTGTTAGGATGCCTAATGGAGTGAACTGAAATGTAATGGAATGGTTACTCTATCAATGTTTGGATGTTATAATGATAGAATAGATAAAAAGACTTGTTCTCTGCTAATTCCATTCCCCCCAAAATGGAAGGGGAGGAAACTGCAGTGTAATGCAGATAAGTGCACTGTATACATTGAATTTGAAATCTTAGAGGGAGCGCAGCCCCACACAACCCACTCTGATTAGGTGGATTGGCTGACCTACTTTTTAAAAATAATTAAAAAGATACAGAAAAACAAACAATACACCATTTGAAAAGAATTGAGCACAAAAAGAATAACAATTTTCATGCATCTTTTTTTTAGAAAGAAAAAAGATACAATGGTTGGAGTCTTTTGTGGTAACGATAGTCTATTATTTTTACGGTAACTTCGCCTCCTCTTGATTTCTAAAGCTTACAGCTTTATGCTTTAGCAGGGTTATGGGTTTTCAAACAATGACTTCAAAGAGCAACACATTTATCGGTCTTTAAATACGAATCACCAACTTTGGACTAGTCGATGAGGGTCCAAACAGAGAGGGCTGGCGACAGGCGGCATACCACTGTGAACGTGTGACATTGCAAGTCGGCGGTGAGAGATGGCTGGCTGTTTGTGGCAGACGGCAGTTGTCGCGAAGGCTGGCCATGAAAAAAAAAAAGGCTGGCAGTAGTTGGGAAAGGGCGCGCTTATGTGAAGGAAAAGGGGAGGCATTTTGTAAGGGGGATGTTTCTGTTACGTAATCTGTGGGAAACAAATTAAAATAATGGTTGACCAACCTCAATCTGGCTCAAACCCGTCTCATCTCATAGGTTGAGTGGGATCGGTATTATCGATTGCAGATGGCAGACGGCCAAAAATCCGCCAATTCCACCATAAAAGGCAGGGCTCCACTATCCTTCACAAATTGGCAATGGTGATTGTTAAAAAACTGCCACTGCAATCTTCCACAGCTGCTATTTTATCACAATAGGTGGCATGGGTCCAAATAACAGGTTAAGGTGGATCCTACTCTTTTTTTTTTTGGAATCTGACCCACTGGTGAGCCGGATTGGCTCAGAGGGCACACTTCATATTGAGAGCTCTAGCTCCGATTGGGCTAGGTCTTCAGAAGTTGAGTGGTCTCAAAGGTGCTTTCTTTGGTGGGGTCTCTAAGGCAGCGGCAAAAGCAGTGACACAAGACCATCTGTACTGTTAAGGTTACTCTTAAGGCAATGAGAACTGCAGTACAACAAAGGCAGTGGATTAAAGGTTCCACGATGAAGGAAAGACAGGTTTTCTCTGCAATTAAGGCGGAAGACTCTCCCTGATTCAAAGCTCTAATACTAGCTTGATAGAGGAGAAAAAAGTTATTTGTATTTCACTTGATTGAAAAATTAGAGAGTAGATACACTTTTTATAAGCTATAATAAATTTATCCAAATTATCAAGTTACAAGAAAATAAAATTTACATAAAAAAGTATAGTAGTATACAATCAGCCCCTAATTATGGTAATTACAATAAAGTACAAATCCTGATCTTTTTAGCATAGAAAGTTATGTTAGTTGGGTCTCAGGATCAGGGTCAGGGTAAGCATCAAAACACACAAAACGCTTACAAGGGTACTTACGATTACCAACCAGCAAGATCCTCACATTGGCAGCAGGATTTGAACTCGCACCCTTGTGGGATGTGAGAGTCACATCCTTACCATGTGGACCAACATCCGTCGACAATAAACATCCTAACTATGCATATGACCCCACACAAACCTAATAAAACCGAAAAGATATGTACCTTTGCTCTTCTTGCGCTGGGAATCTACCACCTTTCCTTGAACTGACATTGCAGCCTCTCGAGCCTGTTCAAATACAGAAGAATAAAAACTTTATGAAATATTATCCCAACTATCATATATGAATCTTCCTTATGCATCCATTACACACCATAGAAAAACATTAATAATATATGAATCTTCCTTATGCATCCATTACACGCCATAGAAAAACATTAATACAACAACCACCACAAAGCCTATTGCTGATGGACATAGAGGACAAACCTCGAGACTACCACCAGGTCACCATTCTAAGCACTAATTTCAACCAAACATGCTTAACACTGGGCTAAGATGCAGTGGAACTCAGCTAAATGAACGGAGATATCTTATTACAGAAGAACAAAAATGCAAGCAGTCAAATATGAAATCCAAGTTGAGAAAAACTATCAGAAATTCAAACTTCTTTATTGGGAGAAGATTACTCCAAGAGAGTTTGATATAGTATCCCTAACATATGATATACTCCCTCCGTCCCATAATAACCAAGTCTTTTGTTCATTTCACGCATATTAAGAAAAAGTGTGTAAGTGAAAGAGAGAAAAATTGTTGAGTGCCTTGTCAAGTATTGGTGCATTCCCCATTATCATAAATGCAAAGTAGAATATATTGAATTGGGAGTGATGAAAGTAGTATTAATTAGACGTTATACTCGGAATCATACTTCTGCTTCCTAAGTTCACTACAAATTTCTACCTCATTGTAGCCAAGCCTTCTTAATTTCTACATGCTCAATACATGCCAAATAGTCTGATAAAAACTGCGGTATTGAATCCAGTCAACTAACGAATAAACTTCGCAAAACCAGCAGTATAATGAGAATAAATAAATAAATAAGATAGGTAACTACCTTATACTCATCGATCGAATGTTGAGCAAAAGCGATATCAATGTCCTTTTCCCTGATACAATAAATAAACAAACAAAATGTGAGAACCACAAGGTAATATTAATACATAATAAACATCTAATTACTGCACAAGTGCCTGCTAAATAAGGACTTAAAACTCTAAACTACTGTGTAAATACGGTGCATAGATGTTCTACCCATCCTCCTTTCTACTCCCTCCGTCTCAAATTATTTGTCCGTTTTATAATACCAATACAACATTTATTATCTTTTTCCACTAACATACGCTTATTTAATGTTTTTCGATCATCTATAACTACTCCACTAACTATAATTAATAAGAGTGTTTTAGTAAATGATACATATTTTGCCATTAAAATCATCAACATTATTAATCATTTCCTTAATAACCGTGTAAAATTCAAATAGGACACCTATTGTGAGATGGAGGGAGTAACATGTAGACAACGGATGCACAGAAATGTACAATAATAAATGTACAAAGTTAATGTAATGTACCAAGTCACTTCAGCATAAGATAGTCCTTGCCACTTGACCAGGTATTCTGGGACAACATTGCCAGAATTATCTTTACTTATCCTATCTGCAATTATTCTTTCCACCTGAATATGCAAATATCCAAATTTATCAAAGATTTCAAGAAAAAGCAAAGACAGTATTTAATTATGCAAAGCAGGAAGGGAACCTGACTGTTCTGCCTGATAATTTCTAAATCCATCTCCTTGCTCACATCATAGACCTCAATCTGCATACAGGAA
>Ga0228710_1004279_pt1 | contig 22566 bp, 19 predicted proteins | sample MedpolnodulmetaG_FD_177995 | JGI IMG/M metagenome (GOLD analysis project Ga0228710, IMG submission 177995) | Root nodule microbial communities from Medicago polymorpha collected in Santa Monica, California, United States - pink nodules | ecosystem: Host-associated > Plants > Roots > Nodule...
ATATTACAATAGTCAAGTAAATTGAGAATATTAAAGAAGTGACAACCCCTAAAAAACAATAAAGAAGTGGAATCTTAAGATTGAATAGTAAATATTAAACGAGTCTTCAAATGAATTGTCTTATAACGCATTATGCTTCGATGAGTTTGATCAAATACTTTGAAGAAGTTTAAACGAGTCTTTAAATGGATTGTCTTATAACGCACTATGTTTCGATGAATTTGATTAAATACTTTGAAGATGTTGTCACTAGACTGATCCAAAGTCGAACATGTTCGCCCAATCTCCAATGTTTTTATTTAGACTAATGGATTGGGGTGAAAAGATCTAATTGATTTTTTACTTGATTTTTAATAGTCCAACCCCAACCCATAGAGATTATTTGTATTTAATCTACTTCATCAATCGGAGGAGAGTCTGATAATAATTATGAGGTGAATCATCATTTATATATACAAATTTTTTTTGTAAATCAAATGTATTATCCACTCATAATTATAGAGATTGATCCATTCGAGATAACTAAAATATATTTAAGAGATTAAACTATCTCAACAAATATTTTTTCATACGCATCGATTAAACGTTAAACCTTAAATCAAATGGTTAAGGAATCTAAATTTTTTTTTTTACTCTAAGGAATCTAAATATTAAATGTCACATTATGTTGTTATTCATATATATAAATGGTTATTTTGTCAAAAAAAATAAATATATATATAGATGGTTATAAGGTACATATCATTGATTTCTATTAGACTCCACTCAAAACATTTGATAAAAGCTTGCTTGGGTATCTTTCAACACAGATGGACTTCAAGCCTCCCTAGGTTAGGTTAGGTCCTACACTAGGGAGCAAAATCTGAGATGAAAACATATATGTCTTGGATGAGAAGGCCACGGTTGATTAATTAGTTGCATTGCATAATGCATATTGCACTGCAATGGTATTGATTTTAATTTAATTTTTGATCATTAAAACTAGCTAGAAGCCCCCACACATTTACCATTTGTGAAGCAGTGGCAACTGTTTTCCATCAACCACTTCACTAACCGACAGAGACATTCTGTCTACCTTATGTTTTGGTGCCATACCCCAATTCATTTTGAAGTTACTATCACAATGATTTGTTATTTTATTTATAAAAGACATTGTAAAATTGTGAATGATATCTTTGACGTTTTCAACCTTTTTAACTAAGATAGCTTAAGCCAACATTAATTGAATATGTTGCTATTTATCTGGAAGTCTATTCGTAACCAACTTTCGTGACTTCAAAACTTGTTAACCACCTTCCGTCCATGATACATGCATATTTGTAATCTACATTATGGCTTAATTAATAACTTCTTAGGGAAAGAATGCCACATGCTTTGCATCTAAATTGACGTGACACATTCTTAGTATAAACACTATGGTTAAGTGAGTAACAAAATCACTATGGTTAATTGGCTTTGCTTAATTATTCTACTAAAAGTCGATTAGCCTAAACAATGACGGGTATTTTGTCGTATTAGTCTTTGTCATAAAACCAAAATTAGGATAATGAAAGTGTTACAAAACTCATCATAATCTTATTCTTAAAAGTCTAGTAGAACCATGATTAATTTGAAATTCCATCAATATGAGAGGGTCCCACTAAATTCTTACAATTTGAATCAATGAACAAACTAAAATAATATTTTTTTTTAAATACAAAGTTGATTGGCCAAACGTGGTGTTTTGTGGATGAGCATTAACGTTAGTAGACAAACCCAACCACTTCCAACCTTCTCAATAATATTTTTTAAGTAGTAAAATATTTAAATGTTAGTTTGAATTCTGAAGGAGGGATTTTATTCTAAGTTAAGTTAGGAAGGACGTTGTACTTAACTTTTCCTAGGCCACCATTATATTATATATTTTTTTCCTGAGTAGCAGTATATTATATTTTATTTATTTATGTAATACAATATAATATAAGGAGGGTCGTCTCAGTGGAGTTAAGTGACTGTAATCATTTCATGACTCCTAAAATATACACTTAATTACGTGTGCAATTTTCATACATACATATGCACAGGTTGATTTTTCATGAAATATATGGTGAATAAATGATATGTTTGAGTAATTGAGTTCCATGGTATAGTAAAAACAGGTCCATACATAATTTGGCTACTTAACAATGACAAAGGCAGAAAGTATCAACATATAAATATATTTAAATTTGTTACATACATGGCATGCTGCGTAAAGTAATTTAAATTTAATTTTATAAAATTAAAGTTACTATAATTGATCAAACAAAATCATTGTGATCTACATCAATCAAGTTCATATTAAATAATTATTCAGTTTCCTTCTCAGATTTGTCCATGGTTTAATATTTTCTTCCGAGTTGCATCACAATCACAAGTAGTACTAGTTTGGACAAACTAACCTGAAAAAAAAACGTGGCAATCATTCATTGCAGGTTAAAAGGTTAACTAGGAGTATAATAAAAATAAAATAAGATAGATCAAAGTAGCTTATAGAAAATGATAGATGAAAGTATTAGCTCAAATAAAAAATTCCAATTTGAAATTTCTTTACAACTTGAAAAATAATATCCGAGAAAATCTTACATAAATACAAATACAAATAAAATTATTTGGACACACACAACAATAAAAAAAATTAAATAATAAATAAATTAATCATATCATTCAACATCATTAAACCAATTTATCTTTTTTTAAAAAGTGTTTTATGTGAGTGTGTCTAAATCTTTTACATTTGGGTTTGTGCCTATGTAAGACCAACATAAGTTGAAAGGGTGAAGTGCACATGCCTTGAAGTAAGCTAAAAGAGGACATTATACTAGACTAGACACATGTTTAAATCCGGTAGACGAAAATGTTGTAACTGTTAAGTCGGATATTGTGACTAAGATTTAAAGCTCGGCTGAATTATTTGTATGTGTACGTTTTCAATGTCTGTTATTATTTTGTCTATCTAAACAAACCAAATGACGTGAATTCAACTTCCGCTGTCGTAACGAGTTGTTGTCTACAATAATATGTAAGTAGCTTGTGTTATTTCAATCTTGAGACATGTCTTACTACAACGCGGGTTCGAATTTGCAATTCTCCACTGTACTTAACATGTGCGTTTCGTCGATAGACTCTTCACTATGTTAAAACAAGAAGAAGAAAAAAAACTTAAATATCTATTACTATTTTTTAGTTGAAATTAAAATTAAAAATGTATGAAAGAGGATGATGTTTGGAACATAGTGGGGTTCGGAACCGAAGCATGTGGGAAGGAGTTGGAGATAACCGAAGCAACAAAGAGAGATAGTGGGAGGAGTATAGTATAAAGCAGATACAAAAAGAAAAAGGAAGAGGTATTTGTGTGTTGTGTACAGAGCAAAAGCCAAAGGTAACATAACATAACATAACAACATAGAATAGAATCTATCATGCTTCTATGTTTGTATTGATAACACATCACCAACTATAAGAAGATCATAGAGAGAGAAGAGAAGAGAAAAGAGAGACTTGATCAGCTTTATGTTCTGTGATTCTTTCTCTTTATTCTTCTTTGGTTATGACAACGTTGATCACTTAAACTTTGTCTTTAGTTAAAGGATTAAGAAGAATTTAAGAGGTTACATTGTTGTTTGGTTTTGGTTAGTTGTTTGTTATGGCAGCATTGTCATTTTCAGTGGCATCTGTTGTTGAGGATGTTCTTCAACAGCATGGTACTCGTCTTAAAGATCTTGATTTGGAATCTAGAAAATCAGAAGAAGCTGGTAATTATTATCATTTTCTCTCTGATATTGGTTTTGATGAATTTTCATGTGAAATGAAAAAGGTGTGTGAATTTTGAAAAAAATAAAAAATGTTTGAAATTGCAGCATTAAGAAGATATGAAGCAGCAGGGTGGTTGAGAAAAATGGTTGGAGTTGTGGCAGCTAAAGATTTACCAGCAGAGCCTTCTGAGGAAGAGTTTAGGCTTGGTTTGAGAAGTGGGATCATTCTTTGTAATGTTCTTAACAAGGTTCATCCTGGTTCTGTATCCAAGGTGACCATAGTCCTGATTTGATTTACTATCAATGATTTTCTGGTTATTGTTTGTTTACTATGTAAATTCTGTATTTTCTTTAAGGTTGTGGAGAGTCCTGTTGATTCTGCACTAATCCCCGATGGAGCGCCGTTATCCGCTTTTCAGTATTTTGAAAATGTTAGGAACTTTCTGGTGGCTATCCAGGAAATTGGAATTCCTACCTTTGAGGCATCTGATCTAGAACAAGTATGTAAAGGATCAAATTTTTATTATTGTTTCAAAATATTTGAGTAAAAATGGTATCATGGTGAATTGAATTGCCAATAATACAACATCAGATAATTTGGGCGTTGTTTACTATGAAAGTTCAATAAAATGACTTTGGTTTTCTGCTATGTAATTGATTTATGTTTTTAGGGAGGAAAATCATCAAGGATTGTGAGTAGTGTATTAGCCCTTAAATCCTATAGTGAATGGAAACAAACTGGGGCTAATGGTGTATGGAAATTTGGTGGAACTATCAAACCAGCAATCACTGCAAAATCTTTTGTGAGAAAAAACTCCGAGCCATTTACCAATTCCTTGTCAAAGACCTCCTCCATCAATGAAAAATCTATGACTTCTTTTACCTCTGATGTCGAGTCTAATAAAATGGTTGGTAAGCTATATTTTTTACATTTTATATGTGCTATGATTTTGTCTAGGTGAGAAGGCAGAATAACTAAATGGAACTTTTTTTTTATACTTGCAGACTAGTTCTCATTCTTTAGGTATGCTTGTTCGTGCAATACTATTCGATAAGAAGCCAGAAGAAGTTCCGACGGTAAGGACTAAAGGGATACATTCTTTTGTGTCTCACTTAGGAATTATTTATACAAATACAAAGGAAGTACAAGGCCCTATTTGGATAAACCGTTTAATTAAACTTTTAACCATAAGTGCTTATGTATAAGCTATAACAAGTGTTTTGCATCTACTACATTATTGTGCATCTAAAAATTGGACAGGTATCTAAAACAGTCATTAAGGGGTCTCTTTCTTTTAGTTTATGTGGCCATTTCATTTTCTTGAAACGCTGAAAAATGTGCCCTAAATGCAGAATTGGTTATTGACAGTCCCATCTAGTAGTATTGCACTAGTCTCTTGCTGCTGCGTTTCAATCTTGTCACTGAATAATCATAATACTCAGAGAGCCTTTGAGATGACTTTCTTAAAGTAATATTGTTCTTCTGCATGGAACAGTTGGTTGAATCTGTTTTGGCGAAAGTCGTAGAGGAGTTTGAGCATCGCATTACAAGCCAAGATGAACTGGTATGATACTTTTCACCTTTAAGTAATGCCATTAGCTATTAAGTGTCATTTTATGCCATTATTTTACTCAATTCTTAGGAAAATAATTATTGTAGAAGTTGATTTTTATGACAAGTTATGTTTTTTGTTATTTATTATCGCATAACACAGACAAAAACAACTTCAAGAAGTGAAGTGTCCCAAAGAGATGGAGCTGTAGCAAAGTTTTCTATGGCACGTAAAAAGGTAATAGTACTTGCTTCACACTCAACATATTCATATCATATGTAAATTTAAAATGCTTGATTCTTATACTGTGGTTTCTGATTGATTAGGCGGATAACAAGCTTCCTATGGTAACAAAGAAAGAGGAATTCATCTATAAAAATCATGTTGCTGACGAGGAGTCACAGAGGCAACTTCAGAAGCAGCAAATGCTCTTTGATCAACGGCAGAGAGATATTCAAGTAGGGAGCTGCAAAGATATTGTTAATCATTTTAAATTTGAAAATTTTCAATTTATTAGTAAAATATTGCCATCTTTGTGTTTTTTGTAGGAATTAAAGCATACAGTTCAAACTACCAAAGCTGGTATGCAGTTCATGCAAATGAAATTTCACGAGGAGTTCTCCGATTTAGGTAATACTTTGCTAACATATGTGATTAATATTGTTCAAATATTTTTTATTTTGTCTTATAATTGTTGAACTAGACGCCTCATCATATTTTAGTTTTCACCTCTCTTTATAGGCATGCACATTCATGGCTTAGCTCATGCTGCTTCTGGATATCATAGAGTTCTCGAAGAAAATCGCAAACTATACAATGAAGTCCAGGATCTTAAGGGTAATAAGATTACTGGTTGGCTGGCTTCTTTAAATTTCTATTCGTGATTTTTTAAAGATTTTATGCCAATATAATATTAAGGTGGTTAACTTTGTTTAATCAGGAAGTATTAGGGTGTACTGTCGAGTAAGACCTTTCTTATCTGGACAACCAAATCATTCGAGTACTGTGGAGAACATAGAAGATGGAGTTATCACGATTAATGTTCCCTCAAAGAATGGGAAAGGGCGCAGATCCTTCAACTTCAACAAAGTCTTTGGACCATCTGCAGCCCAAGGTTGGTTTCCTTTTCAGTTATCTATCATCTGCAAGATTACTATATTTTAGTATATGATAGAATTTTTTCTCTATTGTGTTCAGGGGAGGTTTTCGCTGATATGCAGCCACTTGTTAGGTCTGTGCTCGATGGTTTTAATGTTTGCATATTTGCTTATGGCCAAACAGGATCAGGAAAAACTTTCACAATGGTAAGATACAGTTGAAGTTATCGTCTGATTTTTTTTTGAAAATTTTCATGTTAATTTTGTTGAAATGCAGAATGGACTTAAACAACAATGGTAATATACAGTTGAAGTTGTCACCTTGAATATTTTGATGACGTTTTTCGTATTTTTTGTATTTGAAATGTAGACTGGACCAAAAGAGATCACAGAAAAAAGCCAAGGTGTAAATTACAGGGCTCTAAGTGATCTGTTTTATACAGCGAATCAAAGAAAGGACACTTTTCGCTATGATGTGTCTGTTCAGATGATTGAAATTTATAATGAGCAAGTCAGAGATCTATTGGTTACTGATGGAACAAACAAAAGATATCCTTTTAGTTGTTACATTAAAATTGTAGAATATATAACCAATTTCGGCTTTGATTTTTGTTTTAAATACTGGTTATTCTAACAATGAAAACAGCCTTTATTGGTGGTGCTTTCCCTTAACCATTCATACATTAGAAATTCGTAGTAACTCTCAAAGAGGGCTAAGTGTACCAGATGCAAGTCTTGTTCAAGTATCATCAACAAATGATGTTATTGAACTAATGAACCTGGGTCATAAGAATCGTGCAGTCGGAGCAACAGCCCTTAATGACCGTAGCAGCCGATCTCACAGGTGTATATCCTATTTATTGTCCTGTTATCCATAACTGTTTTTGTGACATTTTTGTTATACATTACTTGACTATTGACTTCTTTAATATTTATTCGGCAGTTGCTTGACTGTACATGTTCAAGGAAGAGACTTGACATCTGGAGCTGTCTTACGCGGATGCATGCATCTGGTTGACTTGGCAGGAAGTGAGAGGGTCGACAAATCTGAGGCGACGGGCGATAGATTGAAAGAGGCACAACATATTAACAAATCTCTTTCAGCTTTGGGTGATGTCATTGCTTCCCTTGCTCAGAAAAACCAACACGTCCCTTATAGAAATAGCAAACTCACACAATTACTCCAAGATTCACTTGGTAAGTTTTAAGAAATTGGTTTGCTACATTTTCGACGGCTATATTCTTTTCTAGTCCTCAGTTATACAATTCTATCATGTTTGTGTTTTTCATTATGTTGCTTGGGCTAACTTCAGGAGGACAGGCCAAGACACTAATGTTTGTTCACATTAGTCCCGAGGCCAATGCTGTTGGAGAAACAATTAGCACATTAAAATTTGCAGAAAGAGTTGCTACAGTTGAACTTGGTGCTGCCCGAGTCAACAAGGATGGGGCAGACGTCAAAGAGCTCAAAGAACAGGTTTATTTTCGAAATTTGACCTCCTAGTTCTTCATGATAGTCTTATGAAGCCTTACCTTGTCAGTTAAGTTAAAAAAATTCAATCCTGTTTCAGATTGCCAGCCTTAAGGCGGCATTGGCAAGAAAGGAAGGAAATTTAGAACATTCTATATCTGGAAGCTCTGGAAAATGTAGGACAGCGGCTAGTGAACGGTCACCTTATCATGCAAGCCAGCGGGCTGCAGGTATCATGGATGATCCCTTTGGATGCCGGCAATCAGTGATTGATGTTGGCAACTCAGAGGTATGTATATTTTTTCTTGTTGATAAAAAAATTTATTTCCCTGATTTTACAAAATTATATCTTATGGAAATTTTATTTGGTTGATCCCTTTGGATGCCGGCTATTCCTTATTGATATCTTATGGATATTTTAAACTGCTTCTGCAGCTTCAGAGCAATACCATATCAAGACAAAGAACTCAGAGCTTTGATTTTGATGAGACATTAACAAATTCACCACCCTGGCCACCAGTGAATAGTCTTGTTCAAAATTGTGTGGAAGACGATAAAGAAACCGGTACAGGAGAGTGGGTTGATAAGGTTATGGTAAACAAATTAGATGTGAACAAGACCGGTAACATGTTAGGGTGTTGGGAAGCAGATAATGGGAACTTATCTGAGGAATTTTATCAGAAATATCTTCAAGATTCTTCCAAAGTATACTCGGAACGATCCTATAATATGTTCATGAGAGGGAACCAGTTTAACATTGCTGGTTCGGATGACACTGATGATATTGATGCTGCAACTAGTGATTCCTCGGAACATGACTTGCTTTGGCAATTTAATCATTCAAAAGTTACAAGCGTAGCCAACGGAAATGAATCAAAGGGTAGGAGGTTTGTCTCAAAGTCAGCTAAAAGCACAGAATTGAGGTAATGCAAATATGCTCCTCTTTAATAATGCTCATAGGGTTCACTTAGATATGTTACTGTGAGTTTAATATTTATACTGTCAGTGTTTACATATATCAACTAATTTTATGAGTTTAAAAACACATAATTTTTCATACTCGTGAATTAATGTATAGACATATTATTGAACACATATGTAATATATTAGCAGTGCTGCCTGTGCATACAATTTTGAACATGTTATTATTCATATCAATGATTTTTTTGCAATTTTTGCAGCAAGAATAGCATTCATTCTTCTACTGCTCCTTCGCCTTCAAGGAAACATGCAAATGGTGTCGCACATAGAACACCAACAAGGCAACCAGCTCCAGTTGACATGAAACGTAAAATTGGGACAAGAAAGTGAACATGTTATTTCTTGTTGAGCATTTTAAAAGGGTGATTTTTTTTTCTTCTTTTTATTATTTGTTTGTTCCTTCACAATTTTTTAGTTCGAGGAGAGAGCTTTCACACAAAAGAAAAAAATCATATATATTTTTTTTGCTGGGTTTATGCTTGTGATAGTTTTGTAATTTGTTGTATTTACACAGATAATGGAGCAATAATGCCCGTTGCTTGTACATGGCATGACATTCTTTTATTTAACATTAGAGCTTTCAGGTTATGTAAAAATTGCAACAATTGTCTGATTTGATTTGCTACTTCTGGTCAAATTTATCTCTTATCTCCCCTTGGTTCCCCCTTTCTCTTAAACTGCTGTACATATTAAATTTTCTCACTTTTATTACTTTGCTATTCTCGTTTGATTTATCGCTGCACGATGAGTGCCAAGCAAGCAATAACAAATGGCATATGAATTTAATTTGTATATGTACAGCGAGTACCAAAAAGTTTCATCTCTAAGATATTCTCAAAATCAACCTAATATTATGTATGATTCTGTAGTGCATACACAATGCTAACCGGCGGCTTGACTATGGTTTTCCCTAGTAGACGGTGTTTGGCGAGTAAATCAGTTGTCCTTCTACATAATCTGTAAAGCTTACACTACGAATGCATCACTTTCCTCAATTGCTCGTGAAGAGCAATAGATATCGGAGTTCCCTCGGATAGTTGGATCTGAATGCATCCCCTTGGAACCTCATGGTCGTTTATAGTTAAATTTGTGTCGCGCTCGTTATTTTACTGACCTGATGTGCTACTGCATCCACAGTCCATGCGACAGTGGTATAGGCATACAAACCTTGACCATATATCTCATATCATAACCTAGACACCGAACCATATCATATCATGCAGTCATGCTACTTAGTATGTCATTCATATCATGTTCAAATCAGTGCTTGATCATATTAGTTTACTATCTATGATCCTGCAGTCCCATATGGATGCTCTAAATATCTCCTATACCTGAACCTGATTTCCAACGCTTATTTTTGAAATTTACTCCTTACACCTCCTCTTTGTGCAACCAATACCCTTTTATTTGATTGTCAGATAGCTTCTCGAGATGATTCTTGACCTTTACTCAACCCTTTATATGGAGGAGCTTTGATAAGACCCCAACCCCAACAATATTTTCTAAGAAAATGAAAGAGAAAAACATGATCTCAATGTGAAAATGAGAGAAATGAACACCATATTTATAGATCAACCTCACGCTACAAGAAATGTCTTTCTTTTTTAAAGAGCAAGAAATGTTGTATGTGGCGCAAAGGTTCTCACATCTTTTCATCGGCTATTCCATCTCCATTGTCCATTGAGCCCGCTCTAAACAATCCCCCTTTTGCTGGATTATTGCCGATGTAATAAAAAAAAGCTAATTTTTCAGGAACTTTAGACCAAGCTTCTGATAAACTTTGATTTTCGGCTAGCCCAGCACCAACTCTTCGATATATTTCTTGCAGGAAGTATCCTGATCTCATTGATAACGAGTATGACCAAATAATTCAATCGGAGTAGTTGCTGAACCATACCACATAGTTCCAGCAATAACAAAAGCTGCAGAAAATACAGCAACGATACTACTGGAAAGGACGGTTTCAATATTTTCCCATACGCAATCATTTGTATAAACATTGAGGTGGACGCACATTAAGATGGAAAAGGCCCGCTAACTAACTTTCGAGACACGAAATTATTCTTTTCTATACAACATTAATTATATTTTTTAATATTTTTAAAATTGTTAAAATGACGGAGAGAATAATTTTTACATATTTTTATGAAACGTATGCTAGGGAGATAAAAAAACTATATTCAAAATTATTATATATACATATATTTTTTTTTTTGGGTGAAAAATTATTATATCTTTTTAATAGGCGAAATTATTATGTTTTAATTTTCTTAATGGTGGCAATTTATTTTTTGTGGTAGGATTACGATGTAACGAGACAAAAAAAGAAAAGAAAAAAGAGGAAGGGATGAAATCAAGTTCCAAGCTCTCTGATGAGATATTCCATGTGAGGCAAATGAAAGTTCCATTGAACAGAGCACCTTGCATATGATTCTTCCTTAGCTATAAAATCTGCACACATATTTTGTTCCCTAAAAACATGCATTAATGTTGTATTTCTATTTCCATGTAAAACATCTCTAATATGAATGATGTCAGGTAGCATAAACGTGCAATGTATGATCACCACCGACAATAATCAGGTCAATTGCTTAGATAAACTTGTTTAGTTTTTTATAAAAAGAAAAAAAATTAATAATTTGAGATGAAGAAAGCATTAAATAAAGTGCAAGTTGGAAGAAGGCTGCGGCGTCGCGTACCCTGATTGGTCGTTTACCCATCATTTTCACTGTTGCACTAATCAGACTATTCCATTTCTCTCCATCACCACCATCCTTCTCAATCCAAAACCCTTTCAATGGCGCTCTACGTTCTATCACGCCGTTTATCAACCAAATCAACCTCACCAACACTCTTCACCTTTCGTTACTTCTCATCAACCACTACCTTCAGAGAAGAACGCGACACATTCGGACCCATTCAAGTTCCCTCCGACAAACTATGGGGAGCACAAACTCAACGATCTTTGCAGAATTTCGATATCGGTGGTCCCCGTGAACGTATGCCTGAACCTATCATTCGCTCTTTCGGCATCTTGAAGAAATGCGCTGCTAAGGTTTTTTTTTTTTCTTTCGTTTTTGATTTTGAATATTTTGTTATTGTATGGATTTGATTGATGAAATGTGATTTAGGTTAATATGGAGTATGGTCTTGATCCTACTATTGGAAAAGCCATTATGAAGGCCGCGCAAGAAGTTGCTGATGGAAAGCATAATGATCATTTTCCTCTTGTTGTTTGGCAAACTGGAAGTGGTACTCAAAGTAACATGAATGCTAATGAGGTTCATACCTATCCTGTTTTTGTTTTTATTATTATTTATGAAAATTTTATTTTGGCTTTTGACTTATTTGTTTGCATAAGTACTTATCAAAATCTTTGGGAGAGATTATGAACATAGTTTATGGTTTTGTTTCGTTCGCTTATTTGAGCTTATCTACTATTAACAAACTAAGTGACTGTGCTCAAGTGGATAATGAGTTCCACCAAATGATGAATTGTTCGGGAGAACTTGAATTTGATTTCTAGGTGGAACAATTTTTGGCTAGGATATACTTACCTTCTGGATTGAACTCTGGATTACCAGGGACTCTTTCCCCTGGTAACTGGAGGGTTAACACCAAAAAGAATCTATTGGCATAAACACTTGTGAGACTGTTTGGGAGAGCTTATAAAAACAGCCATTGGCATGTACATAAGCTGTTTTCAGCTTATTTCCTTAAGCTTTGCAGGACAGTTTATGAAAACAACTTATAGCTTATATGAGAGTAGTTGGACTTTATTTTATCTTTTGTTATAGAATTAGTTTATACATAAGAATTTATATGATAATTGTCTATACTATAAGCATTTAATTAAGTTGCTTATCTAAACAGGGCCCATGTCATGTTTATATGCTGTCTTTGTTGAATTTAATAAGCTCTTCGCGATAGCTTGTGAAAACAGTGTGCAACTTATATGAAAACAATTTAACTAATTTTTTTCTCTTCAGTTATGAACTTATATGGTAAGTGTTTAATTAAACTATTTATCCAAATGTACTCTCAGTATTATTGTGTAGCTGTGCCAAACTTGAAGGTCTTGTTATGAAAGTTATTATGCCTCACGTTTAAGGAATCTTAGATTACTGAACTTATGACAGTAAAATAAATATTAATCTTTATTGTATATCATAGATGATTGTGTTAAAGACTTCAGAATCTATTTAGTTTTTCCCAGTTTCTGTTTTGTTTGGACAGTGAGGATATTTGACTTACATAACCGTTCCATCCATTTGAATTTGATCACTGCAGTAGCCTATTATGAAATAAGAAAGTTTGTGTTTGAATTCTTTTCAGGTTATTGCAAACAGAGCATCAGAGATTCTTGGCCATAAGCGCGGTGAGAAGTTTGTGCACCCAAATGACCATGTCAATATGTCACAATCTTCTAATGATACATTTCCAACTGTAAGTCGTTTGTACATCTTATGCAATTTCATCTTCAAAAATTTCTTATTAATCACTTTTTGTGGAGTGCAATTCCTTGTAAACTGTTTCTTATTTCTTTAATATATGTTTGTTTCTCTCTTTCCAGGTGATGCACATTGCCGCTGGAACTGAAATAAACTCAAGACTAATCCCCAGCTTGAAGACATTACATGCTACACTTGACGCAAAGGTTTGAATTCTATATGTTTAGACAAGTTATATTACGTTTAGAAAACTGAAACAAATTTTTGCTACCTATACCATCATCTTTCATTGCCTGTGATCCTTTGTATGGAAGTTACAATTTAGCAATTTTGTGTGGTTGCCTGAGGGTATAAGACTTCTGACATGGCAGGGAGGGGCTCTATGAATGTCTAATGTCTATATCTGGTTTAAAAACTGCAGTTAGCTGAACTGTTTCTGTACCGCGATTGACCAAACCATTTCAAACTAAGAAAACCGGATTAAATATAAGCGGAATTTAATGGCCAGGTTTACTTCAGTGTATTTAAATTCAGTTTATTAGTTTAGCACAGTTCTTTTTTCTTTTTTTTTCGCTCACCTCTACTGTTAACTCATGTGCCATCCTGGTAAGGCGGGAACTTGAGTGGTTTACATTAGACCTGACATGCTTCCTTCATGCTATGTACTATGTAGAACTCTGATATAAATGTGAAAATCATGTCAGGTTAACATGTCATTCCCCTAACCTGTCTTATGGCTCTGGTCATTTTACAGATCCAATTCTGATATTATCAGTACATGTCTCCCTTGGTTGAATCCTTGCAACTTGCATGATTAATTATTTTCTGGTCTTGTGGTTTTGGCTGGCTCTTTCTTGCAATGTTCCTTTTGGTCTATCATGTATGCAATTTTCATTTGCAAATAATATATTGTGACAGGAAACATTTTAGTAACCTCGTAACTTTCATGAATGGAATTTTATAAACTTGAGACACTTGTGTTACAATTGTTTCTCCTTAGATCCCATTTATCAGTGTGTTGACTATATCAGTATTAACTTACTTTGTGCTTTTATTTATAAAAAAAAACAATTTTACCAGTCAATTGAATTTAAAGATATAGTCAAGATTGGGCGCACTCATACTCAAGATGCTACACCTTTGACTCTCGGACAGGAGTTTAGTGGGTATACTACACAAGTAAGCTTACTTTCATTTGGTTTTCGATGTTGTGTATTTTGTTTATCATTGCCTCGTTAGTATGCTTTGTAAAATCATGACAGTTTCCGGGGAGGGGTTTCTCACAACTTTTTCCTTTATTGACAGCTGAAGTATAGTCTTGATCGTGTGATTACCATTTTGCCGCGTATGTATCAGGTTTGACACTCAAGCACAAACTTTAAATTCTTGTTCTTCACCTGTATGATTCTGGAGTTCTGACTTAGTAGTTGTTACTTGAGCAGCTCGCCCAGGGTGGTACTGCTGTAGGGACTGGATTGAATACAAAGAAGGGGTATGCATGCTTCCTGATCGCTAAGCGCTTGTTTTTCTCATATTTGACAGCTACCAAAATGAAAGTTATAGCGTCTTTCTTTTCACTCCTTTTGGCATATTTAATTTGATATGAGCTTTTTGTCCGGCAATTGTTTCTTACTATCATCAAATACCTAAAAGTATGGACTCTACTGGAATAGATGTGCTTGTGCATTTTTCATGTTTGGCTTCAAATTATAATGGTTGTAATTGTTGAAAATTAGACAACATTTTCTCTGAAGATCTTATGGATATGATATGGGTTCATTTTATCATAAAAATCGATGTGCTAGGCCAGCCTGTTTAAGCTGAAAAAAACATTTGTGGTTTAACTTGAAGAAGTAAATTTGGTTAAACAGTGATGATTTACTGGATGATTTCAGGTTTGATGTTAAGGTGTCACTAGCAGTAGCTACGGAAACAAACCTGCCCTTTGTAACAGCAGAAAATAAGTTTGAGGCTTTGGTTTGTCGCTAAAACTTTTTATTTTCCTTGTCTTTAATCTGTCTGGTGCTCTTTTTCATCACACTAGTTTTTTCCACGAATCTTGGTATCTTGCATCATATGCAGAAAAATATTGACTTGCAGTGCGTTCGTATTCTCCATTTTCAGGCTGCCCATGATTCTTTTGTTGAAACTAGTGGAGCCCTCAATACAATTTCGGCTTCTTTAATGAAGATAGCTAATGATATACGGTTATTAGGAAGGTAGAATGCTAGAAATCCAACTGACAAATTGCTTTTATATGATTGTGCACATGTTTGTGTAGAAAACAATTCTTTAATGGGTGTTATGAATTCTATCTTATTGTAGTGGTCCCCGTTGCGGTCTTGGTGAACTCATTCTTCCTGAAAACGAACCGGGAAGCAGTATTATGCCTGTAAGAACCTCATGCTTACTTAATATACATTTGTCACAAGAGTTTTTTTAATTGTTACTGCTATAGCTTATTATTTTGTTAGCCTTAAAATTGGGATTTGATTCATGCCACAACCTTATTCTGTTTCAGGGGAAGGTTAACCCTACCCAGTGTGAGGCTTTGACTATGGTCTGTGCACAGGTAATTATCAATTCACTCTTCATTTTATTTAAAATACTCATGTTGTGAGTTTGGACTTGCAAAAAGCTTGTATGACTTGTAATACAGTTATGCAATTTGAATTATATGGTTGCTGATAGGGTCCATGATAGGGGGTGGGGGTGATACATAAAATATTGACAGTTTACGGTTACACTAACAAAAAGAAACAGAACAAGATGGCAAGCTGGTGTGAGGGAGCTAGTTATGTTAGTGAGGTGGTTGAAGTTTGTTAGAGGAAAGAGTGTGTCGTTGGTAGTATTAGAAGGAAAGTGCTGAGCTGAAGAGAAGGACAAGATTTTTTAGCATAAGGCTGGGTATGCAAGGGGAATAGTCTCTCTGTTGGAGCTTTGAGCTCTAGGAATCACTGTTGAATTTCCTTGAATATTGAATAATACCATTATTCGTGCTCCTTTTTATAAATTTCCTTGCAATTATATCCTTGATTTTAGTTTTGGTTGGCTATTTAGTTCCTTAACAGTGACTAAATTTCTGAATAGATGTTATGATCCATGTGCTTCAGGTCATGGGAAACCATGTTGCAATCACCGTGGGAGGATCAAATGGTCATTTTGAGCTCAATGTATTCAAGCCAGTGATTGCCAGTAATCTCCTGCAAGTATGTTTCATATCCTTTTATTTTGTTATGTATGTTATTTCTAATTTATAAATCATGCAAACGAGGAACTTCTAGCTAGGTTTTAACTTGGTTCAAATATGTTACCTTACCCGATTCTAGGTTGATGTAAACTTGATAATGTATATATATTAGTATAATATTATCTAAAAGCAACTGAATCATTTTCTATTTAGTCATACTTGATCTTTTTGAACTGCTCTAAGCTTGGTGCATAAAAAGAAATATTGTTGATTCAGCACTAAGCTTTGTGCATTGGAGCAAAGGTTAAATTAAATTCTATCTTTCCTTTCTGTCAGTTTGGCAACGTATATTTCTCTGATGGAAGTCAGATGGACTAGGCTAGAATGTTGCACAAACTCTTTGCTATGTTGGCAAAGTAGAAAATGGGAAGGAAAGATACTTCAGATATGTTGTGTTTGTTTAGGCTGCTTGTATGTCTTTGTGATGACATGGTAATAGTATATATATGGTAGTGCCCCAAAAGAGAAGATAAATCCAGGCCATGTGAATGAACAGGCACCTGTTGGCTTTTGTTTTGATTCCAAATTTATGCAATATGGAATACCTTAAAGATGTACTTAAATGCTCACGATATTTATTTTGATTCTGTAGTCGGTGAGACTGCTTGGAGATTCATGTGCTTCCTTTGAAAAGAATTGTGTAAGAGGTATTCAAGCTAATAGAGAAAGAATTTCAAAGCTATTGCATGAGGTGAGTTAACTACTTGTTTGCATTTTGAAACTAAGAGTGTATCCAAAACCTTATCTAATGCATGCTGTTGTTTCACTTTTCATTCACCCTTCCAGTCACTCATGCTGGTCACATCCTTGAATCCAGTAAGTTTCCTCCTGTCTTCTCCTGTAGCTCACTAAATTTCACATGCGTTTGAAACTGAGTTTAATTTGTCTGTTCCAGAAAATTGGTTATGACAAGGCAGCTGCAGTTGCCAAGAAAGCCCACAAAGAGGGGTCTACACTTAAGGTGATGATGATGCCTAGTTATTCTTGTTTTTTCTGTTTCTCTTCATAATTTGACCCCTCTCTATGAATATTTAAAAGAAAATGACATTAATTCTTAACAAATTCAATGTTAGAAGCATATACCTCTACAAATACCATTTCGACTCTTATATTGGTTTGAGTAGCATTGACAGTAGTATAGTTTGTATGGATGAATTTATTCCTATTGCATGATTTCTACATGCTGGTTCAACAAATTTTCTGAAGTATTGAAATTGAAATGATGGTCAGGAAGCTGCATTAAAGCTTGGAGTACTGACTTCTGAAGAGTTTGACAGTCTAGTGGTTCCCGAGAAAATGCTTGGCCCAAGTGATTGATTAGCATATGATGTTTTGTTTTAATAATTATTGGCTCATCAGCTACGTTGGATTAATATTTTTGAAGCGTACCCATTGAATGAATTGGGAAATAGAAATCCAAATAACCAATGATTTTGACTTTCTTATTAGACATTTCTTGAGGAAAAAGATCCTCCAAATTTGTAACGAGGCAACAAATAAAGGAAAAGTTTTGCTCACTGTCTTTGATTTATATTTTCGTTTTGATTTTCTAGTCCCTCGATTTAAGCATGAGAAGTGCTAACAAATCACTCTTAAAGATACTTCTATCACTCTTAAAGATACTTCTGTGTTTCAAAAAAAGAAAAAAGATGCTTCTTTTTAATTGGTTAATTTCACACAAGTCTCACCAAATCCTATTGGTTGTGGTAAAAAGTGATGAAATCCGAGAGTAAGGATCATAACTCAAAATCCGCGGCATGAAAAGGGCATGTAATTAAGAGTGGAGAACTTAATTTCTAATGTTTGAGTCTAGTGTGAACGAAACATCTAAAATCCAAAACTGAAAGATTTTGGATAATCTTATATTTTCAGCAAAAATAATGATAGTGTAAATTGGGCTAATAAAGCTATTAGATATTTCTTTCAGAATAGAAAAACAAAACTATTAGATATTATTATTATTATTTTAGAAAAGAAAGCTATTAGACATTGAGATGTTCTAAATAATTTGGAGTTGTTGTGAATGTGGAAAGACACGAATTCTCAAAACGAGTGCACATAGTATTTTCATTTGAGCACAATATTAAGAGAAAAATAATATTGTATTAAAACAATAAAATGATAGAACTTTCTTTATTTCTTTAACAAGAAGATTAATTTTGGCAGAGTATCATGTAATTATTTAGATGACGGGTTGAAAAAGGGCAATCTATATCTTGCGGGAAAATCAGATTTCTATTCTTCGTAGGGAACAATTTTTCGTCTAATTTTACTTACATTCCGGTTGAATCCCTAATTAACAAGACCATCTTCCCCTGAAAATATAAGGATTGACACCAACAAAACAAAAAGGAAGAAAAAGGGCACTGTGATTTCAACATGGTAAAATTACAGGTTGATTCGAGAAAACAAAAATACGTGTTCAATGTTGCACTTCTGATATGAGGTTGAGGATTGGTGACTCAACAAAATATCCTTTTTTCCAAACTTTTTAAAGCTCATTATGTTTTGTTGTGATTTTTTTGGAGACAAGTTGTGGCAACAATTCTAGCCCTGCTCGAGTGGTTCTTAAATCAAGGACCAAGTGGTGTCTGTGGGTGGTCGAGGCATTTGTGTGTTCCATGTGTTGCACATCACTTAAATTTTTTATCTTCAGGTGGTTTTTTAATATGGTGTGCAGCCACTTCTATAAGCTAAAGAAGTAAGAGTGTGCGGCACGGGTGAGGACCATCGTGTGATAGTCAGAGTTGTGTGGTGTGTATTGGTGAAGGAAACTAGACGGGTTAAGTACGATCAATGTTCTTCCAAATTTTACAAAATTTATTTGGCGAGTGCGTGCGTAGGTGACCGTGACCAAGTCTTTGCTGAGAGCATTAACTTATTGAACAATAGCGTATACACGGAAACTCCTTTCGCAAGTGGTTTTTCTTGTGTTTGAAAACTTTCAATACATGATCAAGTATGGATGATGAAGTTATGGAGTCTTTGCCAAAGTAGAAATCAAATGGTTTGAAAAGAGTAATTTGACCCCTTTGACAATCTCATCTGAATACAGCGGTTTGTCATTTAGAATACTTATGAAAAGAGTATTCTCATGTTTGTCTAAATAATATTTCTGGGTATAAAAGATTCTTACACATGAAATAACTGACAATTTCTATTAAATTATTCTCAAGAAAAATGAGGATTCCCAGGATTTGGAAATGAACTTGTATATGTATTTTCTAGCTTCGTTACACACTTAGCAAGTTATGCAAAATTACTGTCAAACATTTTCCAAAAGCGCACAAACAGAATTTCTATTTTATGGGAAGTTATTCAGTTCTCCGAAAGCACACGGAACAGAATTTCTATAAACATTTTTTTGGGAAGTTATAAATAAAATCTATAGTTAACGACATAAAACAAAAGTGTCTGTAAGACATAGTTTCATAGATTCACTCAACAATTCTTATGGTGGAGGGCTACAACAATTATACCCTGTAAATATGGAAGAGTATCAAGTGTTTGTGCATGTGTGCTCAGTTTAGTGGTGGCAACCACAACAGAGTTTAGAATTCATGCACTGCCATGATTTGGTGTTTTTCGAACACACAAGTAAAGATCTGGATATTTGGAATGCTTAATTTTATGGGGGAAATGTTGGTTATGTGGTAAGCAGGCATGATTGGGGAATTAAGGGAAGGAGTTTCATAATTGAAATATAAAATAACAATAGTATTTCTCACCAAAGTGCATTTCCATACCAAAATGGCAACAAAATATAAATCCAATACAAAATTGTACTTGTACAGCTGAAATTTAAGATAAAACTTATGCTATAAAATGAAAATACTCGACCTCTGGATACTTGATTTACTTCTTGGATTTCTTTGATGGTCTGCACAGAAAACACACATTTAGACTACAACATAACAAAAAAAACTAAACCAAGAACAAAGTGTTTAGATAATTACTGGGCCTGGGTTGCTGTTGCAGCTGGTGCGGCTGGTGCTGCAGCTGCCGGAACATTCTCTCCTGGACCCTACACATTTTAAAAGGCAGGGTGACATGGTCAATTTTAGAGTGACAAATTTAGTCTAAATGCAGTGATAAAATAATACCAATTCACTACATATATTATTAAAACATTATGGAACTCACTTGAGCAAAGCGCTCTTCTCTCCGGGCGTGCTTCCTTTCCCTGCTAGCCTTATTCTTCGCCCTCTTGGCCTCAAACTGATCAGATAATGTCTTCTCTCTAGCCTTCTCAGCCTTGGACTTGTGAATACTCTCCATAAGGACTCTCTTGTTCTTGAAGACATTTCCCTTCACCTTCATGTACATATCATGATACATATGTTTGTCAATCTTCTTTGCCTCTCGGTACTTGCGAAGCAAACGCCTGAGGACGCGCATCCTCCTCATCCAAAGGATTTTGGTGGGAAGCCTGGCCTCTCTTGTACCCTTTCTTTTACCTATTCATCAGTAAGAGCAAATTATAATCACAGAATAACTATGACGCCTATCCTTCTAGTGCAAGTACCATAGAAATACTCGTGTGATGGTATAGACAGTAATATGTTACATGCATTTTCAGAATGTATATAACTTGCTTAACCTATAATACTCTGCACAGCTGTTAACTAATCTAGCAAACTAAATAGTGCTAGTACCATAGTAATACTTGTGTGATGGTGCAAACAGTAATACGTTACTTATATTTTCAGAATGTATATAACTTTCATAACTAGAATACTCTGCACAACTGATTAACTAATCTTGCAAACAAAACAGAGTGAACTCTATTCAATAATGTCTAAGTGACGATGACTTAACAAGCAGACAAACACTACCTTACAAACTAAAAGAGATTTATCAACATCTTTATCCTTCAATTCATTAAAACTATCAAGTTTGAAAATAGTTAAATACCATATCCAGAATGGCGTCCCTTCCTCTTAGCCTCCTTCATGCGCCTAGCACGGGAGCGGGAGTGAATCTTAGTTGGCTTCCTGATAATGAAGCCATCCTTAACCAACTTCCTGATGTTTTGGCCTGCAAAGAGAAAGCCACCAAACCATTTAAATAAATTGGGCAAAATAACATACAGTATCACAGGCTCCCACCACATATGATCAGAAAAATACATCGGATGCTTACCAATCAGCATTAACACAATCAAAATCTCAATAATGAAAATTTCATTACAAAAATGAGTTAAGGGGATAGTTTTCAACGACAATAAAAATGAATTGGGCATTTTGATCTCCCCAAAGTTCAAATTAGGGTACAATCAAAAACAACAATGAGGTCCAATAAAAGCCCCAATTTTTTCATTGAAAAGAGCTGAATTGAGCATCCTAGTTCATAAAGGCAGACAAATATGAGAATGACACAAACTACATATCTATATCCTTAAAACCAACTTCTGAAATTAAAATATCTTCTCGGTTTAAATCCAAAAAAAACTAAATCCACTCTTAAATCCTAATCAAGTCACAATATTTCAATTTTTTTGGCGATTCTCTCTACCCTAGTTTTTCTTTTTCCTACAAGTTCTGCTATTGAATACCAAAAAAAAAAAACAGACACCTTCCTTACATTTCCGAACAAAAAAAACATAGTACAAAAACAACAAACAGTCTATCATTAAAAATAAAAATAAAACATAAACATTTCATGACGAAAACAAACAGCTCAAAACTAAAACACATGAAACAGGATGAGTAAACAGAAATCAACATCATAACCAAAAGAAATAAAAAAAGATAAGAGAGAGAGGTGGTTACGTGAATTAGCCATGGAGATTTCATTGCACTCATTAGGGTCAAGCCAGACCTTGCCTCTGCCACACTTGAGGACGCTGGCGGCGAGCCGCTTCTGAAGTTTGAGCGACACCATCTCTCTTTCTCTCTCCCTCACACTCTCTCTCTCTCTCTCTGGTTTGATAACCTGGCGGTGGAAGGAAGCTATATATATCTCCTATCTCTCACTAACCCTAGGTT
>Ga0228710_1004280_pt1 | contig 22566 bp, 12 predicted proteins | sample MedpolnodulmetaG_FD_177995 | JGI IMG/M metagenome (GOLD analysis project Ga0228710, IMG submission 177995) | Root nodule microbial communities from Medicago polymorpha collected in Santa Monica, California, United States - pink nodules | ecosystem: Host-associated > Plants > Roots > Nodule...
CACTGTTTTGCCATCATCATGAGTAAGTATTCATCCTTCATTTTAGCTCAAGTTCTTTATTTGGTTTGTCATCATCAAAGTTGGATGTTCAAGAGTCTTTTAATTAAATTTTTTTTAGTGTATTTGATACTGGAAATTATCACTGTAATTTACCCTCATGATCATACAACTGATCTGTTAATAATGGCATCTATCATTTATGCAATTGATGTTGAAAATTAGTGCATCAAACCATCAACAAAATTGCATGTAGTGTAAGGCACACACAATTTTCTAATTGAATCATTGATGATGGTTAACATGATGTTAACCGATTTTTACTACATAAATATAAAGCATGTTCAGTCAACCATAAATGAGAATTGAGAAGAATTTTATCTTGATAGGAATATAATTAAAATCTACATTGGCTTGAAGGAGTTTCAATTTTTATTTGATTTGTAATTTTTGTCATCATTCTTTTGCTCTGCTGCTATGAGTTTTTCAAATACGACTAACACTTTATTTTGAACTCTTTTGATACTCTTTCCAGCAGTCTTGGCAGATCAAATTAAAAAATCTACCTGCCACTTTAGTTGAGCTTATCTAACTAGATCAAAAGGGATGCCAGTAAGGTTTTTTTATTTAAAGGGTTGTTTTTCATTTGGCATTTCTGTTTTGGATATTCTTTACTTCATGTTGACTTGATGATCAAGCATGCTCATAAGTCATATCAAACTTTTAGATTTCTCAGAAAATCAATTATTAGATCATAAGTTTATTTTGTTATTGTTTTGTGTATAGAGATGTTTTGACTATGCTTTCATTTGTATTGCTCTATATATGACCATTGACAATGACAACCATATGACAAGTGCAATCTTAATTCAGGTTGTCTCAAGGAAGCTAGCCTTGATGAATCTAAAAGGATTGTTGTCACTATTAGAAGTATATGGTTATTCTTATTCAAAAAGGTCTTATTTACTATCAACACATTTTTTATTCTTCTAACATGGATAATGCTGAGATTTTCGTTGATGCCCTGCCCATATGGTACACTATCTCTCATTCTCAAAAATTATATTTTTAAATATTTGTATACCTCTACTTATGCTTTCTAATTGTCCCCTGCAATATCAATGCAGTAAGTGCTTTGGAGATTCTATTTGGAAAATGTCCAAATTTTGAGGGAAAAAGTTTTGATTGAAGCACTTCAAGTTGGAGCTTTTCAAAAGCTATTGTTGGTATTGCATGTTGGTTGTAGTGATGAGACAAAAGAAAATCAACTGAGTTCTCTAATTGATGAATCCTTATAAGGCTGAGTTGGAAGAATGCATAGATTTATATTTCAAGAATATCAAGAGATCATATTAAGTTTGTTATTCATTTTTTTTCCCAATCCTATATGGTTATTATTATTGTGTTATGTATGTATAAATATTTTTCAACCTAACAAATGGATAAATGCAATTTGTGTAAAGAGGGAACATATATAATTTGTATTCTTTTTGTAAATCAATAACAGTAAGATGACATTTGGCATCTATGAAATATTTATTTATTCATTCATTCAGATATTCTTATTTCGCACCCAAAAACACAGGAGGGTTACCGAAAATACAAATGTGTATTTTGATATTCTTATAATTCATTTTATCAAGGTCATTTGTTGTTTCTTTTTAACATTTATGGTTGTCTTAGTAATGACTATCATGGTTTTAAACTATATGAATCTTTATAACAGTTTCTCATATTAGTATTAAACAATATACTTAAGCAAAATAATGTTGATGCATTCTATGTTTTGTTTATCCATTTTGTTTGTAATAGGATAGTTTCCCAATCCACCTTCCGAAAACAGGGAGCTTACCGGAAGCACAATACTTGCCGAATGTTTAAGAATTGGATTCAACTTGCCAAATAACAAATGTTAACATTTCTAAATACAAAGTTTTTTTTCCCAATCACATTAATAATTAATATTTTTTTAAGCAAGTATTTATCGTTTTAGTCTACAATAATGTAATCAAAGCAAAGTTTTATAGTCCCATGCGTTGCACGGGTACTCATACTAGTATAATATATGTATTAGAGATTATGGTGTGTGAACTGGTTGAGATACTCTCAGTCCACGAGGTTACATTGGTACAAACTGAAAAATGATAATCTCTCAAAAGACTTAAAATGGATTTTAAACTAGAAACCGCCGATAGAATCCTTGCTTCCCTCGTGTCAATGAAGTCACAAATTTCATAATTCAGTTCATGAAACATATTATGGAAGATGAAAGATGAAAGGAAACAAAAGTAGCATAAATTAGAGACAACACAAAATACACCAAAATCTTCCTGAGTCATAGTTCTGTAAACCACTCATTGTAACTCTGAAATATTGAAAATAGAACATCTAATCACCCCTCACAAGTCACAGCCACCAAGTTTCAAAAATCAGATCCACACCCAACTCAAGAATGCCATTTTGATTCTTGATCAACCATAGCAGCTAAATCCGGAAGAGAAAATATCAGATTAAACCCTACGGCCCATTGGGTCGACACACAAATCCGGAAATACCAAGGGATTACTCTTTGTATTCTCCAAAAACCAAAGTCGTGGGTTGACCTTAATTAGACCAAACGTAGCTAAAAATTTGTTTCATTTGAATTGCAACGATGAAAAACGACATAAAGAATTGCAACATGTTCCCAGTATCATTAACACGACACCAAACTAGACGAAGACAACAACAAATAATCTAGTCACACAAAGCTACCCTGGACGTGAAGAGAAGACCTTTTTATTCTTTGCACATAAAATAAACTCAAAACTTAGGTGTGTAAATTCAAAACAAAAATACTTTTGAATACATTTTAATTTAACTAATGTGCGTTCAATACTATTAAGGTTGCAAATAGATTTAATCATTTGATTCATCTTGTTCTTGACAAGAGGCAAAATTAATTAAACAGTACGTTAAAGAAGAAGAAAAGAAACAACAGTTAGTCCATAGCTTCAAGAAATAAAATAACTACAAAGATGGCAATTTTCTATGGAAGTTTAAACAAAATGAACAACAAAGGAAAAAACAAGCAGGCATACATATAACAAATCAAGACAAGTTAAACCCTTGAAACTCACCAACAAGTCAATGAAATGTGAAGTAACTTACATTGCAATTGCATAGTCGTCTGGTTCGGAGGTAATGGAATATGATACCGCCACTGTTGGTCTCTTGCGGTAAGCAGAAGCAATGCAGGCAATGGTTATTCTAGGACAAGAAATGACAATAACTTCTTCCAGAAGCTTACAGTTGTTTATCAAGTGGAAAAGTGATTGGTCATTGACGTAGCAATGACGAGAGAGATTAACCTTGCGGAGTTTAAAAAGTGACAATGAAATAGCCTCTACCCCATCGAGTAAGTTACCACGATAGTTGATCTCCATAGGATAACTAAGATCGAGTTCTTCGAGCAAAGGGAAGCAATCAGCAATAAGAAGGAGATCAGTGCTATTGAGGATTTCAAGGTGGTAACAAGTGAGAGAGGTCAAAGTTGTAATGTTTTTGCTGAAAGCTCGCAAACCATATGCGGGAAAGATATCTTGGTCGGAGAAATTGAGAGATGTGAGGTTCAAGGGGAAGCAAGAGATTTGAAAGAGAAGCGAGTCGAGGTCACCGTAGTAACACGTTAGGTCGAGAGAGTTCAGGTTGGAGAATCTAGGGAATAAGTCACAGAGGAAAGGTGGTGTTGGATCATATATAGTGAGCGAGAATCTGAGACAGTTGGTTATAGAGAGAAACTGCTTGGAGACGAGGGAGAGAGACTTGAAAGAGCAACGGTTGTCGTCGTCGTCACCGTCTTTGAAGAGGAATTTGAAGATGCATTCCCAACACTCGTCAGGTAAATAAAGATCTGATGCAACTGAAGCCATTGTTTTTATGGAAGAACTGAGAGAAGTCGGTGTTAGATTGGACGTATGTGTGTTAGTTGCTATTCTTGTTAAGTCCCGCCGCTGGCTTAGGCTGATTTGTGGGATTAGGTTAAGCTGAATCCCTATGATTCAAATAATATATGAAATAATGATTTGGCTTTTTGTTGGGTTAATATTAACGGCTTTCGGTTTTTTCTTTGTGAAATAAATTAGATTTCAAACCTATGATAAATTCTTTGGTTTTAGATCCTTATAACTGTGGAAAAATACTGATGTAAATTGGATGACTGTGCAAAAGTGATGATATGGCATGCTGACCTGGCATTTTCAATTCCTTTTCATTCAAATTTTTTAGATTTGTCTTCTTTTATTAATTAATATTAGGGAAATGCTAATTTGTGCCATTAAGGTACAAGTTTAGAAGTCAAATGTAGAAAAAAATTTAGAAATTATGCATTTAATGTCTTGAAAAATTAAAAACTTATTTTTTCAATACAAAACTTATATTTTAATTATTTTTTTAGATCCTTAATTTGTGACCTAAGGGCACAAGTTAGCATGACCCTTAAAGTGGACCATAGATTGGGAGAGTATTTGTCGGAGAATGTTGAAATGAGTGACCATAGCATTGCTCTTTTAAAATAGACATAATTGGTGTAGGTTGCAAATTTACTTTTTAGGCTTTGTTTAAGAGTTTTGAAGGGAATCGAAGCGAAGGTTTGGGAAAAAAGGAAGGAGTAAGTTGAAGAATATAGAACATTGAGAAGCTTATTTTTCTTCAAAATATAAAACTCTCCTCATTTGGGGAAACTAAAAAATTGTATTTGAGGAGGTTTTGGAAGGGTTTATATGAATTGTTCAAATTTAATATTTGTTGTTATAATATTCTTAAAATTAAAAATACATTATCATAAGCATTAATTTATTACTGTCTAAAAAACACTCTTTCAAAAAAATGTGAAAATTTTCTCAATTTTCTCCTATATTTTTATCCCTCCAAACTCCCAAACAAAGCATTAGTATTTTTAGGCATGTGTAAATTAGAAGGGACTGCTAATTTAGACCCACTTAAAAATACTAAGATGTAAATTAATTAGCAAGCTACACCCACTTATATTTTACTAAAACACCATTTTGTTTTTATTCTAATTAAATTTAAATAGAAGTTCAATTTTGTAACTATCTTAAGGATGATCCTTAAAAAAAGAAACAAAAAAGACAATGACATGCTTAAGGTACAAAACATGTACGAGAGACAAACTTTTAAAGAAACAATATTTGGAATGATAAAAGTGGGTGTAAATTAGTGAGGTGGGTGTAAACAATTTGATAAAATTTATAAAAATGAGTGTATATAATTAAGTGGGTGTAGGTTGCTAACTTACACCTGTGTGAGTGTAGCTTGTTAATTTATATCTTATTGTTTTTAGGTGTAAATTAGAAGCCGCATATGGGGTTTGCTAACTTACTCCCACCTAAAAATATGAATGAGTAAGTTAGCAAGCCGACTCCCACTTATATTTGACTAAAAAAACTAAACTCTTTCTTAAAATAACTACTTAAATGAAAGGATATTTGTTTAATGGCTTAATTGCACTTTTCCCCCTATCTTTTGCTAATTGTGCGATTTTGCACCCCTTCTTTTTTTTTGAGCGATTATGCACCCCATCTTTTGCCAATTGTGTTTTGTTCAAAATCATCATTAAAAGAGGGGAAAATGGGCAAAAGATGGGGTGCAAAATCACTCAAAAAAAGAGGGGGTGCAAAATCGCACAATTAGTAAAAAGATAGGGGGTAAAAGTGCAATTGAACACAAAGATGGGGTGCAAAATCAGAAAGGAGGCAAAAGGATGGGGTGCAAAATCGCTTAAAAAAAAGAGGGGGTGTAAAATCGCACAATTAGCAAAAGATAGGGGGAAAAAACGCAATTAAGCCTTGCATATTGTACAGTTTTTTTTTGCCACATGTTTCATATTGTACGGTTTTTAACTTTTGAATTTCCATGGCTTACGATTCTTATGTTTCCCTTTGCATAGATGAGTGTTTCTAATCACATTTCCGTTGATATGAGATTTTTTTACCATCCTTCATGAGATAACATGTTATTAGCTTGTGTCTTTTATTCTACTTTTTCATACTTGTATTAGTGAATGCTTTAATCCTCAACACTTATGATTGAGAGTCATGAGTCAAAGAATATGATTGTGATTTGGTATTTATTTTTAATAAAAAAATATATTCTTGTAAAAAAATAAAAAATTGAGTGAAATATTCGGTGTCTTCAGTTTTTTTTTCATGTTTGTTTACATACAATTGCAATGATGATTCAATGGCTTTTTGTATGTAAGCCAAACCGATTACAATGTTGTTGGATGTTAAACTTCTTTTCTTTTCTTTTTTTAGGGGTGTTAGCCTGCAATTTTGACATGTTCATTTAATGCGGTCAACATTGGTTGACTTTTATCTTTGCAGTAATCGAAGTCTTTCTCTTCAACGTGAGGATTTCGACGAGATTTAGACTTAGCATGAAAGGGTCTAAAGGACCCGGAGTTCGATAAGACGTGAGTCAATAATTCAAGATCGTCGAAGCCAAATAGTTACTGTTGAGGCAGAAAAATTCAAATTTCAAAGAGAAGCGGTTTCCTCAATGAAAACGTGGGAGGCAAGCGGTTGTCCAAATGGAAGAAGTGTTGACCGTGGAGTTAGACTTTTTCCAGTTATTATGCTATGCATAAATAATAGTTTTCCATATGGAAAATGGGTCGCAAATCACTTATAGATATTCTAAAACACTCGAAGTACCAACACGAGAGAAACTAGTTATACAAAATGTATGTCAAATGATTTGTCGAACCACATTTATTTTAAATGCAATGCAATTTACCTTTTTTTAAGTTTCTGCGTTTTAAACTTTTAGCGTTTATTTTGGATTTACTGCGTTTCCTTTTGTTTTAACCTTTTTCTGTCAAAAGACGCCATACGGATTCGTCTTGTTCATAAAGCAACCTATGAATTTGATGAACGCACACTCTTTTTTTCTGAAAAACTTTGCACAACATGTCCTAGGATTTCTGGTTTGATCCTGCTTGTAATAACTAAAATCAACCCTTCTTATTTACCAAAAACATCGATAAACACCATGTAGGTAGGTTTGATTGGATATTGTGTCGAAGGTTTTCTCTTCCTTGTCTATGAATACATTGACAATGGAAACTTAAGTCAAAATTTTCACGATTCAGGTGAGATAATTAAACTCAACAAAATATCTACGATTCAGGTGAATATGTCATTGTAAAGTTTCTGATCAAGTCAAAAATGTTAACAGAAAGAGAACCTTTGTCATGGTCTACAAGGATGCAAATTGCGCTAGATTCAGCCAGAGGTCTTGAATATATTCATGAACATACAGTACCTGTATATATCCATCGTGACATAAAGTCGGAAAATATTTTATTAGACAAAAGCTTTTGTGCAAAGGTAGAATTCGTATATTACAAATTTTGTAATGTTTTACTGTTTTTCTTCCTGGGATTATGATGTGAATTCTTCATTATTCCTTTTGCACAGCAGGTTGCAAATTTTGGATTACCCAAGCTTGCTGATGTTGGAAATTCAACTTCATCAACTATAGTTGTGGAGGGTACATTCGGTTACATGCCACCGGAGTATGATCAATTCTTTTTCTCTTCAATGGATTGCACTTTGCCTTAATACATATAATTTGAGATAAAATGAGTTCGTTTTTCAAAAGTGTAAGATTGATGGTTCCATTTCCTTATTTACAGATACGCGTGTGGCGGTGTCTCTCCTTCTCCGAAAGTAGATGTGTACTCCTTTGGTGTTGTTCTGTACGAACTTATTTCTGCTAAAGCAGCTGTAATCAATGATGGTCCTCAAGTAAAAGGCCTTGCAGCTGTGGTGATTCTCCTTTATTAATTTCACATAAAGATAAATGATCTTTGTTAAGACTGTACAAAAGTTCCAAATCACTATTCATATCAATAGGAATTTTACTTATGAAACATTTTCCTTTCTTGCTTGTTAAGTTTTTTTGATAATTTATTTGGCAGTTTGATGAAGTGTTTGGCTATGACCAAGATCCAACAGAAGGTCTAAAAAATCTGGTGGATCCTAGACTTGGAGATAGCTACTCAATTTATTCAGTTTGCAAAGTACCAGTTGTGTAAGGAACTTTATTTTATTTTGATGATAATGGTTTCAACATTAAAAAAGGTTTGGCCATTTTTCAACTTTGCAGATGGCACAACTAGCCAAAGCATGTACAATTAGAGATCCGCAACTTCTACTGCGGTTGCTCTTATGACACTAACTTGTATTCATCTTTTTATGAAAATCCAGCTTTTGTAAATTTAATGTCAGGAAGATAGCAGTACAAACTATATGATGCAGTCACCGACATTTAATTGTTCTGCTGCAAAACCTTACACATTCCTAGTTGAACACTTAAGCAGCTGAATCAAACTCTAATGAGGTAGAATACTAAATTAAAGTATCCGTCAATGCATAAAGGTCAACATTTGAGTTGCTTTGCTTCTGAAAAATGTATTTAGAGCAGTAGATATCACATTGAGGTCAAACAAAATCTTTCGAAAGACAAGAGACACACGACTACTACTCTTATGAAGACGGGCTTGCCTTTAATTTTGTCCTTATAAGATGGTTAAATAAAATGAATACACAATGAAAGAGAAGAACACAATAATCTGAATTCTAATGAATATGAGTTAAAAAGAAATACATTCCTTAGTTGGCTGTTACTCTTTTTCTAATAGTAACGGGCATTGGTACCATTATATATTCACAAAAAGGGTAACAGCACCAAAATATTTACTCTTCATTACATTGGAGAAACCACCACGCTGAAAACAAACACCTCAGCTTCGTCGCAGAACACTATATTATGCGAATTGGTTTGTGCGCAGCCACTGTTAGATTAGTATTTGTACTTTGTTTCTTATCATGTAATAAGGACTTGACAGTTTTAAAAATAGCTAATCCGGGCTGGTTCAGTGCTTAGCCACATATCTTTATTTTATTTTATTTTGCCTTTTAAAGCTAATTTACTTTTGTGAGATACATATAGTGTATAAAAAAAAGTTCAAAAGTCATGAAAGTAACAGAAAAGCAATTGATCACACTATAAATTCCTTATTTGTTCAACAACTTGAAATAAACATACTGGTATTAAAAGAAAGAATGTAAAACAAAAGTAAAGTCAAAGTATTTAAACAATGCAAAGAAGAAAATGTTACTTCAAATTCATTAAAACATTAAAAAAAAAATACGAACAAAGAAAAAGAAACAACCTTTAGGCTCTCAGAAAAATAAAAAGGAAAAAACTAAACCAAATAAAAGTAATAACTGGATCATACTTCAACTACATCATATTTAATCATAGACATGTTGTTATCCTCTTTAACCGTGAAGGTTGCAGATTCCTGTTGGACTTGGACTTGAATATTTCCATGTTCGGGCACCATGAGCTCCATCGACTCGTTCATCACATTAATCTTTGCCTTATATAATATAAGATTCGATCCTTTCTTGACGATATCAACTTGATTATTTGTGACTCGAAACTTGATGGTGGCTGTTTCATCACCAACAATGCACACATTTACTCGTCTCTGAGGTCCCTTGCGACATGTCTTCTTAACATTTACTACTTTTACCAACAAATTGACATCATTAAAATTTGAGCGTAATTCATTAACCTTTATGAGCACATTCCCAGCCATATCTAAGTTCCTGAGGAGTGTTGTAAAGAAAGAATAAAACACAAACAAAAACAAAAAAGTTAGCGGAAATTCTGTGTCAAATTAATATACAGAAAGAAACAGAAAAATGAATGTCTTGTGCAACGAAACATGATACCTTGCAGTTGCAGATGCAGATGATGGTCCACACTCCTTAGCATTGACTGGAGCATTGACCTTCTCCATTTTGCAATCAAAATTCTAAAACCAAAATAAACACAGTTCACTCATATTGAATGGGAATGAATAAGGTAAGGCATTGGTATATCAAATACAAAACTATAAGTCATTGTTTAAATTACCTCATCACTGATAGGAACAGCAATAGATTCAGTTTTCTTCAATGAACCGTCCTCCTTTTCTTTGTTAGAAACAGTTTCTGGAGCATTATCCTTCTCTTTGCAACCAATAATCTAAGACCAAAATTACCAAGAAACTTCAACAATTCACGTATATTGAATATAGGGAATTTTTGCATGGGAATGAATTAATGTAGGGCATTGGTATATCAAAAATAAAGAACCATAAGTCACATTTAAAAATTACAGAAAGTAAAGATTACCCAATGAACACGATCAGTCAATTCATTTTTCTCCAAAGAAGCATCCTCCTCCTTTTCTCTAGCCCATGAACAGAAGAAAGGGTCATCGTTCCTAGCAAAGTTAGTGAAACTTGAAGGAATCACAATATCACTAGCATCACGTTCATTACCGGTAGTTGCATTCATATCAATGGAGTTACTTTCCGCCATGAGAGAAAATATTCTTGTCAATACTAGATACTATATGGAAGGACGAGCTGTATTTATAACAAGTGTTCTGCAATAAAAAAAATCAGTTGGAAAACGGTTATATGAGAGGATTAGGCAAAAACGGTTATTTTTCTTTGACTCTAGAGTCCTTTGTTGCTTACACTGTTTTCTTGACTCCCAAGATATTATTTGGTTATAAAGATTTCGAGTTTGTTGTTAGCGAAATATATGACTTTTTTTTTTAAATAAAGAAATATATGACATATATTACCAAAAGAAAATAAATAAAAATAAATATTCCAAAAAACAAAAAAAAAAGTTATCTACAAAATATTAGGAAACTAAATGAGTCTCATTTCTCATCTCATGTTCTCATATTATATTTTTTTTAAATATTTCCTTCCTTCAAAATTATTATGATATGTTAAAAGATTTAAGCTCATGAAGAGAATCCAACCTAACCTAAGAGAGTAGTCAATTAAATGTAACATATTAAATATTTTTATCTACTCAATGTGGAACTTCAAACATTATCCGACTCTTAGATTTACGAGAGTTGCTGTTTCCAGCGAAATATTTTATCACGAAAGTATTGCGAATGAATCATAAGCATTGGATCAGCTACTTAGATAAAAACATAGGTTGATGGAAGCAAATATAAAGGGGTCCACTAGCTATCGATTCTCATTTGCTAGACAATCGGGATCATTTCCTTCGCTATATTTAGCATTTTGCTAGATTTACTCACAAAGTTTGAAAATGAGTGGTCGTTAAGGTTTTTAAACACAAATTAAAAAAATAATGTTGTCAAAAGACATACTTAACACTTTTATTGAACTGACCTTATTAACTATAGATGTGTTTACCACCATCATAATCAAATGTATAGTTTTTCCGAGGACATGTTCGAGGAAGTTTCCAAGGGGTGTGTCCCTCACAAATATCTGCCCTTCTCTCATTTCGACCAATTTCTTCTCTCTCAATTTTTTCCCACACTATCCCTTGTTTGTCGTGGCATTCCAACTTCTACAAAGGGTGACCAAATCATCTTTTTCATTCATACGCAAGCATTGTTGCATTTTTGCTCCTCCCCGCACTTCATCATTTTTCGTGTTCTTGCTTCAACAAGGTGATGATCAATTTTTCTGCCCTATATAAGACATTATCTTGCATGGTTATTACAATTATTTTGGTTTTTAGTTGGAGAAAGTTTGAATCGTTAGGTTTCTATAATTAATTCTGTTAGAAATTTTATTTCTAGGTGTTGGTCTTCTAATGATTTATTAAACATTGGTTGAATAATATCTTAACCGATCTTGAAATCTTCATCTTGTTATCAATGAATATAGACATCACATGATGAGCGTGTTTGAAAGGTGTAGCCTACACTTTGAATGATGGATATGGTTTGATACCTTATGACTATTCACAAAACAGACGGTAGAACCATTGTAACCTTGCATGAAAGGTATTTTCCCTCTCCACTCTCTCTCTAAATACATGTCTTGAGACATATGGACTCTGACTTGAATGACTTGACTAGAGCAACTTGTATGGCATGTCTTTAATGAGAGGCTTGATGAAAGGAGAGGAAGATCCCTAGGGTCGTTTTTGAGATTTTAGTGGCCTAGGGCAAACCTATAATTTGAGTCCTAACTAATAAATATATATAAACATCAAACTTAATACAAAAAAACTAAGCAATTTTTTTAGGGCCTAATAGACCCCCTAAAAAAAATTGAGGTCCAAATTTTATACTTATTTTTTGGGGCCTAGGACGGTCGCCCTCTTCGCCCTGCCTCAGATACGGCCCTGACCTGAATATCCCATCCTATAATCTTTCAAGAAACACACCCAAAAGTATCGAATCGTGATTAAAAGGATGTCTTCAAGAGATAAGTTTTTTTTACCCCTTTCTTATCTTTATATCAATGTTTTCATGTCTCTTATTACATGAATTTGACCCTGTTGATTGTAATGCATGAAAATACTTACACCCCAGTGAGAGCTATTTTGATGAAATTTTTTGATATTTCGCGAAGGGTTGCGACTGAACCCTTTTATTAAATAAAATAATGAAACATTATCGGATTATATGTTTCGGCACATTTTTCATCCATGCGTTAGATAATTTTCTGCCTATAAATTTTCCTATTATTCCTCAAAAAAAGATTCCCATTATCATCTTTACTTTCAGTACTATAAAATTGGTTCAAAAAGCAAGTAAAAATGTACCAAAGTGAGAGAAAATACTATTGATAGTAAGCGGGTCGTATTTTGGATCTATTTGTAATATTCATGGGTTAGATGCACTAGAATATATCACTCTCAATATGTATTAGTTGTAATTTACGCTCTTTTTTAAATAAAAAAAAATGTATTAGTTGGAATTAAAATGATTAATATTATATTATATGTGTTTATTGACCAATTGTTAGAGTTTTGGGATTTCATTAGTTGAAGGGAATGTATACCACCATAGTGGATCATTCACGAATCTTGAAAAAAATTTCTATGACTACTTGTGGATGGTTTGTTGCTTGAATGATTTATGATTTAACTTACCCAAAGGAAAATTAAATTATAAATTGTTCTTGAGACATGGTTTATATATAGCTAATGTGAAACAGTTAAAAATTCCTTCTGCCCACTGATGTTGGAATGCTCGGTTGATGTTTTGGTCTAATATATACCCCATCCACAAGAGTTCATGTTTCCGAATTTTTTTTTCTTCTGACCCTAATGTAAAAAAAAAACATTTCTGATCCCTATGAACATTGTTTACAAAAATAACATACTTTCTCAGATTTTTTTTTTGTATTTTAGTGTCAAAACCGCCACTTTAAATGTTGGTAATGACAGTCTGACGAGACAGAACTTGCCATTATTTGACTTTTTTTATTTATTTTTTAATTAAAATTTACACACGTGGCGTCCTACTCACTTAAGTGAGGTGTCACATGTGCGTTTAATTGGTCAAAATTGGTCTGGGGCTAAAACTGCAAAAGGGGCTGGACTTAGGGGGTTGGGGTTGTAATTGTTTTTTATAGGGGGCTAAAATCGCAAGTTCGTGATACTTAGGGAACCAAAACTGTTATTAAGCCTTTTTTATATTGAAAGTAAATATCTGAACAATTGAACTCAAGTATATTTACGCCATCATTATCGATCCCCTAATCAACATGAATTAGTGAAGTTCATATCGACTGTTACAACCTCGCTCAAGTGTCACATCAGATCGAGTCATTAAAATTTAATATTGGTTGATAATGCATAATCTTCGATATGTCATCTCCCATATTGATTCTGGAATCAACAAAGGGGGCATGTCATCAAACTTGTTGAGATTTGATTGATACTAATCTCAACAAATGATTATTAAAATACATTCGTCGTCTGTGCATGTGATGGTATGACCTAATTATATGAAATTCAATCGTCAGTCATAACATGTAGATAAAGTGGAGGGAACTCGTATTCTAGATTTAGATAAGCAAAATGATAGTAACTCTAAAGTCAATGTTGTTAGTGTAAAAATGATTACATATATTTAGAAATTGGAGATTCCTAAGTTTGAGACAGTGAATCTGTTAGCCTGTATTTTCGACAGGCTGCAATAAATGCAATCAACTAAGTTCGACTTAGGTTTTGAAGAAAGCTAAATGAGTTCGACTCAGAAGCTGGAAACAGAATCATATTTAAGTACACTTGGTCATATCTTATTGTTGTAATGGTCACAATTATGATATTGATTTTCATTTTAAATCATTTTGTCCATATGAAAGACATTTACTTATACTTCTCTTGTGATTTTTACATCAAAATGAAATACATGTTCTAGTAACTTATACAAGGTTATAATATGCGTTATCATTATGTGTGTTAAGATATTTCAAATACTACAGAAAAATGAATAAATTATTTATATTATAACTAATATTCATAAAATAATTAACTCTAATATTCTTTCATATCATCCAAAATTGTTATTCATCTATTAACTATTTCAAAATCCTCAACCCCTTTTTTATATTGAAAGTGGATATTTGAACAATTGAACAATCAAGTATAGTTACACCATCATTATCGATCCTCTGATCAACATGAGTTAGTGAAGTTTTTATCGACTGTTACAATCTCGCTCAAGTGTCACATCAGACCGGATCAAATTAAAATTCAGTATTGGTTGATAATGCATAATCTCCGATATGTTATCTCCCATATTGATTCTGGAATCAATAAAGGGGGCATGTCATCAAACTTGTTGGGATTTGATTGATACTAATCTCAACAAATGATTATTAAAATACATTCGCCGTCTCTGCATGTGATGGTATGACCTAATTATGTGAAATTCAATTGTCAGTCATGACATGTAGCTAAAGTGGAGGGGACTCGTATTCACACCTTCAACCTTGACCCACACACTTATGGAATACAAAAGGTAATATCATATATATCCAAGTACATGTAATGTGGTATAATATCACTCTGATAAGATCATCACTAACTTGAGTATTGAAGTATATATTTTTGCGATTATTGTAAGTATGTGTTTCACTCTTCATCGTTGTATTTGCAGATTCATTCTCTCCAACTTGTCTGATAAGATCTCACTTCTTAGACATGCATGTTGTGTAATATCGTTGTAACAGTAACATCACTTACAAAAAGAACCATAAAAATAATGATAAAAAGATATAGAAACACAAAATCTCTCCTAAAATCAACAACAATTCATATTTCATACTGTATTATAGTATATATCATTGCAGATACTGTAAGCATAAGTTTCATTGTCATACTCGTATTTAAAGATTCATTCATTCAAACTTGTCTGACATGATCACACATTAGAGACATATAACGTGGTATATATCGTTGTAACAGTAACTTCGCTTACAAAAACCAACCATAAAAATCAAGAAGAAACCTCTCCTAAAATCAACAATCCATACCAACAAGCACTCACACACACATTCTTAACTTGAAATTGAAGCAAATCATCATCAATCAATCAATAACCTCATTCTAACCTTGACCCATAATAGGTCTATCTAAACAATTTCAAATTGACATTTCTTGTAAAAAAGCTTAGTTAAGATATACATGAAACATGTGGGCCCAAGCCCATAAAAATAGCTTAGGATGACATCATCTTGTTAAGACAGGTAGGCAATGTCAAAAACCATTTCACAACACTTTCAAAAACATTTCATTCTCTTTCACTTCACACACACTTCACATTTTCCCCATTTCATTTCATGATCTATATCTATCTTCATTCTCTTTGATTTTCATTTTTCATTTTCAATTTCAATTTCATTTTCTCCCACCAAAAATTTGAAAAACCTAGATCCAAATTTCAAACTCAGAATTTCAATTTTAGGGTTTTTATACGGTGAATTGTGAACGGTGGCTCCTTCATCGGAGGGAGTTGGCCGTGAAATGGAAGGTGGTGGTGGTGGTGGCAGTGGTGGTGGGAGGAGAGTTAGTTCAAGTCCAAGACCTTGTTGTGGCCGGCGTGTGGTGGCGAAGAAGAAGCAAGGTCGTGGTGGTTCTGGTGATGGGTTTATCAACAGTGTTAGGAAGCTTCAAAGACGTGAAATTAGTACCAAAAGTGTTCGTGGGTTTAGTATCACTGATGCTCAAGAACGATTCCGCAATATCCGTTTGCAGGTTCATTTTCTCAATCTCAATTCTTTGTAAATGTATATTTTTTTCAAAAAAATTCGTTTTTTAAATCTAAATCTATTATGGTTTTTTTTTTTTATATGCATGTGGAATTTTGATTAATATATTATCGTTGATAATTGTCAGAAGATGGAACATTGTGTTTTTTATTTGATTTTTTTTATTAGGGTTTGATTGTTTAGTTTGGAGAGTTAATATTTATGTTGATGTTTTGCTGGGTTGCCCTAGTAGAATTTGAATTGTGATTTTTTTTTTGCTTGTAGAGGGTTTTGTGTTTAGATTGTATGAGTAATGTTATTGGTTTATAGATTAATCTGTATATGATGATATTTTGTATGTTAAAGGACGAGTCGGCTACATTTTTATACCTTGATGATTTCGCGCGTGATTTTAAATTGCAATCTGTAATAATTTTTTAGGTCTTCGTGTCAGTGACATGGTTTCGCGCGCTATTTTATTATACCTTGATGATTTCGCGCGTGATTTTAAATTGCAATCTGTAATGATTTTTTAGGTCTTTGTGTCAGTGACATGGTTTCGGGCGCTATTTTAAATTGCAATCTGTAATAATTTTTCAGGTCTTTGTCAATGACAACGGTTATTGTGATCTTACTGGCTGCATTTTTTGTGTAAAATGTAAATATAATCTCAATGTGATTGCAATTTAAATCTTTGCTTTAGGAGTTCCACATTTACACATGAGACTTTGGGAATAGAAAGCTTGTTTAATGTGGATCTGTAATTGCTTAGGTGTGAATTAGTGTTGCCGAGTTTGACCAAACCTAATCCCGTACTTTGATTGCAAAACATGATCCCTCTGAAGGAAAAAATAGAGGGTGAGATATTTTGTTCTAGCAGTACAAATTCGAGAGCTGTAGGGTTTCTGCTGGGAGAGGGTAAGAGGAAGAAACATACTAGAAATAAAAAAGGAGATAAGAATTCGTTATGGAAGAGGGGAAGAGGAAACGACAAATTCGATAATTAATGTAGGGAAGAGGAAAATTATGGGTAGGAGTTTCCCATTTCCGAAACAAGGGGAAAAGGAAACGACAAATTCAATAATTAATGTAGGAAAGCGGAAAATTATGGGTGCGAGTTTCCCGTTTCCATTAAGATGGGAAGAGGGAAAACGCTAAAAATATTTAATTGATAGAATCAGTGTTGTAAATGGAAAGAAACATTTTGAATATAAAACGCCGACACTAGGTGTGCCCGATGTTCATTAACACCAACACCCGTACAAATCAATATTATCATTATCTTAAATGTTATTGATGGCAGAAAGCCAAAGATCCAACATACTGGCCGACATATGGCGCCGTCATATCCAGTATGGTGCCGTGGCACTGCCATCCTTCACAAATTGGCCATATCATTTTTCCAAAAATCCGCCATGGCCGGTATTTGACAACACTGATTTTGTTTTGTAGCATATGCATCGTAAGTGTAATCAGTTCTGTGAAATATGACATTTGAAACCGTGCTATTATGAGATATGTACCTTGCTTCACTGTGCCCATTACCCCATGTCTGATTTATATTTTTACAGGAAGAATATGATACATATGATCCAAAAGGTCCTTCTTCCGTCGTATTGCCATTTTTGAGAAAAAGGTCAAAGATTATAGAAATTGTAGCGGCTCAAGACATTGTTTTTGCCCTTGCACAATCTGGTGTGTGTGCAGCATTTAACCGAGGTAATTCCACTGAAGCCTTGTTTTCGGCATTTTATGTTTCCTTTTTGATTAATTATGATATTTTGTCTGTTCAATGATATTCTTCTCGACACAAAAGTAGATACATGATTTATGTTGCATGTTTCCATTGTTTGCTGCAGAGACCAATGAAAGGATATGCTTCTTGAATATAAGTCCTGATGAAGTTATAAGAAGCTTGTTTTATAACAAAAATAATGACTCACTTATCACAGTTTCTGTCTATGCTTCCGACAGTTACAGTTCTTTGAAATGCAGAAGCACCAGAATTGAGTAAGTATATACCTCTATTATTATATAACTCCTACCATTGTTTTCCATGCTCAACAAAAAAGACATTGTACACTGGAAGAGTTAAATAAGAGCAGTAGATAGAAAGAGTTGCCTGTCCAATTTTGTGCTGTCGTGTTCTAAGCTAAAATATCTCTGTTTTCCAGATATATAAGGAGGGTTCAGCCAGGTGCTGGATTTGCTCTTTTCGAATCTGAGTCTTTGAAGTGGCCAGGTTTTGTAGAGTTTGATGATGTAAATGGGAAAGTACTGACATACTCTGCACAGGATAGGTAAATATTTTAGTGTTCTAAAACATCTGTACATGAATTTTATTATATTTCAATAATTCTTGATGGTGGTACATTGACACTTCTCTCTTTTTTTTTCTTTCTTTCTTTCTTTCCCTCTAGCATATACAAGGTGTTTGACTTGAAAAACTATTCAATGTTATACTCTGTTGCTGATAAAAATGTACAAGAGATTAAGATCAGGTAATTTCATTTGCGTTTATGAATTCTATTTTCCAATATACAACCCAAGCCAGTACCATGTAGTTGTGGTTTATGTTAATTCAATTTTTTCAAAGATATCTCATCACATGTTTTAATGCTTGATAGCTTTATCTTTATTTGTTTTGTTTTGTTTATTTTTGGGGCCTTATACAACTTCGTTCTTGTTTATGATTTTTTTATCAGTCCGGGGATCATGTTGTTGATTTATACTAAAACAAGCAGCCATGTCCCTCTAAAAATCCTCTCAATAGAAGATGGTACTGTTTTGAAGTCATTCAACCATCTTATTCATCGGAATAGCAAGGTGGACTTTATTGAGCAGTTCAATGAAAAGCTTCTTGTCAAGCAAGAAAATGAGAACCTCCAAATCCTTGATGTAAGTAATTTTCTCATTTTTACATGGTTTATATACATTGTTCTCCATCCATATATCTTACTTTTAATTACCTTTAGGTACGGACTTTTGAGCTTACGGAAGTTAGCAAAACGGAATTTATGACGCCATCTGCATTTATTTTCCTGTATGAGAATCAATTGTTCCTGACCTTTCGAAATAGAACTGTGGCTGTGTGGAACTTCCGTGGAGAACTTGTAACTTCTTTCGAGGATCACCTTCTGTGGCATCCTGATTGTAACACAAATAACATATACATAACCAGTGACCAGGATCTCATCATATCATACTGCAAGGCTGATTCTGATGAGTCATTGTCTGAAGGAAATGGTACTTTTTTCTTTTGTAACCCTCTGCACTGCTGCCCCATTTTTCTTTCCCAATTATTTTTATTTTGTCTCTTCTTTTTTTCTCATGCACTTTGTCTCTTCTTATTTTGATCAATATTTATTTTTTGAGAGGTGTTTGTTAGAATCTATGAAAATATCTTTAAAGTACTTTAGTTTATCTCATAGGAGGATTAGTTTCTTACTAACAATCAAGATACCCAAAATATAAGATGTTTTCAATATTATAACTGTTGTTTGAAATTGAACTGGAATGGTGATTTAGCTAATTGCTTCACGTGTTGACCTGACAGAGATATAATTTTTCGATGTGTTCATGATCAATTTGTATCATCTGTTGTAAAGAAGCATGTATCAAATTACTCACAATTTCTGCTTTTTCATACAGCCGGATCCATCAATATCAGCAACATTTTAACCGGTAAGTGTCTTGCGAAGATAAGGGCAAGTAATAGCTTTCCCATTGCAAAGGAATGCAACTGCGGCGACGACTGTTCAACTGATGGTTGTAATTCAAGGAAGAGAAAGCAGGCCTCCTCCAGAATAAGGAGCACAGTTAGAGAAGCCTTGGAAGACATTACTGCTCTTTTCTATGACGAAGACCGCAATGAGATCTATACAGGCAACAGGCATGGTCTGGTTCACGTGTGGTCTAACTGATGTATTGTTGAATTTGTTCTGACCTTGTGATTTCTTATTGGCTTGTCTCCTTGGTTGTTGTGAATTGTGATAGTCCTGTCCTCAGTCCTCACCCCTCACCTGCTACGAGAGCTTCTGGGGGAACTGTAACTTTTATGTGATCTTGTACAATATTGTTTTGTCCTTGTCACTTGCAACTTAGGCAGGTTTATTCTGCATGTGGTAACAAACATGTATTAAGTTATACTGTATGTTTTTTATTTTTTGAGGGAGGTTATACTGTATGCTGGTAACTTACAATATGTATGTTTATGTTGTACAATAAATATATGAGATGTTGGATAATGTTTGCGTCCCGGTTGTTTCTTTAACTTGTTACCTTCTGGTGGCATACAAAGTGATTTGTTTGTGCTTTCACATGGATTACTAGTGCAGTAGTGGTAAATGTGCGGCGGGTTAAAGGATCAAAATAAGTCCCTAACCAGTGGTGTGATGATAGCTTTAAAATTTTCCTACCACTGGTACTTCAATCCTCCTTTGCTTTACATTTTATCCTATAACTTTTTCTTATCTTTCTTTACTCAGTTGCCAAGCCTTAATAAGAGCAAAACTTCCAAAATGAATTTGTTTTCAGTGTGATTTACTTGAGAGTGCATTATTAGTTTAAATCAAGATTTAAATTTTTGTAAAAGGCAGTGATTACCATATGACATTATCTACCGTTTTTTGCCAAGACTTTTGTGCTCTCGAATCAACTTATTTTGTATTTTTTAAAATTTATTGAAAATTTTCATGAAACAATTTTTGAAATTTTTTTAAGATATTTCTTACTAAGCATGTGAATCATGTGCATGAGGCACATATTTAGATGCTCTTGCACATAGATAGTTAATGTAAGTTTTACAGGTTTTAAATTACGTCTAAAAGCATAATTGGGTATGTGTATTTTTCTCAATTTAGTAAAATAGGTTGGTAAGTTTTTCTATCTCGTTGAAAGGAGTTGATATCTCTAGACTTTGTTTGAAAGTTGGGATGGAATGGCTTTTGAGGATGGAAAGAAAGGGAGGAAAATTTCTCAACTTGTTTGAAGAAAAAAAAATTAAGGGTAACGAGTGCTGGATTCCTAATTACGAAAATGTTTATAGAAAATGTTAAATTGTTCGATTTTCAATGTGTTGAATGCGTCAATTTCTATAAAATCTTATTATTGAAGGTTGTTAAAGAGTGTTTTTAGGGCACTCGTTAGCATTTTTCAAAAATTAAAAGTAAGGGAAGAAAATTCACTATTATGAGAAGAAAAATGAGTCTAGAAGAAAAGGTTTTCAACAAGAGGAAAAATGAAAGATCTTTAGAAATAGAATGACTGTGTCTTGGGTGAGGTATGAAAGGAGTGATGGGGGTCCAAATACAATACTTATAATCCAGTGGAGCAACCTATGTTGAGTTGAGAAATATACCTGTCTTGAATTTGTAAGAGAATTTTATCCAAATACAATACTTAATCGTTATTTTCGTGGGCACTTTTGTAACGTACATCTTTTTCCTTTACTTATTTCTATTTTCACTAACAAGAATCCAATAAAACAAAACTTAAGATGAACCATCAAATGAAAAAGGTTGATTGTTAGTACCACATGTAGATGCTACTTCCATGTCTCAGGTATAAGCAAAAAGTCAAATGTTTTTGGCTCATATTTGGACCAGATATATTCGACTTTTTATTTATATTTAAGATTAGAGGGAGTATATTTTTTTTTCTAACAAAGTTCCTCAAAGAACTCCCTTTGAAGATCCCTCTAAGGCACCGTTTGGCCCTGCTTTTTTTTTTTCCTTCAGTTTCTCTACATTTTTAAGAAGAAGTTATGTCAAACACAATATCAATAAAGTACCTTTAAAAAAAAGTACTTTTTCTAGAATGCATAAAATTGAATGGAATGAGTTTTAACCAAAAGTTGTTGAATGCTACTTCAAAAAACTACTTCTCCGCAATTTATTTCACAAGCACTCTCTTCAACTCACTTTATTTCACAAGCACTCTCTTCAACTCACGCTGATAACCTTTTCTTTTATTTTTTAATATTTTTTCTTTTATTTTTTAATATTATATTTCAATTTGCTTTTTTCTTCCATTTAATTTAATTTAATTTTTTTGAACCGGTCCATATTTTTTTTTTTGAATGAGGGTCCATTTAATTTTATTATCTATTTTTGAAGAAATTTTATTATCTTTTTTATCACTTATATATTTAATTTCAATATCGTTCAATCATCACAACCTCGCAAATATTTTTATTCATGTTGTCATTGAATGACACCAAATATTTTTATTTTCTTTCTTCAACCTCACAAACACACACACACATTAACGTTTAGAGTAATACTTTATGTCCGTATGTCTGTTTTTTTGTTACGCTGATGCATATAATTTTTTTAGTGGTTGTGTAATGCGTATAATTATTTTTATAAAATTTTGATTTTAATTAATAGTACAAGTATAGATGCCTAAAAAAATTATACTTATATATATTTTACACATTTATATTGTAACAAACTATG
>Ga0228710_1004281_pt1 | contig 22565 bp, 13 predicted proteins | sample MedpolnodulmetaG_FD_177995 | JGI IMG/M metagenome (GOLD analysis project Ga0228710, IMG submission 177995) | Root nodule microbial communities from Medicago polymorpha collected in Santa Monica, California, United States - pink nodules | ecosystem: Host-associated > Plants > Roots > Nodule...
AAAAGTAAATAAAAAAATAAAGATAAAGAGAGAAGAGGATCCGAATCGGAACAAAAAAGAGGTATTTTAAAATACCTCTCTGCCGAATTTTTCACTGAAAAGTCAGAGAATATTCCGGATCAGAGGGTGTATGAATGTAGGATGTTAGGTCAAAAATTGGGGTATGACAACGGTGATTGTATTAATACGACTTTAAATGTAGTGTATAATTTTTTGTCTGAAATGTGTAAATATGAAATATGAAATCAAGTCATCTTTGTTTGTTACTATGACATTCAAGTTTTTAAAATAACATGTAATATATAATATTGCATTTAAGTAATAGCACGGGTAGTCGATTTAGTTGGGGAGATTCTGAGTTAGCGAACCCCTAACATTGGGTTTGGGTTGCAAGAGCAGTGAAACAAGAGGAGATTCGGTTCGCACAAATAAGAGACAAACAGGTTCAAAATTGCTCTTCTCCCGACGATAATTGCTCACTCCCACCTAAACTTTCCAAAATACCCTGACGTGACTTAACTCACTTAGATGTATACAATCTATGTGATTTAAGTCTTGTTCGGTACATTCAATTTGAGTTAAGTCACGTGGCATACATTTAATGGTCATAGAATGCCTCATTTCTTCTTTCTTCTTCATTTCACATCTAAAATTTTTAAAAACTCTCTCAAATCAACTAACACTCTAATAACAAGTAAGTTTTCATAATCAAGTATAATTGACATTTTATATTTATATGTTGCATTTTTCCTCTTAAATTAAAATTTTTTTAGTTTTAAGGTTTGTTTAAATTTTCATTTTTTTGGCAAGAAATGATATAATGTTTACATGTAAATGACTTATGTTGCTTAAACGTTTAGATGTTTGCAAGTTTATGTTGTAATTTTTGGTGGCATTTAGCATGGGAAAGAGGAGTTGTTTCCCACCATGGGAAAGTTGATTATGTCCATTAGATTAAATGAGGAACACATTTTTATCATTCTCTCTCCACACTAGATTATTTTTTTATACAATCTTTCTCTCTCTCTTTCATGTCCCCACGCCACCACCACTAAATCACAGATTTAGCAGCCCTTCCGACCACCACTTCTCCACCATACACCACCATGGCTGCCGGAAAACTCAAAATTCCCAGTTTTATATGGTTGTTGTTTTAGAAAATAACAAGTTGAACTGCCTTAGTTCCAATATCATTCAGTTTCGTGAATTTCTTAAAATGAGGAACTTAGATCCATCACCCAATCTGCCATGGATCTTCAAAATTCATTTCACTTTGATTTTGTTAATGTTCATCGGTCCACCATCCAATCACACCAAGAACATAAAAAATAAAAACAAAACCTTGTTGGTGAGTTGAAGCACATCAGTATTAGGGGTGGAAGTAAGGGTGAGAAAAACGGTGGACTAAGAAGGGAAAGCATAGAATTTGGAAGCATAATGAAATTTCAGATCCCAATTTTGTCATCTGCATTCATGTTTTGATTATTCATTTGTGTATATATTTTTTAGGAATTTGATTTTTAAGGATTTTACTCAATTTCATATATCTTTTTGTGGTTGTTGTGTTTATGCTTATGCTGTTTGGAAGAATAATGGAATTTTGAAGAAGAAGAGAATAATGGGTTTGTTGTTAAATGTGAATGTGATGCAGTGGTAGTGTAGTGGTGTAGGTGTGTGGGGACATGAGAGAGAGGGTGAAAGATAGTATAAAAAATAATTTGGTGTGAAGAGAGTGTAAAGGTGAGAAAAACACAAGAAGGGGGATTGAATTGTGTTAGCTTTTTCTTTGTTTTCTCCTACTGAAGTCACTAATCAGAAGTAGATAGAACTCAGCTTTTGAAGTGATGTTCAGAAACTAAATGCAGCGGATAAAACAGAGAGAGAGAGAGAAGAGAAAGACACAAAGCAATTATACAGGTTCCTTCCACAAACCGGAAGTAGTCCTGTCCCCGTTGCACCTCCAAGGAGAGTTCACCAAAAACGTAATATCTGATTACAATTGCTCACTGCTAAACCTAGCAAGAGACTTCAAACTACTCAAGCACAACTGCAAGACATTTCCTATGCTCAAGAACTTAATCAAGAGACTTCTTATGCTCAAGCACAACTGCAAGAGACTTCTATGGTCAAGCATAACTGCAAGAGACTTCTATTCAAACAAAATTACAAAGAAATTTGTTTGAGGTTGAACACTTGATATACAATCAGTGGTGTTCACAATACAAATCAGATACAGACTCTTTAAGACTCTAGAATTTCTACAATATGGAAGTTGTTAAGAAATTCTAAGTGAACTTTGATGTGAAACAATTTCAGCAGAGTTTTGGCACTAGTAAATTGTTGTATGAGTCTTGAGTGTCCAAACAGTAGGTCTTCACTCCTTTATATAGAGGTGTGAAAGAGACGTTGTTGATTGCCAGCACATCAAAAAGAGTCGTTTGAAACTTGATGAAATCACCAATGATCTGTTTCCTAATTTAGTTATTGTCCTATGAAGGAGCAATTTCAAATCCATTCCAAGTCTGGAGAAACACCGTTGCAGGCACAACTGTTGTTCTTGTACTAGCAGACATAAAAACAAAGTAGTGGAGATAGTGGTTGTACACTTCGTATAAATGTCCTTTTTCAACGCTCTCCAAAGAATAATCATCCAATGCCTTCAAATCCATTTGAAATAGCCGCTGCTTCATGTTTCTAGTCTTCTCTGATGATAGGCATGATTAAATCCTTACTTGAACAACATTTGAAGTTCTTCAGTCTTTCAGCTTCTGATGATCTTCAGAACCTCTGATGACGTCGGCTCCTGGTGAACTGCTTCTGAAGAGGTGCTCCTGATGATGTCAACTTCTTCAGAACCGCTTGTCTTCAGAACCTCTTTCTTGCAGCACAAGCTTCCTTCTTGTTGATTCCATTGCTCTTATTTGTTCTTCAGAACCTATGCTTGAAAATTAAAGACACTAAATTTTTTGTCTATGATCCTGCACACTTGAACAAATATTAGCATATCCAATTGATACTTTTAATACCTTGTTATCATCAAAACTCAAAGGGTAATGTTAAACACATTTTGTTCCAACAGAGTGTGATAAGAATGTGTTCCTCATTTAATCTAATGGACATAATCAACTTTCCCATGGTGAGAAATAACTTCCCTTTCCTATGCTAAACCCCACCGTAGTTTTTAGTTTTAGAGTTTATGTATAATTTGCACTCCAAGTGTTTGAAGAAATGTTTGAATGAGTTTTTCATTGATTGTTATTAATTTCTTATGGTGTAGATCCGAAGCAATGGCCAATTCTCGAGTAGATCCGAACACACTGTTAGCTGATGTTTGCTTCAACGGTGGAAATCCCAACAAGTTGTTTAGGGTTTGGGTCGATGACATGTTAAAAGATCTGAAGGATCAACTGGAAGAAATCAACCTACGACTCAACCTTGGAGACACAAGGAGGATGAAATACATTTGGTATGAACGTTCATCATTCAACGATGAGAGAATAACGTTCAGTAGGCCAGAGTTAACGAAATACGACGACGTGAGGAGGATTTTCTCGATATTTGATCAGCACATCATGTTCCCGACGATTGAGATGCATGCTTCTTTGCTGAGATCGTCTGAAGATATCCTCGAGAGTTTGATTCGGCTAGACGAATATGTTTAACTAGTATTATTATGTTGTGTCATTATGCTATTGGATTTTAGTTTAATTCTTGTTAGTTTGTTGAAGATGTTGGGATTGAAGTGCGTTATAGTTAGCGTAAAGGTTTGCAAGTCTCTTTTAAAATTCACAAGAATGAAGAGAACACAGCATGTATTCTATCGAATCAATTATATAGGTTTTCACATCAAATTCCTTCGTATAGAATGAGTGTCACAAAAGGGAATGCACTTCTAAGATGTTGTTTTGTGCTTGATCATGCTCATATATCAATTGAAACTTGTTAGTTGGAAGGGCAGTAGGATTAAGTTCAAAAGTATGGATTAAGCTGCTATTTTGGTTGTGGACCAAAATAAATGTCCTTCCACTCCTTCTCAGTTTGTTGAAATTGTATATTGGCACCTTCACATTGCTTTTTTTGTTTTTGCTTTTCAGATCCTTCGCATTTGATGTTGTGCCATGTCATGGTTGTTTTTGTTTTTTTGTTTTCATATTCTTCTCACCATCCCTTTTCAATTGAGCCTAACTCTCATTCTTTGACATATCTACACAATTGAAAAAAATCAATGGTTTAACAATCCAATTGCACTCAATGACACTCAAAATTAATTTCATCAATGTAAACAATTGCACTTAATTGCATTCCCACTCACTATACACTAACAATTCAATTTCACTCAATATTAACATTGCATTGAGACATTTCATCATTAAAATTGCATTGCATTCAACATTAACAATCTAATTTCTAACTAATTTCATCATTAACATTGCAAAAATCAAAAGAAAATTCATTGAGACATTTTATCAAACACCTAGAGTGTAACATTCAATAAACATAAAATTTAACAATTTATAAATCCTAAACTACCACAATTTGAGTCAAACCTACTCGAATCAACATCTAAACAACATTTTCTAACTTAATTCATCATTAACGATCCTAAAAACTAACATCCAAATCAAATCCTAAAAACCTAAATATGTGAAATTTATCTAAAAAATCTAACAATTCAACCAAAAAAACCAATGCAATAGGATAGATAATAAACACTTTCTTGATCTTGGGGTTGTAATCGGCGTTGATTGACTTAAGATTGGTGAAAATTGCACTTGAGAGAGAGCAAAATTGCAAGAAGGAAGTTTAAAAAATTCTTATGGCCAAATGCTTGTTGTTATGTTTCTATAACATAACGCAACGTGACTTAACTCACGTTGGATGTACCAGTGTACCGAACGAACGTGACTTAAGTCATGCAGGTTATACATCTACGTGAGTTAAGTCATGTGGAGGTATTTTGGAAAGTTCCTTTGGGAGTGAATAATTCTTGTTGGTAGAAGAGCAATTTTCAATCCACTTTTTGAGGGACTCCACTTATGTACCATTCGAGCGAAATTGTCACTAACATTGTTCAACCAAAATTGTTATGATAGAAGAAGTGCTTCAATGAGACTTTATTTTTCATTAGTCATTAGGTATCAATTTTTTTTTTCTTTTCGAATGGGTATTTCATACATACCATATCATTGTATTTCATATATACAATGATAAAAATTAATTTGAAATAAATATTTCTTATTAAAAGTGAGTCGAAGATGTCCAAAAGTTTTAGTTTAAATGTTAAAATGTCGAAATTGTTAGGTCAGATGTTATGATCGAGGTCGAACCTCTACATGCGTGCGTGAGTTTATAATGATTTTGTAGTTTTGTCTATTATAAAAATTAGTTGAAGATAATAAGACTTGTGTTTAAATACATTCATGTAAACATGATTTTAATTATAGATTTATGTGTTAAAAATCAATTATATTAAAAGTTACATATCATATCTTAACTTCAAGATAATCAAGAAAAACCTAAATTTAATTTCTGAATGGAACAATTTTTAATCAGACTTTACTTATCTCTTGATCGAACTTTGAATTACCAAGGTCAATAATTTTCTTAGGAACCGGAGGATCACACAGAAAAAATCTGATGACAAAGTCAATTCTATTCGAAAGTAGTCGAAAATTTCAAAAACAATTATACATCTCCTAAGTCAATTTTGGTCTTTCTAGAATTGAAAACAAATACACTACGCATGTCAAAAATAATTAATTTTTAAATTTTATGAGTAAATAAAAAATACTAAAATTTAAATAAATGGTTAAATAATTTTTATGATTTTTTTTCTAAAAGTCCTTTATTACTTCTCAATAACCAATGGCGAATGTGTCAAGGCTGTCTACCAACCCGTGTTCGACTTCTTGATAAAGGAGTTCAATGTCCGACTCAGTGTGTTAGCCGTGATTCTAATCATGAAGATTTAGCTCACATTTTTTTCGAATGTCCTTTTGTTGTTTAGGTTTGGTCTACGGCAGATATATGGCATGAAATTCAAAATGCATTAGCAATATCTCCTTCGGCTATTGAAGCTATTTTCTCCTTGTTGCATTCTTTATTTGCCACACTTTCTCAAAGGATGGCTTCAATTTTTTGGAGTATTTGGAAGCATAGGAATGTCAAAGTTGAAGGTGAGAAAAAACACAAGAAAGGGGGGTTGAATTGTGTTTTCTTTTTCTTCTCCTAAAACTGAGGTTACTGATCAGAAGGTGATAAAATTCAGGTTCTGATGTGAAATTCTAGCACACAGTATTAAGATGTTCTATGCGATGTTCTAACGCCGTGCACACAGATAACGGATGTTGAGGTTAATGTTTCAACATTACGCAAATAAGCAAATAATACGCAAGAAAATAAATGACAAGAAAGTAAATGGCACAGGAGAGTTGTTGATTATCATATTCAAACACAAATGGTGAAGTTACCTTCAAACGCAATCTACAACCTTGCTTCAAAGCTTCGGTGTAGGACACGAGTTTACAACTAAATAAACAGTACGTAACATGTATCAAGGAGATACACGAAAGGCTCACAATTAACAAATAGTCCTAGACTTGCATCAACATGATACAAGAGAAGAACACACATGACTCAAAACCCTAAAACTATTCTTTTTGAAATGACGGCTTGAATACCTAATTAGGTCTTGAAGTCTTCCTTATATACTGAAGCAATATGGGCTTGAATACCTAATTAGGTCATGAACTAACTTGGTTTGATTTGAGTACCCAAATGATTGAGGAGCTTGGTTTTAAAGTGGATATACCTGAATGTCGGATAAAAATTTACAAGGAAAGCATTCTTCCATTTGAAAGTGATTTGTAGTGATAGTATTATATAGTAAGTGTTGGAGTTGCTAGTTTGTTATGGTTTCTTGTAATCTTTGTATTTTTGTTTTAAATCAATGAAAAGAATGATCTCTGATTGAACTTTGATTACATTCTGCTTGTATCCACTATGTTTAACGTTCTGCTTTATATTTTCCTTTACATTCCATATCCAAATTAATAAACTGGCCTTGTTAAGGTTCACATGAGGTATTGGACAAGATGGCCATATGAATTTCCTAATTTACTTCACCAGTCTCACAATGTAGTTTTCTCATCACTCAATTATGTTCTCTATACTGTTCTTTTCAAACAACGACTTGATTATACCTGCCAGATTTAGTGTCATTACTTTTTTGCATGGTTTCAATTTTTCTTGTAGTACTTCGGTCGATCAGTGGTACGTGTTGAGCTATAATGTTGTAACATTTCTCATTACTAATAATTGAACTTTATCTCTGTTGTTGTAAAAGTCATTTGAGAGTCATGTGGCAAATTTTTATCCATGCAATAACAATTTGAACATTACTTTTCAAGTTGTTATGTGTATTAATGATACTGATATCATCCTCAAGCACAGTAAAGCAGATATCAGACTAGTTTTTGTTTGGTTTGCCTCTCAACATTTTTCTCTATCTTTATAGTGACACTCTTCCTATCTTGGATACTTGCATTTTCAATCATGATGATCATGTCAGCCATTCATATTTGCAAAGGTTGTAAAAGAGCCAAGGGGTAAAATGAACTGTTTATATAGAAGGACAAGAATTTTTTTTACTTTTGGAAACTAATCTGATTTCCATATCAATGAAAGGAATGATCATTGGCCTTTACCGGGTGGCCTTTATGCCACTATAACTTTCTGCAAGCAATATCTATGCCACTATGTTTAATTTTCTGCTTTCCTTTTTCTTTTTCATTTCAAATCCAAATCAATAAATTAGGCCTGTTTAAGCTTGATGGCTTGATTAAAATCAATTAATCTCACATGATCCTGACACATATAATCACACTGAATTATGTGATTTTCTCAAATTATTAATGGTGTCGGCGTGTCATTGTTCATGTCATGTCCAGTGTCTGTGTCTGTATCCGTTCTTCATAGAATCTCATCGTTCTCTGAATGTAGTTTCCTTATAATTTATCACTCAATTATGATTTTCCCCATACTGTTATTTTCAAACAACCACATGAATATATTCCAATCACACAGCTAAAGCAGGAATATATATTGTTCTTTTCAAGTATGTCAATTATGTTCATGTAATGGATCAAATTATAATGAAGACAATTGTTGGTATTGTATTAATTTGAGCAATGAATCCAACTCCCAGTGTATAAACTAAGGAGGAATACAACCAATTAGCAAGTAAAATAACTATTGAAAGAAGAACTTAAAGAAAGGGTACAAGTAATAAGAGAGGAATTGAGAATCAGAGAGAGAAGAAGAGTTACATAACACATATTCCATGCTTATTTCATTGGCTTTTCTCATATTTATAAGGGTCCATATTCCTATTTCCCATAATGCCCCTTCTAACTCTAAGACTCATTTTTTTTAATCAAAGCAGTAAAATATAAAAGCAGGAGAGGCCTGAACCAATACATCAGAGTCACGCAGTGTAAAACCTATGAAAAGAGAAACCGGAGCTATCCCCAGAAAGGGAATGACCTAAGGAACGAGGTGTCAAAGACAACCAATGTGCAGAAAAACTAGTCAAAAGTATGACTCTCTCTAAGAGAATTGAACAAAAGTATTGGTATTCCCAGAAAATCTGTTGCAAATGAAGGCTTCACTTTGTTCACCTGTGTCTTCTTCTTTCTCTATGCCTTAGTGCTTTCAGATAGACTTGGAAAGTCTTCCATCTCAAGCCTCTGGTCATGGCTGAGAGTGTCCTCCATCACCTCTTCTACCTTATCCCCCCAAAATTTGGAAAGAATCTTCACACTCTTAAGGGCTGCAGCAGAATGTAAGGAGGATTTTGAAGCAGGAACCAAGATAGATTTGGCTTGAAGGGAGCTTACAGTTCATTATATGTTAACAAATTTAGTTTCATTTTTTGTTGTCATGGTTTCAATTCATCCTTTATTACTTTGGTCAATTGGTGTTCTATTTTGAGGCATAATGTTGGAACAATTGATTTTTGTCTCCTTTGTTGTAAAAGTATTTTAAGAACGGGTGAAGATCCTCTTCATTTCCTAAATAAATGAATATTGTCAATTACTATAGTTTTGAAGTAAATATGTGATATTAATGTTTTCAATTCTTGAAATATGTGCATTTATATCATATATTTACTTCAAAACTATAGTAATTGACAATCTCCATTTATTTAGAAAATGGAGAGGATCTTCACCCTTTAAGAACTACGTGGCAAAAAATTTATCTGAGGAATATCAATTTGAGCATTTCTTTTCAAGTATTTGTGTCAGATTTATGGAAGTTGATTCATGCTCAAGCTGTCAAGCACAACTAAAGAAGATCTCTACATATCAGCATTCAGCAAAAGAATTTTAAGAGCAAAGCATTGCAAAATGCTGCTTAGGCATCACAATTCCTTTGCTTTTGAATGTGCAGGTCTGCCATAATTTTTTGTTACATTCGCTCTCTTAATTTTGTTATATGTTTCAAGGGAATTTGAATCTGGATTATTATTTGAGAATGATCTAACTCAGTGGTCTGTGGTACATTCATTCAGAAGAAGATCTAACTCAGTCAACTGTATTGTTGAGTGTTGACTTCATTCATCTTATCATGTAATAAATAAGTTAGTACACAACACATACTTTTTGTGTGCATGCAAGTGGTCTGTGGTACAAAATAATATAACAAGTTCCTAACCAATTCACATTGCACAATAATGAATTGATCACTACGGCAACACATACTTTTTTAGTGATGTACTTCATTGTTACACTAACCTTATGTTTTTGTTGGTTAACAAAATATTGAAATGGATAAACTAAACTATTAGTGGGTTTGGGGAGTATATAGGCTGACACCATGCATGGGTCACATGTTAGATAAAACACTCAATGAATATTGGTTTTTCTTTTAAAATGTACTCACTCTTCCTAACTCTCAAATGTTTTGTTGCACTCTCAACTACTCATTACCTACTTTTTGTAGGAAACACATGCAAAAAGGCTCCATGGCTATTGATTCATCATTTAGAAACCATTTAATGTTAACATATGTATCTTATTCTTGCTTATAAAAGGACAATGATACATAAGAGAGAATATGACATAAGTATAGTATAGTAAGTTTCCTTGAGAATCTAAAAGTGGTTACCTTACTAATTCATGTGCGGTGTTAATTCATGCTTCGATTAAATTCGATAAGTTTCATCTCTTCTCTTATATTTCTTGATTATTGTTGTTTATTTCTTTGGCATAGAAGTATGATTAATTTTATTTTAGATTTGGGAATTAAATTATTTGTTGATGAAAAAGGAAATTAAAGTATACTTGAGTAATTGTAAATGTTTTGTTTCTCTTCTTCATCTAATTGATCAAATGAAAAGTGATATAATTGCAGCGAGGATAAAACGTTTTTACAAACACTAGAAGAGAGGATATATTTGCAAGTAATCAAAAACTCAATTCTTTTCATTTCAAAATTAAAAAAATTAAATCAATTCTTTTGCTACCAAAACTAACCCATTATGATGATGAGCAATTTAGTCCATGTTTGGTCATCGAATCATGATACATATAATATTTAAAAGATTGCTAAAAATTGATATAATTAAATGACATTCTAAAAATTAAATAATCAAACACTAAACTAAATTTTACAGTTTAAATTTTAAATTAGAAGACTCTAGACAACACATTAACGTTTTAGACCATGTTAGATAGGTTACAAACCACTTTGATTTTGATCATATTGATCCAGGTTAGAGTCACATTTGAACTAGTTCAGGTAAATACAAGTTTGATAAAATTATAAAATTTTAGAAATCATATTTTTTTTGTTCAAATTTGGGAAAAAATGATAAAATATAGTTTCAAAGTTGGTTATGAATATCTTCTATTTTGCTTCTTCAATGATCCTGGAAAAATCATTTCTTTAAAATCAACAAACACACATTTTCAACCAAAGAACTACATAGCTTTGATTATTCATCGCATGAGATCAATCTCGTCAAACCAAATAATAAAAATTTATATTTTCCTCTCTATTTAAACATACTAAGTTCTCTTGGTGACATTATCTTAGTAAGTAAAAAAACTAAAAAGTTTTAAGAATGAGGAGAATGTTATCATCTCATCTTGAAATACATACATGTATGAATTATTTCACCGGGTAGCTAGGTTTGGGAATGCTATTAATTACCATGTCTCAACTTTCTGGGTGACAACTTTTAATTTTGGCCGTCTCAATTGTTTTGGTGACGACCAATAATGAAAATTGTCCCCTTGCATGTTGGGCCATGCGTGAGAAATAACATTCTCAAACCTAACAAGTGAAATAGTACATATATGTGTTATTCAAGATTTAAGATAAAAATAATATAAGCAATTATATATACATGTGTGTTGGGAGGGTTATGCGATCTGATTTTTATGCATACCATATTGCAGTCCTATGCATTTAACAGTAAACAATATATTGTCTTAGGATCTTTATAGTTTTCTAGTGGAGAGTGTTATCATAGGTGTATCTTGTTTCTAGTTATTAGTAGCATGTGTTGGAGTTTCTAGTTTGTTGTGGCTTCTCTGTGTGGGATGCTTTCTGTATCGAGTTTATTTTAATCTTTGAATCCGTGTTCTATACTTGCACACTTTGTGCTTTTATGGAACTAATTAATATATTTTTTCTCTTAAATAATTTTTTTTTTATTCTGAATGTTTACTCTCTTTTTGTTTGCAACCTAATTTTGTTTCTATATCAATGAAAATAATGATCTGTTAGCTTTACCGGATCCCCTTTAGTTTTATGTAGAAATAACTTCTATATGAAAAACTTGATAATCTAATGAACAACAAATCTCTACTTGAACTTTCAATACATTTTGCCAGCAACATGTTTAGTTTTCTTGTTTATGTTTTCTTTTGTATTCCAAATCCAGATAATAAACTGGTCTGGTTCATGCTTGATGTGTTCGTTCAAATCAACTAATCTCTTTGATGTCATCTTTATTGTAAAGATTCATATCAGTTTAACTAAATTCGCTCAAGACCAGTAGTTTATTTTGAATTCCATTCCGATTTTTGAAATTCATACAACCAGAAAGGCTTAATTTAATGCTTGTTCACTGCATAACTATATTACTGCTATATGGACTATATTACTATATTTTCTGCAAAAGTTTTCATGTTATATAACATTGTAGCTGAATTTCTGTGCTAATCCGTGAAACTTGTTAGATTTGTGATTCATGCCAACTGTAGCTTGGATTAAATATGATAATGTATGTATCTCTATAATAATACACATCCAATTGTAGCTTTTGTGTACGTTGGGGGAGCTTCGATGTATTGGATTTGGAAGACTAAGAGATAAAAGATCAGATATATGTACTTTGTGACATTTAGGTAGTTTTGACATCAATTTCTCATCATTGTTCTGTTACAACAGTATGATTTTGTAACATGTGCTTGTGTTTTTCAGTCATTTACAAAGAAAGCATTCTATAGATAAACAAGAACACTTACAAAAACTCTTATCTAGTGACTTAGCTTGGAGGAACTGCATGTCATCTTATCTGTGAATTGAGAATTAATATATACTACCGAACAACACAGAATTGCTACTATTTTTTTATTTGGTCTTATTTTACAGTTTCAGGTTCCATTGAGTGGTGGGATTAGACAAGTGTGTTTCCTAGTCCCGGAAAGAGCAACTGCTTTCACATGGAAACTCCTTCATAATAGTACTCTTACGATTATTCTCTCGAATTTATATATGTAGATCCTTATGAAGGGATTTTGGTTGATTTGGCACAAATCTTTTGGCCATTTGGAGGGCAAGTAACAATGTTACATTTGCGAGCGGGATTAAAGGATCCTAAAGAGGTGGTGAAGGATATCAAAGTTATGAGTAATTGTTTGACAAGATTTGATTTTGTTTTGTGGCTGCCTGGCTTTAGTTTGCTTCAATGGTCTTGTTTTTACTGTTAGTTTGGCTCGTGGTTTCTCAGAGCTTGTGTGGTGAGGGCGGTTCTCTGGTTGCTCGGCTGGTATCGGTTTATATTGAAGTATCCTGCATTTTCCTCACATCAGTTTCTGGTTGGAATTATGCTTGGAGAAGGGATTTGTTTGAATGGGAAAGAGAATTGGTGAGTAATCTAACGGAGACCTTGGCGGGGGTGGTGGTGGGTGTTGGACAAGATCGTTGGGTGGTGGAGGCCGGAGGAGGGTGGGGTTTTTTCGGTTAAATCATGCTATACAATTCTACAAAGGTTGGAGGTAATGGTGGGTGGGGTGTCAGCGGTGGAAGAGGTGGTGTTTCGTGACTTGTGGAAGAGTAAGGCACTGTCAAAGGCTTTGGCTTTTTCATGGAAATTGATTCTTGACCTTATTCCAACCAAGGTTAATCTTGAAAAGAGGAGGCTTTTGGCAATTGATGATTCAAAGATGTGTATTTTTTGTAGCAATTGTGAGGAAACAAGTGTGCATTTGTTTCTTCATTGTCACGTTATCTCTCAAGTGTGGTGGGAGGTGATGAATTGGTTGCAAGTTAATTTTATTACTCCTCCTAATTTGATTATTCATTTTAATTGTTGGTCGAGTATTGTGGGTTATTTGGCATGCGGTGATTTGGATTATATGGAAGTTGCAAAATGATAAGGTATTTAATAACAAAGTTTGTGGGATTGATGAAATGGTGGAGCAAGTCAAAGTGATCTCGTGGCATTGGTGTATGAATAGAATGAAAATTGCAACTTTTTTATTCTATGAGTGGTGTTGAAACCCAAGAGAATGTTTGGCTCGTTAAAGTGTGGGGTGGTTTTCGTTTTTCTGGTGTTTGTTTTGTTATTGTTGTTGGGGGCAGTTGAGGTCTGGTGAGGTGCACAAACAGCCCAACTAGGCGGTCTTCTGTTACCCCCCAGTTGGTAGTGTTTGTTGCTACTATATCTTTGTTTTTCTCCTGCTGTATTCTGCTGTTGAGATAGCTTGTCGTGTATGTTAGTAGGGTGGTTAATTTTTCTTTCTTGTCCTGCCTTGTATTGCCACAGCGCTGGGGCATTGGTGTAATGTTTCTGATTGCACCAACTTCTATTCTTAAGAAGTTGGATGCTTATTATATGTTTACAGTGAGATGCTGACAGGAAATTTAAATGAATAATTCTAATGTTATGTTTCAGCCAATATTGAGTAGCAGTGAGAATAACCATAGAAAAGTGCCAAGCTTGTAGAGTATGTTAGAAAAGTTGTATAGAAAAGTTTCTATCATAATGGCAATGTTAGTTGGTTACATATCAGGTTAATCACCTTGTATAAAATATTCATCACTCTTTTGTAATTGTAAATTAAGGAAATCATATTGAAAGTTGTATTATCAAAATTCTTCGATCTTTGTTGAAATATATCATGGTCTCACTATCTGATTCCTTCTCGGAACTTTTCTTCTAGGGTTTTAGAAACTAGCTGGTCATTGACCTGGTAAAGGTAATGTGCCAATGGTTAAGCCACTGGATCACAGGTCAACCTACAAGAAAGAACCATATTAAATTAGTTTTAGTTATAAAAGTATAATCTTTCAAAAAAGTTAATAAAAGTTTATGTTTTTTCACGGATAACTAGAAGTTAAATTTTGACAAAGTTGATGTGACAGCCCAAAGACGGATCCAGAATATGGAACGTGAGACTGAATTTATTTTTTTTAAAACATGATATTATATTTTGATATATTATATGTTATATTTTGCATAAAATCTTTTATTTTATTGTACCTTTATATTATTAATATTAATATCAATAATACAATTTACAATTTGTAATTTAGATATCTATAAACTAATCCAAATAAACCATATTAAATTGGAACGGATTATATTATTTTTTAATTAGTCATCAAAATCCAAATTCCACCATTAACACTTTGATCAGTAAGTAAGTCGGAAACAAAATTGTACCAACAAATACAATTTGAAAATTCAAAATACTAATTCCTTCATCACACAATAAACGTCATTCTAACAAAATTTGTTAAGAAGCTAAATTAGCCTGCCGAAACTGACACCAAAGAGAATTGAACACATGTGGATTTCTAAGAAATATTGTTAGTCTATTTTTTTTTAAAAAGAATTATTAGTCTTTTTGTATATATCATTTTCCGTTATTAATTACCAATATAATGTATCTATTGTTTTTAATAATATAGTGATATGAAATTAATAGTTCAAAGACTTGATTATAATTTTTTTAGTTCAATAGATATAATTAAAAAAATTCAAATAGTTTAAGGACCTACAAATTAATCAAATATTTTGATATCTTTTCTAATACAATTAAGGAATTAAACTTTTTAGGGTTAATAGGTCTTTACCCTCTGTAATATAGGTCATTTCCGGTTTTCCACCCTGTAAAATATTTTTTTTGATTTAACCCCCTGTAAAATATTTTTGTTTTAATTTACCCCCCTAATAGGCCAAACAAAAACGAAAAATTCTTGAAAAAAAAAATAAAATTGGTTTTTGTTTGGCCTATTAGGGGGTAAAACAAAACAAAAATATTTTACAGGGGGGTGAATCAAAAAAATATTTTACAGGGGGGAAAACCGAAAATGACCTATATTACAGGGGGGTAAAGACCTATTAACCCTTTTACCCAACTTTTTATAAAAGTAGTCACAATTTTTCTTTCGCATATAAGATTATGTATATTTTTTATATAAGTAAGAAATGTGTAATATTAAATATTTTTTAATTTGGGTGCAATTTATTAAAGTGGAAAAATTAAGTAAAATTATTAGATTGTTTGTTTTTAAAAAGAGGAAAATTATTAGATAGTTTAATTAAAGGGAAAAAAATCTCCATCGTAAAAAAAAAAAAACCTATATTAAGAGATTGAAGAAACAAACACAACCCAAAACCCTAACATACACACGCACGCCGCGTTTTCACTAACAAACAATGAACACTCATCACAAGCGAATAAACTCTTCTCATCTTGAATTGATGGAGAAGAAGAAATAAGTGGTTTCTGCAACGAATGAAAAGGTGAGCACCACATATATATCCGATGATATTGCCTTCTCCATTCTCTCAAAATTACCTTTTAAATCTTTCAAGCGATTTGAATGTGATTGTAAATCATGGTATCTTTTATCTGAAAATCATCACTTTATGAACATGTTCCGCTACAATTTCTTATCCAATTCTCAATGTGAAGGTGCATCTCTCTTGCTCTTTTTAATTGAAAACTATAAAAAAAAGTTTTGTATTCTTTTTCTGGTGAGAAGTTCGAGAATAAAATCAAATTAGATTTTTCAAATCCATTTGAAGAAGATGAATGTTTTGATATTGTTGGTTTTGGTAGTACTAATGGCACGCTTTGTCTCCATGAATGTGAATATGATAATTTTGGAAAAATTGTATTGTGGAACCCAACTACCCAAACAATCAAGCTTCTTCCACCCAGCGACGACGAGTCAACCGTCACTAATGAAGCTGAGGAGAGGTTTTTTGATATTTCCGTCAACACCCGTGTTCATGGATTTGGTTATAACCATGTTACAAATGACTATAATGTCATTCGGCATGTAAAAGTGTTTATAAAACCAAATTCATCAACTGATTACGATGGTAACTTCAAAGAAATGGTTTCTCATCGGTTTGGAGATATTAATTCACCAAAATGGGAGATATATAGCTAAAAAGTAATTCGTGGAGAGAACTTGATGTGGACATGCCGTATTCTATGGAATATAGAGAGGGAACCCGAGTCTATATGGATGGTGTGTGTCATTGGTTGTATAAACAATATAAAAAAATATAGGCCGGTTGGACAATGTTTGATATCATTTTACTTGAGCAATGAAGTGTCCTTCACAACACCCATTCCCCCAGAAGTAGATGATTGTTTTGATGTTAGCGCAAAGTGGATAAACTTGGCGGTGTTAAATGGATCAATAGCATTGATCTCATATCATGTAAAGACGACTACTTTTCATGTATCAATTTTGGGTCAACTCGGTTTCAAAGAATCGTGGATCAAACTCTTAATGGTTGAACCGTTGCCTTACGTTGAGCGTCCTATCGGAGTAGGGACAAAGGGGGAAATATTTATTATAAGAAAAGATAATGAAGTGGCTTCGTTTGATTTAAGTACCCAAATGATTGAGGTGATTGGTTATACACCAAAGAGTTATCATTATATTTGTGGGTTAATAAATTACAAGGAAAGCATTGTTCCATTTGAGGAATAAGTAGTTTAATTTAATTTTTTGTTTTTCACAAAGAAGTATATGATTGTGATTGTTGGGATATCACAATTATTGTCAAGTAAACTAAGACACTACTTGATCTTGCTTTTGCATTTTTATTTTTAATGTTTACTCTCGTTTTACTTTGCAAACTTATTTGGCTTCTATATTAATTTATGAATGATCTTTTGCCTTTATCAAATGACCTTTAGTTTTATGTAGAAATAACTTATATATGGAAAACTTTATATTCTAATGAGCAACAAAAGAGTTTTGGTAGAAATCAAGAGAGGGAAAAATATAAGAAGCTAAACAACCGCCTGGTTTCTCTTTCGCCGGCAATGACACAACATTGTGGAGAGGCAGAAGAAATCGGGCACGACAGTAGTGGAGGACTAAATTGATGTAGCCGGCTATGGTTGCAGGGACTTTCTCCTTCTCTCCCTTCCTCTCATATCTGGATCAATTGTTGCTACTATTTTTTAGTGTATCTTTCTTCATCTTATTTTCCGATCTTATGCTATTATAGTTACTACTTGATCTCTTAAAATGTTAGCTAAATGATCGAAATCATGGTTAGAATGAAGATATTTCAGTATCTAAGCACTACTGATGCTTCTTTACTAATCAAGTATTTTTGCTTTTCCAAAACAAAGGAAGTATTTAGGGATAAGTTTTACTGGGTTATAGAAATAGTGCAGGGACTTAACATACTACTGAGGTGCATTTCATAAGAAGATTAACAATATAAAATGTCAGTTACATAAGTTGCTTTATACATTTCACTACTAGAAAATCTAAGATTGGAAAAATGCCCGAATCGCCTGCCACCAATACAGGTTAAGCTCCTTAGACAATTGGTACAAATTTAAAAGTTAAACTTAGAAAAAATTTTAAATATGTCTTGTTCTTGTATATTTTGGTTTCTTCCCTTGTAAACATATTTTCAAACTCCCTTTATGTCAAGTTCAAAACCATAACACTTTTGGTCTTTGACATAACCTTCTATTTAAAATATTCCGACTTGGTATTTAACATTTTAAACCTTAGTTAAAGCTTAATTTTTTTTCATAATAGAGTTCCAACTAAGGACAGTCTTAAATTAAGAGGGATAAACTTCAATTCATCGGCGTACGTATTGGCGGTTGTGGAAACCTTGAAACCGTAAATCATCTCTTTTTTAATTGTCCTATGTTATCAGTTGTGTGGAGCGAGTGTTTGAAATGGCTGGATTTTTCTTGTGCCCTCACAAATGGGGGGCCCGAGCACCTCATTCATTTCAATGTTCTAGCTCTTGACAATGGCACATTTATTGAGATATCTTGATAATCCTTTCTGTCTCTGCATTTTCTTTATGGCTTCCTGCATAATTGTGGTGATATATGTTGTTGATATACATTATCTGCTGCCAATTTTTTTAATATGAACTACTATTGTGATTTTTGGAAATTGAACTTTCCTTTTTTATCAGTTCATAATTTATAATAGTTGGCTCATCAATTCATGTTTTCACAATTTGGTCGATTAGACAAAGTGCTCTTATCGCGTTTTGGTTTCCTTATGCATTCAATTCTCAACAATTTTTTGGTCTGAACTTGTCTTACAATCAAATGATTGTGGTAAAAACTTCGGAAGTGTGTCAGTCACTACTAAGTTAGTTTCTGCTCGGTGGATGGAAGTGCGCGTTCTTGACAACTTCACATAGGTCCTCACAATATCCCATGCACTTGCAATGTTGTTGATCAGCATAATAAAATCATGGAAAAACACATAACATTAGCTCACATCTCCTTTTTCAAGAATCAACCATTGTGATTTTGTTGCAGTTCTATTTTGTCAAGTTAATATTAGTTATGTTGATTATAAGCATATGATTTAAACCAATACCGATGTATAATTTCCTCTTTAAGAACCTATAAAAGCTGAAATTTATTTTGAATGAATTTGGACTCTTAACTAAATCATTACTGTGAAATACAATGAATTTAAACCAATACCGTTTTTTGAGTTAAATTTGATGTATAAGCTTTGTGATCTTTGACTGCATCATCTTCTTAATTTCTTTGTTCAGTCTGAATGTTACAACAATGCTCATTTATCCTATGAATATCGGTTTTCTGCTTTGCTTGATTTTGAAATGCTTCCAAGCTATGATTTAAAAAGCATTGTCGTTTGACCTTAGGTTTCGAAGATGTCATTACATAATATGATTCCTTTCCATGCTACTTAATTATTCTTGTCTTCATAGTATACTTATTGTCAACTTGTGAACATTCCTGAATTTGTCAAAAAAAAACTTATTTCCAACAATTCACGTGGATTATTTCCAATGCGAAAAAGTTGAGGGAGAATATTTGAATTTCAAGTATCATATAAAGAGGAAATATTGTATATCTAAATTGTATTTTTTAGTCTATGTAATGGAGCAGTACAAAAACCTAATTAAATATTTAAAACACACGATATCATAGTATGAATATTTTATATATTTGTGGCCACAAACCATTATTGGGATAACGCAAAATATTCATATTGGCTTATCGTGTGTTGTTAAATAATAAGAAGAAATGCATGTTTTTTACGAGATCAAGAAGAAGAAGATGAAGAAATACATGAATATATGTTTTAGGGTATTGTGAATGGACTTGAGATTTGTTAAGGTGTTGATATTGTAATATTTTTTTGGAGCGCGCTCGCTTAGCATGCGAGAGGTACGGGGATCGATGCCCCGCATCTCCATAATTTGTTTGATTTTTCAGATGAAAACACTCGGCTAGGGTTGCTAGCAGGAGCGCTGTTTCCATGCCTTTTTCACCCTTTTCAATTTACAAAATTTCAACACCAATCCCATAGCTCTTACGTAATCCAATTTGCTGTCGGATCAATTTGCTTTTCACTTTGGTGGTAGTAGATTATGTGTTCTTTCAATTCCCTTGTGATTATCTTGTTCGTACATGTGCTTTCCAATTTTTTAATTGGTGCATGCGTATGTTTCTTGGCTTCTAAAGATTGTGGAATTTGAATATACAATCGGTCACTTCCAAAGCTTTATCGGTTCAATACCTTGTAGCTGCTTCACCTCAATTCATTTGGTGGGCTGCTACGTTCAGCTCCGGCATCGCAAATTTCAGGCCCCTGATGGCATTCACGTGCCCATGGCCGTGTGTGTCCGACACCGCACTGTCCGCATCAGCTACTGTGCAATCAGTTTCTGCAGCAATGGTGCAACCAATTTCAGCAACAGCAAAATCATTTGCAGCAGCCCTAGCGGGTCCAAAAGTGATTGATGACAGACCTCTACCTACTCCATGCATTAAGGGCGATGCTTTGAGCATCAAAATCTGCCAAGAATAGTACTATATGGGAGTGGAAGAATGCAAGAAGGCGTTAAGGGCTCGTTTGACTCTAAACAAGGGAGATAAGCCATACTCTGCACGTGACTTAAGCAATAAAATCGGAAAGCTTTGGAAAACATCGTCGGGTTGGAAAATCTATAAGCTTTGGAAAATCTGCACGTGACTTAAACAAAGGATACTATGATTTTCATTTTGACTCGGCGGACGATCTAAAGAAGATATGGGCAGCAGGCACAATTAACCTCAAGCCGGGTTTGCTAAGGTTATCACAATGGACCAAAGATTTCAAATATCTTGCTCAGAAACAAACGCATGTATCTCTTTGGATTCGCTTGGTGGAGTTACCGTAGGAGTATTGGTGGGAGAGAACTTTGATGGAAATCGCAAGTGCGGTGGGTACTCCGATTGACATAGATGGACCGACACGAAACCGTACCTTTGGTCACTATGCAAGAATTTTAGTTGACATTGATCTTTCTAAGAGAGCTTATGATGAAATTCTTGTTGAGAGAGAGGGATTCGCTTTCAAAGTGGAGGTTCAATATGAGAGGAAACCTTTGTTTTGTCATCATTGTTTCACTATTGGGCACAATGTCTCCACTTGTAAATGGTTACATCCGCAACCACTAAAGGACAAGACGGATAGAGGGAAACAAATAGTTATCGCCGAGGCAGCACCCACAAAACCATCTCGGCAGAACAATGATGTGGGTACTTCCACTTCGGTTAAGGGTAGCACTTGGACGTGGGTTCCAGTTCCGGTTGCTTCAACAGTTACTACCACGCAGAGAATTCCAGTTACTGTAACGGATACTACTACATCATTGGCCCCACTGGACATTTCGACTTCTATCCCACAGTTGGAGTCAGTTCCAATTGCTACTTCAGCAGTTGCTACTTCTCAGACGGACGTCCCTGTGTCCGTACCGCCTTTGTTGTCAAATACTTTCAGCTTTCCATTACACAACGTGTTTGATAGAATTTCTCCTCAGGAGTTGCCACATACTATGCTAGTGTTAGAACTTGTTTCCCCTGATGCGCACATTGACGTCCCTTCTGAGAGAGCGGAACAGTTACACCTGACATCACAGGAGGTGTTGGAAAACCATGTGCTTAATGAAGTCACTGTTACACATTCTGATGATGTGGAACACAATCGTTCGTGCCCGCGGGAGCTAGTGGAGAGTCCCAAGGGATACTACGAGCGTGTGTCACATTCATCCCAAGTTGAGCACATTGAGGTGCATGAGGTGTCTGTAGAATCGGCTCAGGTTCAGACAGATACTATTGATGAGCAAGTTGAAGTTCATTCTGGGTTACGCCCTTCCTTGGCGTCACTGGTCGTTGTAGAGAGGTCTCTTGCGGCTAGTGCTAGTATGACAATACCAGAGGAGCAAGAGGTTGTCGTTTTACAACAACAACATGTACATCCCAGCAAAAACATTCAACACGGTCTTGATCTTTGGGATAGAGTTCGTGAATATGATGCAAGGTCAGCTACTAAAGACTTCACATCGGTCCTTACAAGGAAGCAGAAACAAAAAATTAAATTGCAACAAGTCTTGGCAAAACAGTCTCCTAAAACCCGTGCTCGGGGTGACAATCATACGACTGCTCAATGAATTTCCTCTATTGGAATGTTAGAGGAACGGCTTGGTTGTCTTCTCTCCCTAATAAGGTTGTTTTCTTTAGGGATAGTTTTGGTTTACCCAACTTCAGATTTCCATAATCTGTTGTAGGGTGTTTTTTATGTTGTTTTCTTTACTCTTGTTTTCTGTTTTCTCTTTGGAGGGTTTTGGCCTAGTCTCCCCTCCTTTGTATTTATTTTCCTGAGTTTGGCGGCAGAGGATGGAGGTTTCTTTGGGTGCCAACATAGTAGGGATGTCGATGTTGTCTCCTGATGCCTGTCCACTCTCCTTGCTTATAAAAAAAAAAAAAAAAATTTTGTGTAAATTAATA
>Ga0228710_1004282_pt1 | contig 22564 bp, 13 predicted proteins | sample MedpolnodulmetaG_FD_177995 | JGI IMG/M metagenome (GOLD analysis project Ga0228710, IMG submission 177995) | Root nodule microbial communities from Medicago polymorpha collected in Santa Monica, California, United States - pink nodules | ecosystem: Host-associated > Plants > Roots > Nodule...
AAACATTCTCATGAAACATTTCTCACAAAATTCATTAGTAGATAACAATATAAATAAAAGTAAAATATGTTTGTTATCTTTAAAACATCAATAAAGGATTTTGCTTTCAACAAAATTATCCTCCTTATTATGAGTTGCATTAATTCTGTGTCTTTTTTTGTTCTTATTAATGGGGCAACCCTCTGCTCCTTTCCTCCCCCAGAGAGGTTTAAGACAAGGGGACCCCCTCTCACCCTGTATTTTTATAATTTGCTCTGAAGTTCTTTCTGGCTTAATTTCTAAGGCTCGGGAGGATGGTATCTTACATGGAATTTCAATAGCAACAAATGTGTCTCCTATCTCTCACCTTTTATATGCTGATGACATCATTCTATTTTGTAAAGCTAAACCAACAGAAACTATTGCCATCAAAAGTATTCGATATATATACCAGCAAGCTTCTGGCCAGAGGGTTAATTTGGACAAATCAGAAATGATTTTCAGTCTCACCTTCCCATTAAAATTACTGCCTACATCTCTAAATATTTGGGCATGCCTACTCATCTTGGAAGGTCCAAAAAGATTGACTTTAATTTTATTTTGGACAGAATTTGGAAAAAATTGAAAGGTTGGAAAGAAAGAAATCTCTCCTTTGAAGGAAGAAGTGTTCTTATTAAAGTTGTTGCACATGCTATCCCTACCTACATTATGAGCTGTTTCCTTCTCCCTAAAGGCTTAGTTGATAAAATTGAGAGCTCTGTGTGTAGGTTTTGGTGGGGTAGTTCAGGTGATAGCAAGAAAATACACTAGGTTAAAAAGGAAAAGCTGTTTAAATCCAAATATGATGGTGGTTGGGATTCAGATCTCTCAGAGACTTTAACTTGGCCTTGTTGGCTAAACAAATTTGGAGATTTCATACTAATCCTAACTCACTTATTGCTAGATGTTTTAAAGCAAAGTATTTTCCTAATTCCACTGTCCTCAAGGCTACTGCGGGATGTAATCCTAATTTTGCTTGGAGAAGCATTCATAGTGCGCTCTGGATAGTTAATAAAGATAGCTGTTGGAGAATTGGAAATGGCAACTCAGTGAATATATGGGATGATCATTGGCTTCCCTACCAGCCCAACTTTAAGGTTTTCTCTAACAAAGGATCTACTCCTCGGCCTGTTCTAGTTAGAGACCTTATTGACAATGACTCAACTAGCTGGAAAACTAACATGTTGGAGGATAAATTTATTCCATTAGATAAATAACAGATTGAACAACTTCCCCTTATTAACTTAAACCACCATGATGAGTTAATGTGGTTATTCGAGCCTGATGGTCAATATTCTGTTAAGAGTGGGTACAAAGCTCTTCAGCTTTGGAAAGTTCAAACTAGCACTAATCCTTCCTCTAGTGGTTCATACACAGCTGTTTGGAGGACAATATGGGGGCTACATTCTATCCCTAGACATAAAAACCTTCTATGCAGGATCCTAAATAATTCCCTCCCTGTGAGGAGCGATCTCAGTAATAGAGGAATCAATTGCTCTATTTTATGTCCCAGGTGCACTAAATCTGAAACCATTACTCATGTGTTCATGATTCCTTTGGTTACCAGGACTTGGTTTAGCTCGTAACTATCCTAAAGGATTTTAGATCAACCTATTTCTGATTTCAAAGACTGGCTTACTGATTTTATCACTACTAAAACAGAACAAAGCATCATACAGGTAGCAGCACTCATCTATAGCATATGGCATGCAAGAAATCAGAGTATTTTCGAAGATATGGTTATACCTGAAGACGTTATCATCAGCATAGCTCAGAGTAGTGTGCTTGCTTTCCGATCTGCGAACATGCAACCCCCAAATCTGGTTCCTCAGGCGCATTGTACTCACCATGTTTCTTCTCCCAGTTGGATTCCAAAATGGATCAAACCAACCAACAACAGACTTAAAGCCAATTCCGATGCCAATCTTCAAAACTGGGGTATGTGGGGCTTAGGAGTTATAATCAGAAACGAGGATGGTATGGCTATGGCAGCTGCGACTTGGCTCTCCAAGGGTTTCCACTGTGCTCTCACCGCCGAAGCTATTGTGTTGCTCAACACGGTGAAGCTTGCTCGAGATTGTGGATTTAGGCATGTAGAGTTCGAATCTGACAATGAGAAATTGGTAAATCTACTGAAGCATAAGGAACATGCCAACAGATTGTATGTAGGTTTGGTAGTCAAAGAAATTATCTTGCTTTTGTCTCAATTTGATTTTTGTGTCTTTAGACATACCCATAGGCTGGGTAATAAGGTTGTCCATAGCTTGGCCCAATTGGCCCATTCAGAGCCCAATAGGGTCTAGCTAGAAGAGGTCCCTTATCAAATCCAATACATGTACTCTTGTGAATTATTCAATTAATAACATCCTTTTCATTCAAAAAAAAAACATTTGTTTCTTTTAAAAAATTATCATTTTCTATTAACAAAAATATATGTTGAAAATGACCAAGAAGGGTAGTATTGGAAGAGAGAAAGCGATTGCAGATAACTGACGGTGGTCAGCCAATTAATGTCGACTAGACTTTTGACCCGTGCGTCGCACAGGTCTGACGTACTGTTTAGTATTCGCATAAATTATTTATAAATCAACACATATTAAATAAACTTTCTATCTCATAAAATGTTACCCAATAGCTAAAGTATTGAGACGTTAAATGAGTGTAAAAAAGAGATCCAAGGTTCAATTCTCATAAATCACATTTGTTTGAATATATGCATAATATAAAGGATAATTTGTTAAGCAAGGATTGAATTAATATGAGCGATCTATTTTTTCAAAAACATAGGAGCGATCTGTTAACAAAATAGGAGCGATCTCTTATTTCAAAAAAATAGGAGCGAAAATAGGATTGGATTGGATTTAGGAGTGATCCGTTGTTTTTGATTTCAGAAGTATTTGAAAATAACATTTTGATTAAATTAAATAGGGGTAATACAGTAAAATTAATCATTGAAGTTAGGTTAAATCTAGGGCAACATTTTGCGTTCGGGTTAACATTAAGGAATAAGAGATAAGAGATTTCAAAAGTATTTGAAAATAACATTTTGATTAAATTAAATAGGGTTAATTAAATAGGGGTAATACAGTAAAATTAATCATTGAAGTTAGGTTAAATCTAAGACAACATTTTGCGTTCGGGTTAACTTTAAGGAATAAGTGAAAAGTGATTTCAGAAGTATTTGAAAATAACATTTTGATGAAATTAAATAGGGTTAATTAAATAGGGGTAATACATTAAAATTAATCATTGAAGTTAAGTTAAGTTAAGTTAAAATTAAATAGTATTTGAGGAATAAGGGATACCATTGCTGAAGGTCATTCACACCCATCTCAATCACTTCCAACCATGCATACTTCAAAAAACCCTTCAAAATTAAGAAAAGCCATACTTCAAATACGAATTACCCGAAAAGGTAATTTCCGACACAAAAAAAATTGGTCTTAGGTAATTTCCGACATTATCAAGGCCTGCATAAACATAAATGGAAAAGAAATAAAAAAGACTTATACATATGCATTTTTTAATCGTCTCATTTTTTTAATTGTGTAATTTTAAATTCTTACAATTAATTGAACGATTTTGACTCTCATGTTTTCCTCCATGATAACGTAGCCCAACACAAATTTTGATCAAATTTGAAATTTTTATTTAGTGAAAATTGATATACTAATTCTTTCTTTCTTTCTTTTTTTAAATTTAATCAATTTTTGTTAAATAAAAATGTCACGTATACAAAATGTTGTCCAAATCTATATATGAGGCTATAGAATCACTGATGGAAAGGAAAGGGTAAACTGGATGTGTCAAAAATGCTCGGATGAATCCACTTGGGTTAATATGATGGTGTTGGTCTTGAATATTGGAATGTGTTCCTCTCATAATCTCATATTCGATTTTTCAGGAGTCAATTTCGTAAGCCAATTTAACTTCTTAAAAAAAAAAAAACTAGAGGTTCAAAATCGTACAAATAAAAAATCATGTGGGCTAAAATTGCTCAATTGAAACTAAAAGGGTCAAGATTGCACTAATGAAAAAATAGAATGTCAAAATCTATGTACTGAAGTCTTCTTTTAAATCGTTATCAGTAGTTTTTTTAATAAAATATATTGTTCAGTAATATTATTAGGTGTCATGATAGATTAATCTCTTTATTGATAAAAATACCGAAATTGTTAGATCGGACAACATCTTATGTGTGAATTTATAATATTTTTATCATTTCGAGTATTTAAGTAAATGTAATTTAGAAACGTAAAAAGTGTTGTATCGGACTGAAAGCAACTTTGGTCCACCGACCTTGAGGAATTTGTCAATGTGGTCTTTCCACACAAATTTTTGGTCCCTACAGTTCCCTTGCGTCATAGTATGGTAATAATTTGTCTATTTCATAAACAACATAAACCCTTTAAAAATGAAGCTGTCGATTTCATGAAAATCATCACAACTTATATATATGATCCCGTTAAATCCATGTCCACTCATCAAATTCATATACCAATCATGAACACAAATATGACTTGTTCCAATCCTACTGGTAGTATCAATGTCACCACAACTGATCACAACCCTAATAGTAGTAATGATAAGATGTATAGAGGAGTGAGGAAGAGAAAATGGGGAAAATGGGTGTCTGAAATTAGGCTTCCCAATAGTCGTAAGAGAATATGGTTAGGATCACACGACACACAAGAAAAAGCAGCTAGAGCATTTGATGCAGCCCTTTATTGTCTACGTGGTCCTCATGCAAGTTTCAATTTCCCTAATACACCTCTTACCATCAATGTAGCTTTTCATGGTTCCCAATCTCTTTCACCACAAGAGATTCAAGAAGTTGCTGCTAAGTATGCAAATGAGTCACCACCAATTGAGCTCACTCAAGAAGAAGATCATCAAGTATCTTCAGAATCACAAAATGATGCCACCAGTAGCGGCCTAAAAATTCGAGGGTCGCTCGAAGAACGTGAAGTCGCCACCAAAGTTTATTAAAATAGGGAAAACATCGAAAAAAAACCCTTAAAAATGAAAAAGGGTCTTTGAAACCAAATTTTAGGTTCGGGAGTCAATTATGCAAAGGGAAGGTATTAGTATCCTACGACATCCGTTGTAAACGGTTACCTCTAATTAATTGTGCAAAATGTCAGTTAACTTTATAAATATTTATTTCTCCTTTTTTATTTAATGCGAATAAAAATTAAATAATCAACTGAAAATGTAATGTGTTTAGTTAGAGAAAAAAATGTTTTGTTATTATTGTCTTTGACAAGAGTTTGATCTTGCTCCTAGTATCTCCTGGTGTGATGGAGAATTCAAAGCTATGTAGTTCTGGAATAGAAAATGTTTGTTTGTTGGTTGTTTTTAAAGAAAATATTTTTGTTGTGATATATGCGAGTAAAAATAAATTGATTGTGAAAAGTTGATTGTGGTGAGTTTGTTTGATTGTATTGATGTTTGCGATGATCAAACTAAAAGAGAATTTAGCGTGATCATCGACTTTGAGATTTTGCAATGACCAAACCAAAAGAAGATTTGGAGTTGTCATTGACTTTGATTATTTTTTGTGGTGATCAAAACAAAAGAGGATTTGGCATGGTCATCAATTTTAAGATTTTTGTGTTGAGTTTGAGAACAACCAAGTTGTACAACTTGTGTTCAGACGACTCGAGGATTAAAGAGGTGTACACAAGCACGGATCCAAACACAAGCAATTGGGGGCAATTGACCCCACTTGATTTTTTATTTTTTAACCAATAATGAGATGCTTTCATACTTTGACCCCACATTAAATAGGGTGATGACCCCACATGGTTCTACCAATTACACTTAAGACACTAATATAAATATCTACGATCGGTTTTTGATAACTTTTGTGACTTTCTTTCTCATATTCACATTGTGTTATTACTTTTTCTTTCTACTATTTTGGTTTTTGTGTCAATATCTTCGTTTCTTTGTAAATTTATGACTAAACCAAAAATTGTCATAAAAATGGTTGTTCAAATAACACAACTCTACTAACATATACTCCATCATGTCACATTTATAAACAAGTTAACAAAATGAAAGAAACATCAACACAAAAATCAAGACCATTCATCAAAAAATGTTACAACACTTTCATAATATGTAAAAAAATCCTAAAGTACAATTAGGATTCAAGTCTTTAAACTTTTTATATACAATAATGTAAATATTTATATAATCTAATGTTTATTGCTTAACATTAATGATGTCATGATTTATATATTTTATATAAATATTTATAGTAAATAATTTTGACCCCATCTGTTAAAATTTATGGATCCATCCCTGGGTGTACACACCCAATTAACCCGCTTTAGATGATTTATTTGTTATTAAAAATTATTCTAAAAAACAAGCGTTCAAAACGATCAAGTTGTACAACTTGTGTTTCGAAGACTCACATATTAAAGAGATGTATATCCAATTAACCCTTTTAGAATTTAAAATATTTTGTTCATTTATGTTTTCATTATAATTAGAATTAGAATGGCAATAATGTCACCATAACGTAACATAACAAATAATAGTAATGTAAATGACCAAAAGATGGGTGTCCCAGCGATGGACTAAAATCATATAGAAATTGCTAAATATGTACAGGAAACAAAAGATTTGAGAGCTAGTGTTTAAAAATAATAAATAAATAAAGTAAAGGAAAATAGCAATATAGTGACAATGAGGGAAAGGAAAAGTCTCAGTACAGTAAAGAAAACAGAACAAGAGTTGAAGAAAAAGAGAGCAAACGTGAGAGAGGTAACAGACGCGGTTAACGACGGCTCTATAGCGGTGCTGTGTGTGATGGAAGGTAAGAGATGGATGGAAACGGCGACATTCATATCTCTTCTCTCCCAAAAACTCCTCCCTTTGAATGATAAATCCTCCCTCTCTTTATAGATGAAAAGAAACTTGGAGATCAAGCTTGAATAGGGCTATTTTTATTAAGCTTGGGGATTAAGATGCCTTTTCTAATCATTCAATCCTTTGGAGTTGGAACTTTTGATTCACATGCATATATGATGTGGTTGTTTATTGAGAGGGACCTAAACTGAATCCTTTTCACCTGAAGCTCTCAACAGCCAAATTTGAAACCCTAGGGTGATATTTATTTGATGAGATAAAGACATAAATTTTTTGTATTAAATAATACACCGATTTGTTTCCATTTAAAATATTTTACTCAATAAAACCCTCAATAAACACTTTATATATACTTTTTTTGGACCTTGTTATAAGAAAATTTGAAAATAAAGTTTGGTCCTACTTAGAAGAAAATGTCACAACTTTTAAAATGTACTTATTGTTTAAAAGACTTGTCTACCCCTCATTTAATGTTTGTCATTTTTATATTAATGGATGTATTTAATATTTCACAATCTTTTATAAGAGTGTATTTGTAAAAACTTTCAAATGTTACGATAATTAATTTCTGCATTGGTCTTGATATTTTTAGTTTTTTTTTGTAATTAAGAATAGAGGGAGTCTAAATCAAGCAATTGGACTCAAGTGGTTAACGAGTTTCATCAAGGACGAATTGTTCGCGAGAACCTGAGTTCGATTCCTGGGTGGAACAATTCTTGGCCATACTATCCTTGCAAGTTTGATTTGATTGCGCAAAGCAGTCGTGTTTTGATTGCAGAAAATTAAATAGTTTTGATTCCATAATTTAAGGGTGGTTAAGATTCTTCAAATCTCTTCTATTTCATTGTTGGAAAGACAAGCAGTTATAAGTTATGAGAAAAATGTTTAATTTAAGCGATGAGTTTGTGAGATTTTTTCAACCCTCCAACTGTCAAGTTGCACCTGCTGATCACAATAAGGTTATACACGCTCTACAGATATATGGTTGTCAATCCTACAAGGACCATAAACATATGTAAGGTTGTTAGAGTGGTGTCTTACTCACTCGGAGGTAATTGAAACATAAAAGAATTGGAATTTTTAAATTGTCGTCTAAAGGCTTCAACTTCGTCTATGAATCTTAGAAGTACATCACATACCATTTCTTACCTTGATAGTTCTACAAACAGATAACCATATGTCGTCTATCTTGGTGGGAAAGAATAAAGTTTATAATGCAACGTTCAGAAAAGTTGACTAGAGATATCACCTCATGATTACTGTCTACGCTCTTGTTTTTTATGTTCAACTAAGATTCACTAGGTATGTCACACTCATTAGGATTCCTAAAAACATTGAGACTTTTGCATATAAAATTAAATAAATCTCAAAACATAAGCAAATAAAAGCATGAAACATATTAGGGGAATCAATTCATTTACCATCTTAATTGCAGTCCACACAGTAAAAAAAAATCCAAAAACTAAAGTAATGGAATTCAAGTTAGTTATTTGCTTATGCAATCAAAGTGATTGATATTGGTAATTTGGTATATTACTATACAAAACCTTACAACCATCAAAATTGGAATTGAGAACACCATAATAATCTCTCCTATATCAAGCTTGTTGTCCAACTCAAAGCTCCTTTTTAAGACTTTTACTTAGAACATAAGTCGGTCTGTCTTATTTTCTTCTCCAACATTAAGCTACCATCATCATAGCTATCATCTTCATCCAATCTATCTATTATTACTTGAAATTACTGACCGTAAACGTTTGTTTTGTTGCTCCAATACACCTCTACATTGACAAAAAATGAAATTCAATGGGAAAGTTTGAACCAACAATCAAGCATATTTTGGTCGTTAAACTAAAACTTTTGAAGTTTGAACAACAAAAACATTCACAAAGCCAATATAAGCTTTCATTTCAATTCCTTTGTTATGATATATAGCATGAGCCTGATAAAAGTTTTAGAATTTAGCCATAGATCATTAGATACAAGTTATAGCATATCATCGATAATAAAGAATGAATAAAGAAATTGTGTACCTTTGAATTAGGTTGATGAAGGATAACTGTCAGAAGGAGAAGGATGAGAGGGATGACTATCCTCATTCCGTTTAGCATCAGAATGTTCAGAATAGTTTAACCGTCTGATGGGATGACGTTTAAATAGCTAAACGACTGAGGGCAGGGATCTCTCATTGAGCTTAGCTAAATGGTCCAACCCATCACGGTCCATTTAGAAAGAATAGTCCGATCACACATATTCATCAACTAATTAGTGCTTAACACAATAGACCATAATTTATATTATGACATTAACTTATAATAATTGAGTATTGTCAATCCATAGTTGATTAATTAAATAATTAATCCAACAGAGCCTTGAGCACGATCCTGTTTGTTCATCAATCACGGTGCGCACCTATGACCATGAATTTGATCCACTTATGAGACGTGGATTCGTTGCAACAACTTGGTGCATTCTTGTGTTCTGAATTCCGTAATTCCCCCAATCCTTCAAAGTTTGGTCTATTATGATATTGCAGCTTCGAGCCTTCGACATGGAACGGTCTCAAAGACCGATTTTCTCGTGCTAATTGTGTTCGTGTCTCTTCCCTCCAACATGAATTGTATGCATTTCATCAAATTTCTATCTCTGTAAATGATTACTTTACTTACATCAAAAGTTTTTAGGAAGAAATGGAGATTTTTCACCCAACTCCACATTGCACTTGCACTGTAAGTCGTGAAGGTGATGCTCTGTGCAACTCTACAAAGTTCAATGTTGAAGAGTTGATACATCTTTTTCTAACCGGTGTAAATGATCATTATGCAATTATTATGTTTCCCAGACCTTAATGTTGCTTTTGATATGATTGTCCAAGGTCAGCATTATGGCATTTTAGGTTTGGTCAATCCTCTTTCTCTAGACTAGACTTAGCTGTGGAAAACATGTACCATTCTTTTGGTGCTAGAAGTTGCATCTATTAACATTTGGTTGGTTCATCAACTTGGTGTTAATAATGCATTTCCGCATGGATCTATGTGAAGATGTCTACATGAAAGTTCCACAAGGATCGGAGGGAGTAGGAGAAAACAAAGTATGCAAGCTTGTTAAATCCTTGTATAGTATAAAACATGCAAGCAAGAAATGGTATGATAAGATTTCACAATTTCTCACATTGGCAGGATTTTCACAAGTTACATTAGATCCCATTTTTATTAACTAGGAATCCACTCAGAAAAAGAGATCACACAGAACCAGAGACATTATTGCTTGTATCTTCTAACTGAGCGAGGTGACTTGGGATGCAAGCCATCCAATATTACAAATTTACAATGGATCCAAACATCAAAATACATCATGATGATAGCCCTCCTCACACAGATATCTCAATGAGTAGAGAACCGTGATTGGAAAATTGTTGTACTTAACTAATACAAAGCTACACACAAAGTTTTGAGATATTTATTTGAAAGGACGCCGTGTTACTGGTCTTTTATTGCCGGGGGCCTAATGATTCCAATTACTAGCTAGGATTTTCTGATGTTGATTGTGCTGATGCTAAGACACAAGAAAATCAATAACTGATTATTGTTTCTTTATTGGTTCATCTTTATTAGCTGGAAGTCAAAGAAGCAACAAACAATGTCTAGGAGGTCTTCATCAGAGGCAGAGTATATGTCACTTGCAATATCCACTTGTAAGCTACAATTGCTTACATATTTTCTCAAAGATTTGCAAGTAACATGTGATAGAATCCCATTCTTGTACTAGGATAGCCAAAGTGCATTTCATATTGCATCTAATCCTATTTTTCATTTAGAAAACAAAGCACCTTGACATAGATTGTCATGTGGTTCTAGAGAAGATTCAAGTAGGATTGATGAAACTCTTTCCGATCTCAGGACATGATCAAACGGCATACATCCTCAACAAGGCATTGCATCCTTCCAATTTCCATAAATTGTTTACCAAGCTTGGCCTTCTAGACATTTACAGGCCCTAGCTCTAGGAGGTGTGTTGAAGTCTAGAAGGCATTATATTGGAGACTAGCTTCAGTAACGTCCTGTGCAAGTAATTTCCAACTAAGCAACTGTCAAGTTAGTTATTATTTTTAGTAGTTATAGGAGTTAGTTATGGGTTAGTTGGGTTCTATGCATTCACAATATATTATATAAGCTTGCAATGTGCTTCATTAACACTTGAATTGAATAATACACTCATAATTGATGGAATGATGGACAGAAACCTCTCATTGGACTCAAGACCGGCCCAACAGATTAAGAGGCCTAAAACAAAAAATTTAATATGGCCTTCAAATATATATTTTTTTAAAAAATATTTAAAAAAAATATCATTTTTGAAGAGACCAAAATTTGAATTCATGACCAAGAGTAATTGAAGCCTTTTTGGTAACCAATTAAGCTATGCAAATGTCTATAATTCATCTACCATATAATATATTTATTTTTTTCACCCAAAATTTTGAGGCCTAAAGCCCTTGTTTAGGTTGTTTGACCCTTAGGCCGGCCCTGAATGGATTTAACAGAACAATCCACCTTATCACGGCCTATTCAATAACAAAGGCCAAACCAAGAAAATGTTAAACAAGTTATTGTCTGTCATGGTTTACCACTGTACTATTGATGAAGAGAAAGAGAGGCTTTTCTAATAAGATTTGTTACTTTTTGATATATGAATTTTTTTAATAGAATGAGGTAATTTTTGCTTTCTTGTTTTAAACTCTTCTCATTTTCCCTGCTCCATGAGTAGACAATAGTGTTCTCGTGTTCAATTCCTATACTTGAGTTGCATAATTGATCTTTGTTACCATAGATTTAATAATATATACAATTAATTGTTGCAAGTAATGCTCCAAAATATAAAAAAATCCGCATTATATACCTGAATTCCAATACAAAATATATACAGATAATTGTTGGTCAGAAAGTTGATCGACATGAAAACAATGGAAATGTCCCTGGAAGAATGTTTGGAATATGCTCTTAAGAGACCCTATATATAAAAGTTCCCAATGAAACTAAACAAAATAAAATGCATTATAGGTTCATGGTTTGTGCGTAAGTGCATGAGCTCTAGCATATTTCATTGAATCTCTCCTGGCACTTATTGATGAAGATACTTTCATGATCATTCAAATTTTATGATAGATATCTCCCAACACTTTGAATTATTCCATGTTGAAACCTTAGGCTTATCTTACTTATAGATATTTTTGTCTTAATCACATTAACAATAACCCCTGTATTATACAAGTAAATCTAGATAAGTATATCTAGAATCTTGAAATAGTACTCTAAAACATATGCAAAAAAATTCATCCTAAAAATTCAAGACCAAGTAAAAAAAAATCCCTTCGCATTAGAGACATTTGTTTGTGCCAAATAATCCATAAAAATAAATTTATATAAAATTTGATAAACGTGTAGATTATGGAGCTTAACTCATCTTTACAAAATCGGCTTCTAACATGAGGAGTGTCTCCTCATTATAAACTCTTCTCAAGGATTCTATCTACCCGATGTGAGACTAAATCCAGTGGATGTTGGCTGCAACACACCCTATCACGTTTCAGCCCGGCCCAATGGGCCTGAAGCGTGGACGATGCATGAAGCCCAACTATAGATATATGATAGGCTCTTATACCATGTCACAAATTATGGAGTCTAATTCATCCTTACAAAATCGGCTAAATGAGTTAGACTCCATAATTTATGACTGTGTATCAGAGCATCTTTGTATTCCCATTCTTCTAAAGCAGCCTTTTTTGTCGGTGCGGGACTAAATCCATTGGGTGTTGGCTGCAACACCAAGTAAGTAACTTGTCCCATGTAGGTAACTCGGTTGGTGATTTAAGGGACACTAAAAGAGTTTAAGAAGGGGTCCAAGATTCACAACCTAGAAAAGTAACATAACCAACATTGTCTATCCGAAAAAATTAAGTAATCTGTTACCTGTGATTCAAATTTCAAAATTTACAAACTAGATATAGGTATATGAAGCTGGAACCAATGGCATGTGGTCATGGAATTGTGCCATGCAACTCTAACATAGATGCCTAGAAAAATTATCCTTTTCTATGCTTATTTAACTTTTCCATGTTCAACAACTCTGTTCTTTACATTCTTGTTTCTTTGTTCTTTTTCTTTTCTTGCTCCATTTGTACTTTACATTATTGTTTTTTTTTTTTTTTTTTTTTTTTCCTGCTCCATCATTAACAGCAAATTAGTATCTAAAGCTCTTTACTTAAGGGGTTTAAAATGGAAGCCAAAGCAAGTCTCTGCGGAATCGCTACGAAGTCGGTATTTGACAGAAGCAACTACCAACTTTGGGCGGTGCATGTGGGGGCATATTTAGAAGATTTGGATCTATGGGGAGAAGTGGAAGAAGATTATGAAATCCCTATACTTCTGAACAATCTCACATTGACTTCAATCTAAAGGAATATGAAACTTGATTCAGAAATTCAAACTTCAAAGAGTGAAGGATTCCAACGACCAAAGATTATTTGACAAGTTTCTCAGTATTGTAAACAATGTGAGACTTCTAGTAATGTGTGACTCAAGAATTGTTGAAAAAAATTCTTGTAACAGTAACTATCACACTACCTTGGAGAATACCAAAATTTTGTCAAAAATTTCTTTGGTAGATTTTCTTAAGATATTGAAGGTGATAGAACAAAGAAAATTGATGAGAGAGAACACAACAATTTAAGGAGCGGGAAGAAAAGAGTAAACTGCCAAATTAGAGAAAAAAAGTTAAAGGTATTGCTAACGAGTGCCTCCGGAACACTCTTTAAGAATTCTATATTAAAAGTTATTTTTTAAGAAATTCAAATATTATAATTTTCAATATATTGAATACACATATTTTCATAAAATTTAAAGTGTTTAAAGAGTGCTCTATAACACTTGTTAGTATTTCCCTTTAAGTTTATGTATGAGGGAAAAATAGATAGTTGAGGTAAAGGGATAAATTTTTAAAGTAGTGCAATTCAATTTGAGGTTGCGCCTCAACCCCACACACACATACAAGAATTAGATTTCGTCAATAAAAAAAAAGAATTTAGATAAAGTAAGACTCTAATATAATTTTAATGCATACTTTCATGTTTAGTGCGGGTCTTGAGTCTAACTGTCATCTTTAATTTGGTTATGATATCAAGTTAAACGAGCTTGAATATCATCTTAAATACTAATTTATGAGATGAGGGTGTTCAATCACATACATACGTCCACCATTTTGGAGAACCTTGATAATATGATACTCTAATACAACTTCAATAGTCACTCTCACGTCTACATGGATATTGAGTTCCTATATTGTCATCCTTAACATAGCTCTAATACCGTGTTAAATAACTTTGGATCTCATCTCATAAATTAACTCAAGAGATGACATTGTCCAACCATGTGTACATTCAACAATCCAAGAACCTTGAAAATATGAAACTACAATACAACTTCAATACTCATTCTCACTTCTATTGTGGGTCTTGGGCCCAAGTCTATCGTTGTCATCCTTAATTCGACTTTCTTATCATGTTAAATGGTTTTCACTCTCAAAAACTAATTCATAGATGAAATTGTTCAACCATGTATATACATTCCACACAGTCCACGATTTTTAAGAGTTAATTGAGATTCATAATACAACTTCAATAGGTGGGATCAATGTAAAATTTAACCAATAAAATAAAATATGTAAAAAAAAAGGCAAGTTCTTCGAGAGACCAACTTCAGAAGTGTTCCACCTTGGATCAACAATAAAATTATCAAAAACTTTAAAGAAGGCCGACAATACTATTCAAAATCAAACTCATGACATTCCTTATATTTACGGCTAAAAGAGTGACTTGATTGAAACAAATTTAAAAGAGCTACATATTTATTTTTCTTTGTTTTAATCAAACTAGTATCAATTAAATCATTATTTCAATCTTAAAAATGATAAGGATTATTAATATCTACTACCAAGAAATGACATTCATCGTTAAATTTTTAAATATTTTTTAACTACTAATCTATAGTGGATCACTTACAAAAGTGTTCATATTAGAATTCTACTGTTAAAAAAAATGCAAGTTAAGAAAGTGTGTTTTTAATTATTGGTATTCATGTGTGTGTTATAACATGAAAATATTAAAAGAGTAACTTAAGATAGCACTTAATACTAAGAGTGTTCATGTCCAATCCAATCTAATACAAACCATAAAAATCGAACTGAAAATCCAAAAACCGAACCAAATCAAAAACCGAAAAAAACCGTAATTTTAAATGGATTGGTTATTGGTTCTCTTTATATAAACCGATCCAATCTCATCCAAACCGAAATATATACTTGTATATATATTATTATATAAAAAATTTATAAATCTTTTAAGAAATATTATTAATTTATGATTTTGTAACTATTTTACTTAACCTACTATTTTATTTTCTACTTATTCATCTTTTTCTTAACTTTACATTTTTATGAAATGTCATAAAATAATATCTTTTCTTAAGAGAAAATGTAAAATTGTACAACAATGAAAACCGAAAACCAATTCAATCCAAACCGAAAAAATTTGGATCGGATTGGATTGGATTTGATTTTAAAACCAAACCAATTGGATGAACAAATAACAAAACCGAAGTAATTGGATTGGATGATTTTTCCTCCCAAAACCGAACCAATCCAATCCGCGAACACCCCTACTTAATACGTAGTATTAGATTAAATTTAAAACATTTTTTTAATGAAGATTAAATTTATAACATATAATGCCAACTAAACAAAAATACACATTTTATTTATTTTTCTAACTGCAAGTAGAGTACTACTAGACTTTTATTTATTTTTTTGTCCTCGTAAGATTAACTCAGTTGGTAGGAACATTGCATAAAATATATGCAAAGTCCGGAAAGAAAAAAAAAGACTTTTATTCTGAAAAGATAAAGTACTAAACTTGCCACATATATAAACCGAAGTGGAGACGGGGGGTACTACTCAATACTCGTCATTGTGGCTTCAATCTTTCCGTCCATGCATCTAAGACTTCATTTCAACTATATACTGTCTTTGTAATTTGTATAATATAACGTGAAAAATCAAACTAAACAGAAACAAATATCCTTACAATTACTATATGGTCTTTATTTATTATATTAGTTGGTGCCTCTAATTTTGACTGGTCGGAGTTCGCAAAGGGATAAGAATTAAGAATATAGATATTTGTCAGTGTGTAACCAAATTGATATTAAAATTGGTTATGTGTCGAAAATCTAGAGAATTAATGTTATATTATGGTGGCCATGCACTTTATACGTACATAGTTCATGCCTTCGTTGGGTATATTGGACCATTTTTCAGGGTCTTTGTTGACTATAAGTCGGAGTCATCTTAGATATGGAAATGATACTGTGTCATTGTCAATACACAATTAAGTCATAGTACTTTGGATATATATATATGGTCTTGAACACAAGGAAATGAATCTATTTTAGGTTGAAAAAGTAAACGAATCTATTGTATTGTAGGGCAAAAAAATGGAATGCTAAAAACGGTGAGAACACTGTAGCTAGAACGGCTAGGTTTTTTTCTTTCTTGAAGGATACTGCTAGATTGTGTTTCTTTTTTCAGACCAAATAGTTGGCTAGAAAGTGTTATTATCCTTAAATAATAGAAAACAGTACATTGACTAATGAAAGCATGTGTGATAGAGAAATAATAGCACGAGCTATATAGGCAGTGGAAGTCTTGTACGTAGCTGTTGGGGCGTAATTAAAAACAGATATTGGGAAAATATCACATTTTTTTTGCAACCTATACTCATATAACGGCTAAGCATGAAGTTATACTTTCTTTAATGTGTCACATTCACACAGCATTTATATATTTTTCAAATATAAAACATCACATTTAATCAAAATAAAACATAGGTGAATATAGCTGAATTGGTAAAGATAATGTTATAAATTAGGGTTAGGATTTGAATCATAAATTTTCCACTTAATCATCTATTAAAGTACAATTTGTATTATGTTTTACCTAAGATTCAATTAAGTTTCTTCATTTGCTGTTTAAAAAATAAAGAATAAAAGGGTAGCAACAAATTCATATAAATTTTATAGACTTTAAAATAAACAAAAGTTGCCTGTAATAAAGAGTTTTTGCCATTCTAATTTTTTTTATTCGAATGACAAATATTAATGTTAATTGTTATATTAGTATTTTTTTTTTTAATTTGTTGAGACTTAAACAATGGACCTCGAACTCATTAACCATTAGTTTAAATCAACTGATCTATCCAACCTCCTCTTTCGGCATGATCTCTTATACTCTGAAAAATGATATTTGTATAACCATTTTGTGACAACTTTTTTATATTCTCATTGTGTTTTTACTCTCTCTATTGTTTTAGTTACATTTCTTTGTATATCTTTAGTTGTCTCATAGGTCGTTAAAAAATAGTTGTTAAAATAATACCTCGCATATTTATATATGAACTCTTTCCTGAGTGTTTTGAACCGGCCAACATATATTAATAGTTAACTTTTTTTTTTTGTATAATCAACAGTTAACAGTGCATGCATTATAAATTTATTCTACCTAGTTAATCATGACCACAGAACCTTAAACTTCTTGACAACGAGTGTAATAGTGATGTGTTACATCCTTAGAAGTTACGGTAAAAATTGGTCGTTGTTCAAAATGACCAAGAAGGGCAGTGTTTGAAGAGAGAAAATGTTTGTAGATAATGGCGGTGGACAGTAAATTAATGACGATATCGATGACCCTGTCTGTCACACTCATCAGTTATCACTATCACTTCCAAGCATAGTTCAAACTTTTTCTTACCAGAAAAGATTTTGTTCTCACATTCTCAAGGTCTATAGAAACATAAATACAAAAAGAATTAACAAATTCACAGCAAGATAAATATATGTCTCATTTAAAATCATTATAATATTTATTATTTTTCATAAAATATACACTTTTATTATTATTATCTAGTGTTATGATAAATGAAAAAGTACCTTAATTAAACAAAAGTACCTTATGGAAAACAAATATCTGCAACTATAACCAACACATATTGAAAGCGACTTTGGTCCACCCAACTTGAGGAATTTTAACATGTGCTCTTTTGTAGACAACCTTTTGGCCCTACTGCGTCCCCATGCGTCACTAGCAATAGGATTGCAATCTTGTAGTAGCAATATATGCGGTCGTTCAATTAAGATTCAATGGTCTACATTTTGATATATTTATTAAATAATTAAATATGTTTTTCGTCTCTATAAAATTTAAAACTTTTAAATTTAGTCCTTACTTAATTTTAGTAGGTTTTTTAGTCTCTGTTACAACAAATTTGTTTAATTATCCTTAAACTCTTAAATTTTTGAACGATTTTTTTGAGACATGTTATGAACACTATGAAAGATTCATTTACTAAAATTTAGAATTTTTTAACATGAAACAAATTAAATATGAATTTTTTAAAACAGCAAAAGTTAAAGATAAAATTAACAAAATCTGGACGTAGAAATCAAATTTTACAACAATTTTTTGCAGAAGAGCTTTTAATAATGTTTTTAACATGTCTTCAAAAAATTGTTCAAAAACTCAAGAATTTAAACATAAATTAAACAATTTGAATTGAGGAAGGACTAATACTGAGTGCAAAGAAAAAAATAAGGAAATAAAAGAACTATTAAAATTAAGCAAGGACTAAACTTAAAAGGTTCCAATTTTATAGGACAAAAAACATATTCCTTTATTAAATTTAAAATTGATTTTAAAATTATCACCGTCTAATCTTGATCGGTGGATCATTAATCTTTCTATTGCACAACTGCAGAAGGCTTTAATTGTATACAATTTGAATCCCCTTATTGATATGTCACATACTCGCTTTACTTTCTAAGCTTTGTCTGTCAAAACATTTTAAGTTCAAATTCTATGAGTTACTTCAACTCATCTACATTGCTCCGTCCTTAAATATAGAATTTCGTTGATTAAGTTATGCAACTCAAAAATTTGACAGTAGTATTGAACTAATTGTTAATCTATATATTTTTGAATTTTACCATCTATGACAAAATATTAGTTTGTATTTTTCATGGCATTTATTATATATTGTAAAAAGAAAATACAATGTAATTAGAAGTGTTAACAGATAATTAATACAGTTAAAAAATTTGAAATATGTCATAAAAAATCTGAAGAAAATAATAATAATAATAATATATTTTGAAATGGAATTGACATCCCCTCTATTTCTTTTATTAAAAAAAATTATAATCTATTTCTAAAAATATAGAGGATTACATTTGTGAAAGAAATAGACACAAATTGAAGATTAATGAGAGTCAAAGTAAAATATTTTAGCTACTTATTTCATAAATGATTTTTTTTAGAGGCTGTAACATAAATGATGTCTCTTTCAAAAAATAAAACATAAATGATGTTAACCATTTTAAAATAAGTGTAAAATTCATGGAAACCATCACAGCTTATATATAACATCCCATTAAACCCATGTCCACTCATCAAATTCATTATACCAATCATGAACACAAATATGACTTGTTCCAATCCTACTAGTAGTATCAATGTCACAACAACTGATCACAACCCTAATAGTAGTAATAATAAGATGTATAGAGGGGTGAGAAAGAGAAAATGGGGAAAATGGGTATCTGAAATTAGGCTTCCAAATAGTCGTGAGAGAATATGGTTAGGATCATATGACACGCAAGAGAAAGCTGCTAGAGCATTTGATGCAGCCCTATATTGTCTACGTGGTCCTCATGCAAGTTTCAATTTCCCTAATACACCTCTTACCATCAATGTAGCTTTTCATGGTTACCAATCTCTTTCACCAGAAGAGATTCAAGAAGTTGCTGCTAGGTTTGCAAATGAGTCACCACCAATTGAGCTCACTCAAGAAGATGATCAACAAGTACCTTCAGAATCACAAAATGATGCCAATTCCAATCATTCTTATTCATGCCCACTTAATGATAATGATGGGAGGGTGCAAGTAGATTATGGAGACTTGAGGAGAATGGATTGGAGATTTGAGGATATGTTTGATGACTTAAATGGGGTTGCTAATTGCTCTAATTTTTATGGGCAAGAAAATATGCAATACTCAACACAAGTTTTTGAAGAGGATAATGTGGACCAAATAGAATGTGAAGATACTTTTTCTGATCATTCATTCCTTTGGAGTTGGAACTTTTGATTCACATGTATATATCATATGGGGACCAAACTGAAGCTCTTACTTGATGAGTTGGGATCCTTTGCCATACTAGAGAAATATACAAATAAACAAAGTGGTGTATTGAATATCCAATACACCAATTTTTCATAATTTTATTTTTCCATCTCTAGATGAATCTCTCTATAGAAGCGGAGAGGATTCAAATTCCTCACCGGCCAATTACACTCAAACAACTTTACCTCTCTTCAATAGTGATTATACTAGTTACACCTCCAAAGAAAAATAGTGATTATATATACTAGTTGAAATCTTGCATGTTTATATTATTGAATTGTTTCACTTTGAATTTAAGATTGGGCCATTACTCCCAATTAACTTTTATAATTTCTCCCGGCAAGAAAAACTTTTATATTTTCTCTCTTTTTTTGGTTCATTGATCTGAGTGGCGGAAGAAGGAGGCGTTGGAGAATCATTGATCCGAGTTTTAAACCAATGAGCAGATTTGTGGTTGATATGTGTGGAAAAATCATCACATAACATCACACTAAAATAAAACTATACAAATAAGGAGTCGATCAATTGAATTGAATTCGTAATCAATGGAAACAAATCTGACAACTCGAATAAGGTAGCATTTTCGACAATAGAGTCTCAAAGCCTCGTTCATATTCTCAAACTGCTGATCAAATGAAAAAATTTTATTGGTATGCTTGTTACCAATAAGATCCATTCCACCAGTTCCATGATAAAGGAACCACCAACTCACCATGATATTTGCCATCAATGTAACTACAACAAGATCAACTAATTGAGCACCATGATTACTCTAGCCTGCAATACCAAAACATGGAGAAAATTAGCACTTCGTGTTGCTCCTTTTCCCCTGGGATTGCAAGCCAGAAGAATCATGGTGCACAATTTGTTATTCTTTCTGGTGGTTATATTGATAACACCTATCATGGTGAGTCAGTTGTTCCTTTATACTAGAAATTGGTGGAAGATATCTTAGTGGTAACAAGGGTAACAGTAATTTCCTAAGTGAAGTGTGAAAACATGATAGGAAACTTCAATTACTTGTATTTCACTAATAGGTCAGATAAAGGCACATTGTTGTTCCACTGAAAGCAGCACAATTATGAATTGTTGTAAATATCAGAGAATGACAAGCAACAACTGCAGCACAATAAATTGTTTAAAAATTATTTTCATGAAGGAAATTCTCATAAAAATAATCATGTGACATGTTAGATTATTAAGAGTTTGATAGTTTAATAAAAAAAAAACTCTTTTAATGATACAATAACATAACATATAATCAAAATAATATGAGTACTTTTTTCTCTTTTAACTCTAATTAAATTACTAAATCCTTGAATCAGACATAACCAGTACCTTTCCTTAAAAAAAAAAAAAAGCAGAGAGAACTATGATAAGTGTATAACCTTAAATTTTCTACCTCTCAATGTTTTCATTCTAAAAATTTAATAAATTAAAATATCATAATTAAAGTTTAATGAAAATTTTCCTTTGTCTCTCAAATTTTCATTCTGACTCACCGTTTGTTTAAGATCACTGCCTCTTCATTTGTAACCTAACTCCCAAACATCGCCCTGTTGATCCCATACAACGGTTGAAAATTCACCAATCAAACAGGGGAAAAATCATTAATTTTTCTAATACAAATTGATGACAGGTCATCTTACGTTATTGTTAGCATGTTTTCCAGTTTATTTTAGTAGGAAATAGCAGCAAAAATGAGGAGTATTAGAACGATTGCCTATGATATCGGGACTTTTGTAATGTTTTCTATATTTGAATTTATAATTCTAGTTTTCCCGAAACATAGCAATTTGAGGGGGGTTTTGAAGTAATTCACGAAGAAATCATGCAAATAGGAAAATCAAGAACAGCCGAAGAATTGTGAAGATTCAAGAGAAAAAGAATGAAGATTCAAGAGGCCTCATAAGACTTACAAGTGGGATGAATTCTGTTTCCGAAGTACTGAGGCAAGTTATTTGAAGACGAAGACCTAAAAACGACAGAAAATCGAAGATTGGGCCCAGAAGAGAGACAGAATGCGCCTAGGGCATTCCTTATGCGCCCCATGCATCAATAAAAAATACAATATGCGCCCTATGCATTTGCCATGCACCCCGTGCATGAAAAAGTCGGAGCGCAACTGATGAGCAAAACCGCAAGTGTACGGTTCTGCCGAAGTAGTAAAAAGAGAGTATCGTTCCAACAGGGAGTTGTTTAATTTGATTTACTTTTAATGGATGATTAGAGAGTTTGATTGTAAAGATTTAGGTTTTAAAGGTTTTAGAACAATAATAATAAAAAGCGCCTTGGGATTATTGGTTCATCATAACAACGAATCCTTCACAAACAAACCATAAACCATGACTTTATATTGGACCTACTTTCTAAAGACAA
>Ga0228710_1004283_pt1 | contig 22559 bp, 17 predicted proteins | sample MedpolnodulmetaG_FD_177995 | JGI IMG/M metagenome (GOLD analysis project Ga0228710, IMG submission 177995) | Root nodule microbial communities from Medicago polymorpha collected in Santa Monica, California, United States - pink nodules | ecosystem: Host-associated > Plants > Roots > Nodule...
ATATGGGTCATGTTAACTTGTGTCCTTAGGGCATATGTTAAACATTGAATTCTTGCCACTAATGGTAAGTATTAATTGAAAAAATTAATATTATATTTTTAAGTAATAAATTAACACAATTTCCGATACAAAATTTTTATTAATGAAATCTTTAACATGTGCCCTAAGGGCATAAATTAACATTTCCATATATATATACACACATACACACATATTAGGCTCATTCGTGGCCTTCTTTCTTGGAGAATCATGACACATATCCTTCATACTTATATGATTTCAATCACTTGTTGATCAAGTTAACTAGCATGTTTTTATCCTTTATGTTACTTGTGTTATTCGGGTGTGACTTGGTTCTACTCGAGTCATGGACTCTATATCTCGAAAAAGTTTTTACACATTTCACATACATTTAGAAAATTGGTAACTTTTTTTATAAAAAATGTTTATAATGCAATTGATGTATTTTTATGCATAATTGTTACTATTTGGTAAAAAAATTGTATAATTGTTACTAAATTACCATTTGTTTATAGATTTATTTTAATTTAACTTTTTATCTTCTAATATTTTTTTTTTACCTTACAAGACAAAGACAAATTGATAGTATTAATAAATACTTTATTCGTCTCATATTATAAATCACTTTGATTTTTTTTTTAATCCAAAATTATAAATTGTTTCACGGTATCAATAAAATATCAAGGCCCTGTTTTGTCTTGAAAATATATTATATTTTAATTTCATGAAACTTGTGTTGTTTTACTTTTTATTTATAAGCGTTAGTTTTAATTGTTCATAAGAGAAAATAAACTTTTTAAATTAGTGAGTATGAGGAGAGAAGATAAAATGTTTTCTATGGATGATGCATTTAATTTCTTTTACTTTTTGGATGACAAGAGGGGCTTAGCTCGGAAAAAAGAGAGAACTACCGCCTAACAAAATGCGGAATCGAAATACCAATAAAGTCATCTAACAATAACAAATTAATTTGAGCACGACAATGCTCATATAACATCAAATAATAACCTCCATCACATGTCATATTTGCCAACACATCAGCACATTTGTTTGCTTCACGATGCGAATGCAGAATCTTGATCTCCCACTCAAACTCTAATAATTTTTATCCTAGTTTGTCTGATATAATGATTTTTGTGTGCAAATCTATTATGTATAATTTAGAATATTCCACTATTGTGCAACAAATCTCGGCATAAATACTATTACATAAAGAACTTCCCTCAGTTTATGATTTCGTTGGTTTGGTTCTTATTTCTGAAATGTTCACTTCCGTAGACAATTCAATTTTTGTTTTAAAACGAAACAATTCATCAATTTGAAGAACCGATTCAGTTCGGTTCAAATTGATTCCTTACAGTTCAGTTCGTTCTAACAAACTAAAAAAACAATTCGATTCAATTTGCACACAACTTCATCCATCTCTAACAACAATCATGATATTATACTAGACTAAACACTTACATATAAGTTTAAACCTCATACATGATAACTATAAAGGAGCATGTTAACCGGTGTCCTCAGAGCATGATTAAGGAAGCTAAAATTACTATATTTGCCTCCGACACTGATTAACATTTTTCAATTATAAAAAAAAAATGTTATCGAGTGCACGATACTAAATAACATTACTTTAGTTATAATAATTATGTAACTTTGCAAAATGATTACATGAACTGGATTGGTGTTGTTGTGAGTTATCCACGTATTGAGATAAAGTACTCGCCTCGTGCTATGTCATCATTTTCCTTTCCTTTCTTTATTTCCATTTTTGTTTTCGACCACGCAACCTCTTCCTTCTTTATTTCATTTTTTTTCTCTTCTATCTATCTTTTATAGTGACGCCACTTCAATTTTCTCTTCAAATTCTTCTTCATCCGTTACATGGCAGTTAAATCTCATAGCACCAATAATTTTCTTCCGTTAAGGTAAATCCATTTCTCTATCCTTCTTTACTTTGTTTTGTCTCAGGTTCGAATCTCTCTGGTGCCAACAACTACTGTGTTTGTTTTAGCTTCAATTGGCTCCGTTAGTAGACAGTGGGATTGGTCCACTCGGTTTTTGGACCGAATACCGGATACCGAGTTTAAAAAATAAAGTGAATCATTGACATGTAGAAGCTAGGTTTACTTTTACTGACAGTAATGTTTGTTTGCTGTTTTGTATTATGCACATGAATTGCTTGGCAAAATTCCTAACTGAAAATCTAATTCTTGAACTTGAAGTTTTTCGTTTGTCTTTCGTTTTTTTTCTATAGAATTTGTGAAGAATTGTTATTGAGAATATTTATAATGCATTGTTTTTTGTAGGTAATTCAGGTAGTAACTATATCAATGCGTGCTAGTGTTGATTTTGAGTGGCTCCACGTGTATATGAATGATTAAAAGAAACCTTTTTAGGTTAGTGAAATATCAAATCAATTTGATCGTCTAATGGTATAACTTTGTTTAGAGTTCAAGTAACCGGCTGAGCCGCTAAAGTGGCTAAAGTAGTTCTAAATCCCGTCAGTAAAATAGGTCTTATAGAGAGTCCGTCTAATCCCAATCTCCAGTAAAAATAAAAAAATGATCTATTTATAATTCTCCATCGGTTGAATTAGTGGATATCGAATTTGAAATGATAACAAAATGGATAGGTTGTTAGATGGAGATTGATAAACATTTCTCAATCTAAGAAGAATGGGGTGGGATCATGCTCCGTAGGATTTGAATCTAAGACATTGGGTTTTGGAGACCCGCGTTTTACCGTTATATTATTAAGGAATGTAATTAAAATTTATTAAAAAATACTATATTTATGGATTCACAAAATAAAATATTATATTGTCTTGTATATTTCAAATAAAAATAAGATCATTTTGTTGATTCATTTTTCGATTTATTTCTATGTAATCGACACATCATTGAATTCGTTTCAATCCCACAACTCATGTGACAAGCATGGTAGTCAAAATCTTACGATTTTTCGCTTATGCTTGTCCTTAGCGATTATTTTGCTCTGTAGGATCTGAATACTATAAATATAGGCAAAATCTTATTTTGGCGGAATCTTTTATAATCTATGAATCTTTGAAATGATTCTACGATTATGGTCGCGGTGGTGGAACTACAGAAGTCAAACTTTAGTTGTTGTTTTGTTTGAGACTTATTAGTTTGATTTAACGTTTGAATTACATAAGTATTTCAAAGTGTTATGATGATGTTATGTGAGTGTTAGTGTTATAATTACATAAGTATTTCAAGTTTAAATTCCGTAAGTATTGTATTATAAATTATGCTGTAATGTGAGTTCTGCTTATGAATTTAAATTTACATAAGTATTTCAAGTGTGATTTAAGGTTTATTTTTTGTCTTACTTATGCTATTTTACATGCATACAGATGAATTTATGTACATATATTTGAGATTTATGAGATTTGTATAATCTTACGATTAATGTTGTGATTATACGATTTACGATTTTACTTCCCCTTACCAATTATGCGTAAAATCTAGATTTCGACTACCTCGCGTCTGAGGTTTCGAAGCTACAGGAAATAGTTTGGTTGAAATTCAGGTCTGTTTGGATTGACTTATTTGAGTTTATTTACTGACATAAGCATTTATGAGACTGTTTGGGAGAGCTTATGAAAATAGCTTATGGCATGCTCATGTCATAGGCTGTTATCAACTTATTTCCACAAGCTTTAGGACAGCTTGTTAAGCAACTTATGACATGTTCATGGCATAAGCTGTTTTCAACTTATTTCCACAGGCTCCAGGATAGATTAGTGCGCAACTTATAAGTTATAACATGTTCATCTCATAAGCTGTTTTCAACTTATTTCCACAAGCTCCAGGGTAGCTTATGAAAATAGTTTTACTTTATTTCATCTTTTATTACAGAAATGGCTTATTCATAGACACTTATGTGATAAGCGCTGATGCTATAAGTGCTTAGTTAGTCTGGTTATTCAAACAAGGCCTTGTCCTATTTTGTTTTACATAGTAACTATTGCATTCCTCTGAGCTTAGTTTTTTTGTATATTATTCTGTTTGTGTATGTGTGTGTGCTGTTTCTAATTGCAAGTCATTTGGCAGCTCCTCAAATTGCTTCCTTTCGAATGGTTCCTCTAGTGTAGGGAGAAAAGTGTCGGACTTGCATTGCCTACTATTTAGTAAATGGGGCAGTTCAAGAAAGGGATGCCTTATACAACATGATTTGTCTTCGAGCAGTGGTCAAGGTTCTGTGAGCTGTAGAAAACACTATTTTACATTTTCTAAGACGGGGAGGAGTGTAAATTTGCTTCCATTTGCTACCTCTGATGATGGTATGACTGTCAACGGGAGTCCACAAGCTGACGCCAGTGCTAACCTTGAAAAAATGAGGGTGAAATTGAATAGCTCTCTTGAAGATGAAGACTTTTATGATGGACTTGTTCAAGCTTTATATGATGCAGCCAGGGTTTTTGAGCTAGCAATTAAAGACCATAAATCGTCATCACGTGTATCCTGGTTTTCAACAGCTTGGCTTGGGGTAGACCAAACCGCATGGGTGAAGGCATTGTCATGTCAGGTATTAGAACTTAAATTATTAGAAAGTATTGTTTGATTCATATCATCTGTTAGGAGTAAAGTATGACCTGCATTTGTGAAAATAAAAATTTTGAGAGACAACCTTTGTGATGGCATGTTGTTCTTTTGTTTAACTTGTGTGAGTTTAGACAAATACACGCGAGATGAACTGTAAAAGGAAGAAGCAAGACTAAGTTTTGTTTTGCATGCCTTGTTGGTGTTTAAAAACATGCAGCAATGTTCAGGTAGTTATTGGAGTTAATAGTATTTTTCGTTGAACTACGTCTAGTGTCACGGTGTCTCCGAGATTTTTATACATAATACCAACTCATATGCGATAACTTTAAATTGTTACTTCGTTCATCATTGGAACAAAATACAAAGCATCAATATGGCAATCCAACTGTTAAAAGCATTAAGTTGAATTGTGATACAAATACTGTTGCTTTATGGTAACCGAAAGGCATTACATTATGGCAAAACTGCACTTCTCTCCTCATAGGCCAATTCAGTAATGATGTAATGGTATGATATGACTCTTAAGTGTCATCTCCACATAACTGCATATCAATGTGCAGATTGGTATTAAATCATCGATTTACTCTTTTCACCTTCTGTAAATATTCCTAATTAAGTAGGTCCTTCGGCCAGATACCGAGTTTTCAAACAAAAAAAGTTGGTGTTTTATGTTTCAATATTTTAAAATTAATGGTTTATATCTTTTATCCAACAGATTGACATTATTGCTTCCTTTAACAAATTTAGAGGGTTACATTTAATGTATAGTAAAGAAATTTTGCTATGGCTCTTTAAAGACCCATTATCATTGACAAGCAGGCAGTTATGAAATGTCCAGCTTGGGGTAATTGAGTGTATTGTATATTTTTAGGTCTAGAATTACTTTTGTTTGTTAAATTAGGTCATTTGGCTTCACCTTCTCTGCCAAATTACTTTTCTTTGGTATAGAAATGTTCTTAAGAATCAAAAGCGAGATAGAGAGAAATAAATTGAAAGGTTAGAATCAATTAAATCACTCGAGTAACTCCCCTATATAATCGTATTTAAAGGTTCTTACCTAACATTCAACCTAGACTGATAGTATAACTGGTTGCACAATTCTACTCCCTTAACCTACTAATCCCTCTTCCTTCTAGAATATACTTTAAGTATTGAAACATCTTGGTTCCAATAGTAATAATATCCAAAGTTGTCAAACTCAAAAGTCTATGCAAATTCGTGGAGTTTCAATAAAATCATCTCTTAGACTAAGACTCGCAAATTTGTTAGAGTTTACCTATTATAAAAAACTACGAATAACATATATGAATAATATTATACTACCAATAATAGAATTATAATTCTACATTCCAACTCCATAATAAAGCAAAGAAACAAACCAGATAAAAAACAAAACAACGGTGAAGTGAGGAAGCAGAAGCACAATAACTGCGTGTGCCTTGTGGTGGACAATAAAAGAACTGTGATACTGGTATCTGTTTGCGTGGGTTTGATCTTCAAAGAGGAAAAAATAAACAAAACAGAGAGTTAGGGAGGCCCTTGAGTTTCAAATGCAGAAGTGGTAGACTCAATGTGGATGCACCTATCGAGTGTTTGACGTAGAAAGCAAGGGGCAGAGTCAGGAAAGTTTTGCCGGGAGGGAGCGACACTGTTTGCTGTAGGTGAACTTCGGTCATCTAGTGTTCAATGGCAGTTTGAGAGAGCCCCTAGTATAAATGAAGAGAATGAAGTGCAGAAAGCAAACATGGCAACATGCATTCTTGAACAAAAGTGAAACACAATTGAGTCCTGTGTTTTGAAGCTTTTTTTATCTTAAAAGTTGACTTTGCTGACCTGTCATCAGAATTATGTGACTGTTCAAGTTAGACCGAGTCTGGCAAACATGATTCAGAGACTGAGTTAACCATATTTGGCTACCTAAAATCTAAATTTGATTTACGAGTTAGCTAATGTCGTCCAAATGAATATGATTTGTAAAGATAGATGCAAATTATATATTGCCTATTCTTCATCATAAATGAATTTTTGGCAATGTTTCTTTTTACTATCCAGTTGATCATATCTCTATTTCCTAACCTGCAAAATTTAAGAAAAACTGATAAACAGTTTATTAATTTTTCTCAGGCCGCCGTGTACTCCTTATTATATGCTGCAAGTGAAATTTCATCCCGAGGTGATAGCAGAGATAGAAATGTCAATGTATTTGTTCAAAGGAGGTAGCATATTGCTCCGCATTTTGTTTCACTTTGTGTTTCTTTTGCATTAAACTTATTTATTAGAATGAAATAGAAATTCTTCGGTTGACCCTGTGTGAAGTTTTATAAAGACCATGTACCCGAAGGCCGAAACTATTCATCAGATAATTAGTTCAGTCGTTTGATGTTTTAACAATGAAATATATTTCGCATAGCTATGGTACATCTTCATGTCAAATTTTGAAGTTTCAAATGCATATTTTTTTCCTGATTAAATCTGTATTTTATTGAATATTATGCAAATCATCTGAAAGTTTAAATCTATGACTCATGTTTAAGGTAGTAACTTGTGTTGTACCCTCAATATGGAAGTTTTGTAGCTGTCAAACTTTAAATATCACTTCAAGATTTTACCATCACAGTGATTGTATACTTATATACTGCTTTTAATGCCTTCCAATATTTGATTCACTCGTATTGCATGTCTCATGTTTTTCTTCTTTTTGTTCCTTCTTTACATCTTTAGTTTTAATATATAATAGTGCTCTCTCTAGTTGCTTTGGGCCTGAAACTTGTGTAAATGTTGCATTGGTCCAGTTTGCTAAGGCTATCTGCTCCCTTGGAGAGCTTAATCAGAGAAAACTTATCTGCCAAACAGCCTGAAGTGTACGAATGGTTTTGGTCTGAGCAAGTTCCAGCTGTAGTGACGTCCTTTGTTAATAAGTTTGAAGGGGACGGGCGCTTCACTTCTGCCATTGCTTTGTATGTTTTCTTTTAACAGTTCTACATATTGAGATGTAAACTTTTATGCCTCTGTTCTTGCCCCTTCATGTTATATTTATAGACGATTCATAAATGATATTTTTGACTGAATTCCCAGGTCTGGAAAAACTAAGGGTTTGAGCAGTGCAAGTGATGTATCACTTCTCCTGCTTGCACTTACATGCATTGCTGCAATTGCTAAACTTGGCCCGGCAAAAGTTTCTTGCTCACAATTCTTTTCCATGAGCACAGAGATAACTGGTAGTTTGATGGACATGCTGGTTGGTTTAATTCCTGTAAGTCAAGCTTATAATTCTATAAAGGATGTTGGTCTACACAGAGAATTTCTTGTACATTTTGGTCCTCGAGCTGCAGCTTTTAGAGCAAATTTTGAGTGGGAATCAGAAGAGGTTATTTTCTGGGTAAATCTGGTTCAGAAGCAGCTGCAGCAAGCTATTGATAAGGAGAAAATATGGTCAAGACTGACAACATCCGAAAGCATTGAGGTTAGTTATGTTCAGTTTTGAAGACATTGTGGTTTTGGCACTAAACTGGTGATGTTGGATTGAATATCAAGGAATACATATTCAATTGATATGACTATACTTACAGTTAAATTAACAAAGTAAAGCTATACTTTGTTTGAATTGTATCTTTTTAAAAATTCTTATTCATTAACGTGGTTGTTGTGACTGTATAATTTTTTTAATTTCTTCAGAGATTAATGAGTTGAACCGAAATATGGTTTATGATAGAATATTATGGCGTAATTTGATCCATGTAGCCAACCTCACTTAGTGGGATAAGGCTTGGTTGTTGTTGTATTGACATTTGGAATTCATTACTTTCTATCCCACTAGGGATAGAAATTAATTTTTTTTCCAGCATGGAGGAATATGCTTAAAAATTGAGATAAGTTGACTTTCTGTTAGAAGGTCTTAAGAGAAAGCACTTTATGTAAATAAAAAAATAAGAATAGAGACTAGTTGAATTGAGTATAATAGAGCTCTATCCTTTTCCATTTATTTGTGTATTTTGTAACAAAAGGCTTCAATTGAATGTTAGCATGGTGCAGGTTTTGGAGAAGGATTTGGCTGTATTTGGATTCTTTATTGCTTTAGGCAGAAGTACACGAACATTTCTTTTGGCAAATGGTTTCGATACTCCTGATGATCCAATTGAAGATTTCATGAGGTACTCTTTTTATTTTGTACTATTACTATTGTTAGAATACTAGGTGTCTTATTGTTTTTGGAGTGTCATGAATAGTTTTTGGTTTGGCCTGTGCTAATTGTACTACTAGCTTCTGGTCAGATGATTGTCTATATAGGTGTTTTAAGGTTAGTAACTTTACATGCATAATATCATTATAATAATTCCTGCAACTTAAGCACCTTTATCATCATAATATCTTGTCATGCATCCTATGAATTTTTGTGCGTTTATTTATTTATACGATTATTTATTACAGGTATCTTATTGGGGGAAGTGTTTTATACTACCCTCAACTCTCATCCATTAGTTCATATCAATTGTATGTTGAGGTTAGTATTTATGGTCCTTGCATTTAACGATGTATGCTTGATTATTAAGTTGATTTAACTGGTGAAGTTCTTTAACTGCATAGGTAGTTTGTGAAGAGCTGGATTGGCTTCCTTTTTATCCGGGAATCACCAGCATCACAAAACAGTCTCATGGGCATAGTAAACCAGAAGGTCCTCCAAATGCAGAAGCAGTTACCCAAGCATTTGCTGTTTGCTCTCATTGGATGCAGAGCTTTATTAAATACAGCACATGGCTTGAGAGTCCTTCAAATGTAAAAGCAGCTGAATTTCTGTCCAGAGGGTAACTAGAGCAATGCTTATTTATAATTTAATGAAATACCAGCTTCAAACTTAATAAATTATGTGTCTTATTTATTTTATGTTAGGCACAACAAGTTGATGGAGTGCATGGAGGAACGTGGGATGATAAAGTAAGCTATGTGACAATGTCACCATCTACAGTCTGTTTTGCATTCCATTAGGTGCATGTGTGTATTCATTGATACCATGATTCATGCATCAAAACATTACGTTTTTGGGGTAAAATATTGATCATGAAATGTTTTCAGCAACATCATGTTTAGTTGCTATTGCTTCAGAGTAGTCATGTCAAAGTTATTCCTGTGTAGTCAATAGCAGCCATAGCAGTCACTCCTAGGCACTACAACCATTATATTTTATTCAGAGTAGTCACGTGGGATTTCACATAGCGCCTAGGAGCGACTGCTATGGCTGCTATTGACTACGGAACTTTTTTAGTCATTTCACCCCAAAATAGGTGTTCACCAAAAGAATAGGTGTTCTTGTCTTAATGTGGTTTTAAATGTGGGCATTTCCTCAACTTTACTTTAGCTTCTACAATAGGCATTTCATTTCTCAATATGAAACTCGAAACTGGATTATATTTTATCCTACAAATGCTCTTTTGGTGGATACTTCTTTCTACGGAATAATCACGGTAACGAAAGTAAATGACATATGGCTACTCTAAAAAAGATGGATTGAAGACAAAATGGAGTCTAAGAGTTGAATCTAGAGGCTAGGCCTAGAACAACACATGTGCTCAAAGCATTATGATATTCTGTATCTATGCACAAACCATAGTAGTTTTCAAATGCATCTTGTCAAAGTCCATACAACCCTTTCAGGAAATGAACTTAGAGGTTGATCAAAACGGTGCTAACTTTACCTCTAATATGTGACTCTGTGGCTTTCATATATCATTGATATGTCAGTAAGATTTGGTTGGAAAATGTCCAATTCTCTAGAAAAGAAAGAAAATCCAATCTAATGGAAATGCGTTTAATTGTTGTAACAGTAGTACAAAAACAACTTTTTCTACCAGAGAGCCACGGCAGAAAAATGTTTCCAAGCTAATTGTCTTGTACGGTGGCAATATTTTCTTGAACCTGTTTATTTATACACACCTTGTATTTATAGTTTTTATTGGAATTCCAGATGTTGTGAAAACATTTTTTACACCTAGAGTTTCTAATTCCAAACATTGTGCCACTTATTATCTTTTTATATTTAATGCAGAGATAAGACATTGGAGAGTGATGCCAAGAAAATAGTTGACGGGCAAAGTTCCACAATTCAGTCAACGATAAAAGACTCAGGTTCTTTTGATGAGGTTTGATTCCACATTTTAAAATCTGAATTTAATATCTGCTGCGAGACTCTCCATTTCAGTAGTGTATTATTTCCTAATCTGACATCTTCATACCTTAACATATCAATATTCTTCATACTTTAGATGAACCCCAAACTTTTTTTTAAATTTTTTTTATGTATCATATTCTTATTAATGCCTTTTTTTGACATTTGATTTCAGGCATTAAAAAGTGTCGAAGAAGCTGTGATAAAGCTTGAAAAGTTGCTTCAAGAATTGCATGTGTCAAGCTCTAGTTCTGGAAAGGAGCATTTGAAAGCAGCCTGTTCTGATTTGGAAAAAATACGGAAACTTAAGAAAGAAGCTGAATTCCTGGAGGCATCTTTCCGAGCAAAAGCTGATTCTCTGCAAGAGGTACACAATATCCTCCACAACCTCCTTTACCAATTCCTGGTATAATAGTGTGTCAAACACTTTTACCTTGAAAGTACACAACCTCTTTCGCGTTTCCCCTTCTTTATGTTGATGTCTTCTATTTTTTTTTCCTGAAAGTGGGAATCTTTTTTGGTTTCTACCTCCAAATAATTGTGTCTTGATTTTTTTGTGTTTGTTGATAAAAGTAGATTGACTGATCAACATAACAGGGATGGAACCAGATAATAATCAGTGATGGGTTGATAATAACGTAGGAGTGAATGTGTATTCTACTATTTTAAAGACAAAATTGACATTACATTTTTCCTCCTTTATATGAGAAAACAAATTGGCCCCTAAATGGCAATTAAGGTTATAATTTTTTGTCTACGAAAAATTAATTTGGTGGATGGACCACTTTGACAGCCTTCATTGACACTGAGCTCCCAATTTGGTACTAGTAATTAGAAACCAAAACGATGGCAAATATATGTTTGAAAGGTCTACAACATGTGTCTCTTTTAACAAAAACTCACTTCATTTCTCTAATGGGCTTTGTTGCCCAATAGAGTACCTGCTTATTAACCTAATGGCTACTTTAATTTTATAAATAAATACAATACGCGGTGGACAAAAATAAATTCCAGAGTATGTATGTGAAGAATAATCATATACAGTACATTGGAGTAAAATATGTGGATTAGGTGCCCTTCATCCCCTTTGCATTTGTTCCCCGAACATAGATTTTGCCTTCTTGAGCCAGTTTTATGTCTTTGCTTAAAAATCTTGGTGAAAATTGGGTACAAGTTTAGTAGTATGCATGGATATTGTTGTTTGCCTGTTTCCATGGCATTTCAGGTGCATTCATAATTTTTTTTCCTTTCAAATTAGTGGAGTAATGTGGGTTACACTCGGTGTTCTTATTTTTTTGTGTTGTAATTCATTGTTATCTTGCTTGACTCGTATGCATACTTCTAGTCACATGTTTGATTTTTGAGAAACTGAATATTTGCTTGCCAATGGTGCTTCTATTAAACTCATGCAGGGAGTTAATAGTGATCAAACCATCACACCGGTTGATGAGGAGGACAGGTTTATGAAAGGGAAAAGCAGAAAGAATGACAATGTAAAGGTGGACAGGAGCAAAAAGTATGAATGATTGTTTTTTTCTTTTTTCATGCAGTGCCAACTATTACTTTCTTCTGTTTTAGGTAAATGTAATTTTCTGGTTAGCTCTATGTAAATGATACACATACATGTGTCTTTTTCAGACAAATTGGAAAATCTCGTGGATTCTGGAGCATATTTGTACCTCCTATATCCAGAAAGCCCGACCCAGAACCTGATGTGGATGCTCATGTATGCATTATCTTCCTCATCATTTGACGATGTTGATTTCCTTTTCGTATCTTTTGTGAAAATATAACTGTATATTTAGTTTTCTTTTATTTAATTAATGCATAAACTGGAACAGAACAGTGGTTCATTTGGTTTAGCTGAATGGATGATTAATTATCCATTCTAATTGGTTAGTGAATGCTTCTTTGAGTTTTGAGTATTATGGACTTGCTATCTTGTTTGCAGGAAAATTATATTGAACAGCCTGCACCAAATGTAGGGGTTGTGGACCAAGAACCCAATGAAATCCTTCGCTTTGAGCTTCTAAGAAATGAGCTGATGGAACTTGAGAAAAGGGTCCAAAGAAGTGCCTATCAATCAGAAAATAATGAGGTACGTCTAAAGCATTTGCATTAGACGACTCACAAGGTTGAACATACGCCTTATTGAATTTTTTTACTTAGATATTGCATTATTATTTTCCTACTATGCTGTCTCATCCTAATGTCCACTTCACTTGAAAAAGGTCTGAATTATATTGAAGACTTTATGTCACAAACTAGAGGCTCTAAGATATAAGACCATTGTACATGAATTCTAATAAATGGTAATGAACAAAAAAGGAAAAAAAAAAAGTCCTGATAATTACATAATGTCATGGTGATATGAGCAAAAGTAAAATCTGTCCTAATAAATGCTATTTACAACACTCTGCTTCAAGCTACTGTTAATTTCTTAATAAATCTGCTTGCCATTTGTACTGACTACTTTATCTTGCATCCTTATCACATGGCATGCTATTGTGTGTATATTGCTTTGACAGGATTTGATGATCAGTGATGATGGTGCCCGTTATAATGGTGATGCTGGAGGTGTTCAGATGGTCAGAGTTCAGAAGAATGAAAATTTCATACAGAAATCTTTTGACAAACTAAAAGAAACAGGAACGGTATGATTTAGTCTGACAGTTTTCTTTGTTTGAAAGTATTATCATGCTTTAAGAACTCATCTGCTTTATCACATTGGTCGGATGATGCTGGGTTACTTTTTCCTCACCCTATTCCATGTTTTTTAAAACTAAAAAAGAAAAATTATGTCATGTGTGTGTGTTGCATCTCTGATGATTTTGACATTGTTCGCTGCTCAAACAAATAATATAATAACAGAGATTTAAAGTTTGCTACTTAATAAACAGGATGTCTGGCAAGGAACTCAACTTCTTGCTATTGATGTTGGTGCTGCCTCGGGTTTGGTCAAAAGGAACTTAATAGGTGATGAATTGACTGAGAAGGAGAAGAAAGCACTTAAAAGAACCTTAACTGACATGGCTTCAGTTGTTCCCATCGGCATTTTAATGCTTCTTCCTGTAAGTTGAACACCTTTATAGATTGTTCTTATCAATTATATCTGAATAATATGTATTGTTCTGGATAGAGAAGCGTACTGTTCATTCATAATAAAAAAATCATATTCAAATTATGCTAAGCTTCTAATTTCTAAATCACATCTTGTTCAAACATGGGTCAATGATGTAACCTGATTCATTTGATCAACACTCCTAAGTTGGCAAATCAAAATTGAAAAAAATTAAACAAATCAACATGTAACATGTATGTGATTATTATCTGTTGTCAAAGCAGAAATGCGGCGCGGCGCGGCCACCCCAAAAATTGACGCGGCGCGGGGTGCGGGCGCTATTTCGGTGACGCGGACACTAATATATTTAATATTAAAATACTATACTGTTAAAAATAATACTAAAATTCCTTAAACATTACTCAAAATTCATGAAGTATTCCTAATTTGAAATAAAAGTCACAAGTCTTAAGCAAAACATAAAACATATTTGCAAAAAATACTAATAAAATTCAAGGAAATTGACACTTTAAGCCTCTAAAGCTTAAAGTAACAAAAGTGCAAAACATTAACAAGTTCATCCTCCCAATTAACAAATTAAAAATTAACAACTAACAAATTAACAAATTCTGAAATCAAGAGATGAAGAGAGGAGAACAAAGATGGGTTCTGAGATGATGAGAAGAGGAGATGGAGTTTTTTTGTTGGTACGATGAAGAAGTTGAGTTTGTGGCTGTGTATTTGGTTCTGGTGAAGAAGAGTAATAGTTAGGGTTTTGAAAATTACAAAAATGACCCTTAAAACAGTTTTAAATGAAGGGAAATCTAGTATTTTACACAGGGTTGTCAAAAGCGCCCACTTTGACCCGCATTGCGCCCGCTTCATCCGCTTTCTCCAAACGCTCCGCGTTGGAGCGCTGCGTCGCGCTTTGTCGTTTTTGGCCGCTCCGCGCCGCGTTCGGCAGCTATTGACAACAGTTATTATTATTGGCTGCGTGATGCTTCCAACATAAATGGCTGCGTGATTGGGTGGTTTGACCGTGTGTCTGCCTGCTCTAGCCCACACTCGTGACCATCCTGAGTTCCACCAGCCTTGCTGAGTTGGCTGATTGATAGTAGCGTGCAAAGATGTAGTAGACCTTAAGGCTATGTTTGTTAGTTTGGATGGGAAGGGAGGGGAGGGGAGGGTTTGGCAAAAAAGGAAGGAGTAAGTGGAAGAAATAGAGGACATTGGGAGGAGGGGCTTTGGGGGACTTATTTTTCTTCAAAATATATAACACTCCTCATTTGGGGGAACTACAAAATTGTATTCGAGGAGGGTTTTGGGGGGTTTAGGATTAGTTTATATGAATACTACAAATATAGTATATGTTATGATATTCTTAAAATTAAAAATATATTAATCATAAGCATTAATTTATCACTCACTAAAAAAACTCTTTAAAAAATTATGAAAGATTTCTCAATTTTCCCATATATTTATGTCCCCCCAAAACCCTTCCTTCCCTTCCCCTCTAAACTCCCAAACAAAGCCTAAAAGAAAGAGTGGCCTGATGCATGAGGCTCTCACTCGCCATTGTGGGACTGGGGTCTAAGGAGGGTCAGACTAACATAGCGTGAGTAGAGAGGTTGTTTGTGTGATTAGAACCCATGACCACTAGATTATAAGGATAGTGACCTTTCCACTGTGCCAAGGCTCACAATCTCATTCTTAAGTAGTATTAATTTAAAATCTTAAACTGCTGGCAATGACTTATGAATAGCTTTATTGCATCTCTAACATGTCCATGTATACAAGGACAATGTACAATCCTATAAATATTTGAACGATGATCTAACTCATTTTAACCTTTAATTTTTGTGCTCCTTATAAATATTGAAGTGGAACAAAATGGACTTCCTGCCTAGAACATGTAAACGAGAGAAGATAGAAGGAAATGAACTTGTTTGATATTTCATATTGCCATTATCCAATATTAGATGTTTCTAACTAAGAAGGAAAATGGTTACTTCACACAGGTTACTGCCGTTGGGCATGCAGCAATGTTGGCTGCTATTCAGAGATATGTACCATCCCTGGTATAAACATTATGACTTTCTGCTTTTTTTTTTCTTTCAGTCTTGTATTCAAAATTTTAAATCTCTGATCATCACGTCATAAGAATTTGATATATCTTCCTTGCAGATTCCATCCACTTATGCACCAGAAAGGTTGTATCTCTTGAGGCAGCTTGAGAAAGTGAAGCAAATGTCAATGTCAGCCAGTGATGTGGATTCAGATGATGAAATGGATGAAGTTAAATGATCAGGAGCAATGCCGATTTATGTATAGCTAACAAAACTTAACATTCTTCCTGTTCTGATGAAAATTGGATTAGCTGCGTTCTTCGCTTTCTGAAAAACTTTTGTGGATGCCATATTTCTTAGAGAGGAGTTGGGCATAGATTAGTTCATTCCACGTGTCTGGCACTCCGGGTAAACACCAGTGGCTACAATCCTGAGGAGCATCGGGTGGGGTTCCTGGTTCCCGATATTTGGAAGGGTGACCATCTTTCCTCAATTCCGAAAGATATGTGATGTTCAAAAAGTTGACTTTCCAGCTTCCATATTGCATCTCTTTAACAACATCAGATATAAATACGTTGTAATACGGATCAGCTTCGAGTTTTGTAGGGTCGTTTTCTGGTTCGTTGTCTTTGTCACAGTTTCCTCCTTCATTCCATGTGCCATTCCTGCAATTTCACTGTACAGACTCTTATCCAAATATACTTTCTGAAAGGATGACTAAAATGGGATGTGTAAATTTGACGGGGTTGACATACTTTTAGTTTTAAGGTCTATATGGATCGATTCATTTGAGCTTATTTGCTGTAATAAGTACTTGTGCCACTGTTTGAGAGCTTGTGGAAACAACTTATTTCTATAATCTCTTCAGCATAAGCTTATAACTTAAATGAAAACAACTGTCTTTATTTTATCTTGTTATAGAAATATCTTATATGCTCTAAATTTTCTAAGGGACTTTAGCTCAATTTTGAGTTTAACTTCCTCAAAGTATGGATTGCATCCCCCTCCCCCTCATGCCGTTCCTTTTAATGTTTTTAATTGAATTTATGATTATCAAGGTCACATAAATGTGTTAATATACTTGCCTGTAATGAACAGGGGCGTAGCTACGAAAGAAGACGAAACTCCTCATAGGATTTAGATTACTCAATGCCCATGATTTCCATATCTGTAAGGATCTCCTAAAAGCTTCTTTCACTGTCATAGTCACATTTACCCTCCCACCTTCCTGGAAATAGATACCCCTGCAAAATGATAGACCTTGCTTAGATGTGTTATTTCTATCAGAAAAGATTAAAATAGAACAATCTTCACATGAACTAGGCTGTAACAAACAGTTGAGTTTCTAAACAAATTTTAAGGTTTTCATAAAAGCTTAAAAATGATGTTTCTTAGAAAAGAAAGGCAAGGCTCATCCAATTGAAATGATCTCAAAATAACAGTTATAGATTCAGTATACTTACGACTTAATAGTTTTGTCTAAGTTCCACCAATGACCATTGTTAAAAACAAGAACATTTGCTCCCTTCCAGTTATTAGAATACCAATGTAACTCATCAAGTCTGATAGTCATTTTGATGTCACTAGATGAGTTTGGTGGTGGATGACCTATAATAGACAAGAAAGGTGCCCTATAATATTCTACAGTCACGTTGTATTCCTCAAATTTCATCACCAAGTAGCCCTTGTGTTTGCTTATGGGACTTCCATTCACTTCATATATTTTTGAGAGGTTAGTGACCCCTTTTGACAACATGCAAAGTAATGATTCCCATTGGTTTCTGCCCACCGAATCACCTGCAAACACAATGCGCCCATTGCGACTCCTCTCTAGGAGGTCACTTGAATTGAATCTGAGGGAACACAAGGAATGAATCAAGAGAAGTTGTTATTAGATATTGATCATTACTTAAGAGTATGACACTCTAAAGTATATCTTTCTAAGTTATTCTTCTTAATAATTCATTATAAATATTAAAATTCAACAATCTAATCACCAATGGAAAGTTTAATTCATTATAAATATTATAATTCAACAATCTAATCACCAATGAAAAGTTTAAATTGAGTAGAATAATTGCACAAATTTTCATAAAATTTTAATTTTTTTTTTGTTGGAAGAACTCAATAATGTTATTGACGCTTTTCAATAGATTTTCTATTACTATTTGGTTGTGCACATATGAGTTTTAACCCATAAAAAAGAGTGTTAGAAAATGAGTGTTAAAAAGTTTGTTGCTAGCACTGCTCTAAATAATTCCAATCAAACATATAATAATCATTTAAGAAATGAAAGTAAATATCAACCATTACACTATGTGTCCTGGCTATAAATTTCGGATTTATTTGAAGCTTTGTGTATTCGATCTTTAATATAATATGACATTAATTAATGCTTAGATTTATAAAGTTTAATATTTATAATGAGTAATTAAGCAGAGTAATTCATCTCAAGTTACTCTCGGAATAACTTAATCCGTCAAATTTTCTTGAACGGATTTTTGATGAAGACAAAACTGCATGCAACTATTGCAATCAAGGTAAAAGTGAGATGGCCATGTTTCAAATTTGTTGGAATACATGTTGTTCTATCGTGAGCTACATGTCGTTGGGGGCACATACATTGGTCTCACCAATAAACAAATTTAAGTCCTTAACATTTTTCCATAATAATAAAGACTATTATAAGTACATTATTATAATTCCATTTTACATATTAAACCTTCGAAACCTTATTTCAAATTAAACCTTCGAAAAACACCCCTTCTGTAAAGGAAAATAAGACCTAGTAGTCCACTAGTGTTTTGTTTCTATAATCAAGGCCTCTTATTCTCCTATTTCCATGCCATTATTGACTATTTCCAATTAACCTACTTCTCCAAAAAAGAGAGGACAGAAAAACACATGAAGCCATGTTTGTTGCGATAAGAGGTTTAGCGTTACATCTCAAAATTACAAAACTAGTAACAAAACAAATGATGAAATAATAATACATAACAGACACATAACCATGCATGCATACATGCAATGAAATAGAAAGGGTGCACGACAAATGATCATAAAATTGACATTAAAATGCAAGTAACATACCGTGGAAGGTCACAATCATTAGGTTGCCATCTCCATTGACGATAACCTTCATCCTTCCGTCCATTTTGCCGGCACCGGAATCCGGGATCAAGAAAGGGACACTTTTCATCATACAACTTATGTGAATAATAAGTTTTGTCCCAAACCCATTGACCTTTGGAAAAATCACATGCTTCAATTGGTAGTGATTTTGGTGAATTATTGGGAGCTGTACGTGACAAGAAATCAAAACGAAAAAGAGTTTGTGGATCAAAGTTAGGGAAATTGAAATAGAATAGAGAAGATAGTAAGACGAAAAGAAAGGAGAGTGCATATGCTAATTCTCTATTCATTGTTACTTTTCGTTAAAAATTATGTGAGCAAGAAATTAATAGGTGTTATGGGTGGTTGCTTAGGGTTGAAATAAGTAGGTCGGCCACGACCTAAGACCAACATCTTTTTAACCTAAATAAATAAAATCATAAATGTGACTCTTTTATTTATGATTTTATCATTCTTTACTTAATTAAATTTTTAATAATAATCTATACTTTCCCTCAAATAATAATAATAATAATAATAATAATAATAATAATCTATACTAACAATATTTTTTTTTACAGTATTGTATATAAAGATGATACATGATTTTTTTTTTAGGAACTAATACATAATTTTTGTACAATAATCAAAATTTTATACAACTATTGTTCGTAACTTATACGCATTAACACAATAAAAAGAAAGGATAAACGAGCATGGAGAGCCCGTCTGAGCACTAGTAATAATCATAACAATAAAGTAAAGAGGCAACTTGATTTTATCATATGCTCTATTCTGTGACGCAATCTAAGATATCATAATACTACGATATTGTGTGGAAGAAAGAGATGCCTTTGAAGGTCTCATTGTTGGCTTGGAGGTTAATACTAAACCGACTACATAGGAAAGAATATTTGATCCATCGCGGAATCATTCCACAAACATCATGTCAGTGTGCGAGTGTTTGTGGTCAATTTGAAATTGCAGACCATCTGTTTGTGAGGGTGTGCATTTTATGATAGCATTTGGGTGCATATTCAAAGGTGGATTGGTATACAAGCGGCTTATAAGTTTTCAGGTTTTTATAACTTCCATCAGTTTATTTATTTGGTGGGTGACTTTAAAAAGTTATGTTATGCTCTTCACGGGATTTGGTTATTGAGTGTTTCGATCATTTGGAAGGATAAGAATAGTAGTATTTTTTGGCATATAGATCAATCATTACAATAGCTTGAAACTCTCTTCTTCAAATGGTTACATGCAAGTATTAGTAACTCAAAATTCGATTTTCATCATTGGTGGACCAATCCCATTCAATGTTTTATCATGATTCCTAACTAATTCTTTTGTATTAAAAAAAAAAAATCATGAACAATCAAATCTAAAAAAATCATAACTCAAATTTGAATTAAAAATATAGTATTTGAAATAAAAAATAAAAACAATAAAATGAAAGATTGAACTTTGTCCACAACTTTAAATTTAATTTTTGTTATGATATATGCCGACTATGATCTTCATTCACGAAAATATGGTAGACGAGCACATAAAAGTTTATATTTTAAGTGTAACAACCAAACCAATAACATAATAAACTAAAAAATATAATTAAAAAAATTAAGCGATTAGCCAATAACATGCACATGTATAAGATAGTAAGTGATCTATTTCCACTTAACATTAGGTCATGAATTCGAATCTAACCCAAGAATGCATAATGCAGCAGTGTCAAATCTTTAGAGAGAGAGTTTTACCATCCATTATAGTCATATTTGACTTGAGGGATTAGTCTTTGAGGTCGTGTAAAGGATACACGCTTCACACAAAAATAAATAAATAATTAAGTGATCTAATTTTTCCCTATGTTCAGGTGTAAAATCGAAACAAATCTGACCACAATTGATTCGGATATTATTTTGAAGACTTTTAATATCAATCACTAGATGCCATGGGTATCAAACTATCCCTCAAACTTATGGGTTGTTCCACATGCTTCTTAAAACATAAATTTTCTCATTAGGCCTCCTCATTTGCTCACATGCCTTTTAGAAATCCAAAAATACCCCTCTCGAGCCTCTTGGAACTTACGATCTAAACCTCTTCGATCGTAGCTCTCGCTCGCTCAAATTCTAGAGCTACGATCCAAACTGTGTTCATGTATATATCAGACTACCAGACCTACTACACAACCTCCCCTACACTCTAGCTTCCTACTTCATCCTCCATCCTGCATCGAAGTTCTACCTTTTTTGGGGAAAAAGTGTCTCAAATCATCGTTGAATGATTTCTACAAGACTTATACACTCATTTGGCGTCAAATAACGTATATTACATCATTTGACCCTTGCTTTTTACGTTTTTTTCTTATCCTGAATAATTTTTATTATAATATTTTGAAGTCTCTAAATTATAATTTAGTTATTTTTGTACTTAATTTATAGTTATGGTTGAATATCTCATTGATCCAAAATCAAACAATGTCGAAGTTTCTGTTGTTTTGAAATCAAATATTGTTGAGACTTCTGTTGATCTGAAACCAAATATTGTTAATGCTTTCGTTGGTTTAAAACCTAATGTTGATTATAAAGAACATTGTTAAGCCCAATGTTAATAAACTTGTTGATACATCGAAATACTTTTTCACAAACGTGAAATAAAGTTAGAGATGATTTGATTATTTGAGCTTGTTGTCAAGCATCAACGGCCAAATTTACCTCGATTATAGAAAAATCCCATCATGGTTTTAGAAGAAAAGCGTCAAAGTTAGTCTTGTGTTGTGAAAGGGGTGGTGTTTACCAAGGAACCAAGAAGAGATTGAAACAAGAAGACATAGGGTCAAGGAAGCATGGATTTCCATTTAGGTAGCGTGGTTAGTTATTGAAATCAAATGAATGGCCACTGAATATTGTTAATGGAGTGCATAATTATCCAATGGAGCTAAATTTTGAAGGTTACCTTCTTGTTGGTTTTTACATGAGAAACATAAGGAGATTGTTGTTAACTTGACAAGGAATATGGTCCAACCAAATAATATCTTGATAACTTTGAAAGATAAAATAAAAGACAATGTAATGATAATGAAGAAAGTTTACAACACATGCAAAAAGTACAAAAAGTCCATAAGAGCTGAAATGTACCTTTGAAAAAGATGATAATTTAACTTAGAGTCTACAAAACTCTTCAATATATTTTATGGTCTCATCCTAAATTACTTTACTTTTTTAAGAATTCTCATATTGTATTGTTGATGGATTTCCTCTATAAAACCAATCAGTATAAAATATCATTGTTTGAGATAATAAGAGCCATCTTGACAGAGATGGCATATTGTGTCGGATTTAGTTTTCTAAAAAGTCCATAAGAGCTGAAATGTACCTTTGAAAAAGATGATAATTTAACTTAGAGTCTACAAAACTCTTCAATATATTTTATGGTCTCATCTTAAATTACTTTACTTTTTTAAGAATTCTCATATTGTATTGTTGATGGATTTCCTCTATAAAACCAATCAGTATAAAATATCATTGTTTGAGATAATAAGAGCCATCTTGACAGAGATGGCATATTGT